>Ga0206922_1147_pt2 | contig 16402 bp, 10 predicted proteins | sample Alteio_BWOrgHeat_63_FD_152976 | JGI IMG/M metagenome (GOLD analysis project Ga0206922, IMG submission 152976) | Enriched cells from forest soil in Barre Woods Harvard Forest LTER site, Petersham, Massachusetts, United States -... | ecosystem: Environmental > Terrestrial > Soil > Temperate forest >... | reverse complement strand
GCCCACGCGACAAAACCATCGGGCCTTACCAGCAGTGCGGTGACACCCTTTGTGTCTTTGGCATTGGCGGTGACGTACTTTACGCGGCCTGTCCATTTTTTACTTAGGTTGCTTAGCCTCTCATTACCGGTGAAGCTGACGAGGACTCCGGTTCCGTCGTGCAGGTGTGCTCCGAGGCGCGTGCCATCTTCGAATTCGAAGTCGGGCGAGCTGTGACCGATGAGGGGATGATCTCCGGGCAGATCGTAGTGCATCGAGATGCCGGAGATTTTTTCGACGAAGTATGAGGTGCCTTCGCGTGTGTTGATCAGGTCGCGAATGACGCCGGCGATCGCACGCGCGCGCGGGTTAGGCTTCATGATGGCGACCTGGGCGCGCGTCCAGTTCAGGGCCCATGCGCCTATGGGATGTCGCTCGGTCGTGTAGGTTTCGAGCAGGTCGTTGGGGGCCCAGTCTTTGATGGTTGCGGCGAGCTTCCAGCCGAGGTTCATGGCATCCCCAAGACCGGTATTCAGCCCTTGTCCGCCAAGCGGCGAATGGATGTGTGCGGCGTCGCCGGCGAGCAGGACGCGACCTTTTCGATAGGTGGTGGCCTGGTACGCGCGGTCGGTATAGCTCGATGCCGCGTGCAAGGCCGTCAGCGTTACGTCGGTAGCGGAGATATGCCGGAGCATCTCCTGCAGAGATTCAAGTGTGATGGTCTGAGTACGATCGAACGCACCGCCGTCGAAGTCCGCCAGTCCGATGCGCACTCCACCGGGGAGAAGAACGTACATGCCTCTTTCGGTCAGGTTGAAGCCGGGGAGAAGTTTTTCCGGATCGGCGATGTCGACCCATGCGGTGTAGCCGGTGAACTCAGGGTCTGTGCCAGTGAATTCGAAACCCGCTGCCTTGCGCACGGTGCTACGGCCGCCGTCGCATCCCACGAGCCATCGTGCCTGAAAGGATTCGTCGCCGGCGTGGACGGTTACTGAGTCATCGTTCTGTGTAAAGCCAATGACCTCCGCGCCGCGCTTCAGCTCTACGCCAAGCGTTGCAGCGTGTTCTGCCAGGAGCTTTTCGATTCCCTCAAGCGAGATCATGCCGCCTGATGAGGACGGGCCTTGCATCAGATAAGGCTTGGCGGAGAAGTCGATCTTGTTCGCGTCGAGTTGAATGCCAGCGAAGTGGCCGGCGAAGCGCGGCCCGGATCCGGGCCAGATCTGCATGCCGGGTCGTTCGACCGTGTCCATCCATGCGAGCGCGGTCTTGCGGACGTTGTCGAGCAGGCCGCGCCGGTAGAAGGCTTCGACTGAGGGGAAGTTGAGGCCGCGCATCCCCATCCATCCGGCTTTAAGCGGTGAGTGCGGATCCTCCATCTTTTCGAGAACTAGAACGGAACAGCCAGCCAATCCCAGTTCGCAGGCGAGAAAGAGGCCGACAGGTCCACCGCCGGCGATGATTGCGTCGTAAGTCATGCTCCACCCCTTCGAGGGTCGTTCGTTTGTAGTTTACGGATCTTGGTGTCGAAATGGTTCCCAACCGCGGGCGACACAGTGGAACGTACAACTGGATGGACCTATCGGAAAAGAGGGGCGGCCGCAGGTGTTCGTTGCAACTCAGCTGACAAGAGCTCAGGGACGATGGGCGTCGGGAGTCAGGGCTGAGCGTAGTACAGGGTGTTGGTGCGGACGGTGAGGCCTGGTTTGTCGACTTTGACTTCGAGCGGATGGTACTCGCCGATGGGTTTGGTGGCGGAAGCCGAGTCAAACGAGAGAACGTAATAGGCCTCGACGTCGTTGATGCAAATGGCGATATCGGCGGCCACATCTTTGCTGCCTTCGAGGTTGAGACCGCCGCTCTGATGTGCGAGCGCCTGCAAAGCCAGGCTGCCCGCGGTCACCTCCTGCTCTGATGGCACGCCGTTGAAGAAAGCATTGTCGTGGTCGCCGCGAACGTCGGCGGCGCGAAAGAAGTTATTAGGCGAGACGGAATCGAGAGTAATCTGGGCTTCTCGCAGCGAGTTAGAAAGCTCCACCAGGTAGTAGAAGAAGTTACGTTTGAGGCTGAGGTTGTCGGGATTAAATTTGGAGTTGGAGAGGATTGGCCATCCAGTGCCGATCCAGACAAGAATAAGCCTGCCAGGGACATTCACTTCATGACGCGCAAAATCCTGCAGGGCCGAAACCGATCGCTGGAAGCGCTGATTGAGACACGAAAGTGCATGAAGGGAGAGATCGGTTAATGGCGCGCTGGGCATCACGACCCCCAGGAACATCTGATCGACGGGTGCCTCATCGGAACAGTCGAATTTGTGGTGCCTTCCAGAGAAGGTCTTGAGTTCGCCGACGAGAATCTCGGGATCACGCGAGGGTGGGACGGAGAGGATTCCATCGCCAGTTAACATACCGATCGAGATCGGGTAGGTGAGCGGCCCATGGCTCTGGCGCAAGAACTTCTGAATCCCCTTTCGATCGTCTTCGATCATCTTTGAGGAGTTGTTGATCTCGTCGAGCATCAGCATGACGTGAGTGGGCGCCGATGGGCTGCTGCCTGAAACGGCACGAAGGGTATTCACCTTCTGAGGCTGCTGATTGTCGAGCAGTGTGAAGTCATCGGGAGAGAGCCCGGCAACAGCCTTGTCGGAGGTGTCGGCGACGCGCACGTTGAGAATGATTCGATGGTACGCCTGGTATTGGCGTTCGCGTTCTTCATGAGTGCGCGGTATTAGGGTTGGACCCTTGTGCGCGTGATCGGTGCTGGGCTGCGACGCGGGCTGGGGCGATGGAGTTTGAGCCGATATACAAAGGACAGAAGATGTACAAAGCGCTACCAGCAAGTACGTATGCCGCATTTGGACCGCTCCTGTCAGGTTTGGATTGTCTGACTTTCGTCTTCGTGTGATCGATCTAGCAGGCAATTCTAAAGGAATGATGGGTGAGAAGCGAGTGAGGATCTTCTCCTTTGGTTAAGGGGGTAAGCTGAGGTGTTTGCGGGAAATAGGATGGGTTTGGTCGGGACGCGGATAGAATGATGGAGATGGAACTGATTCAGATTGAGCCAGCGCGGAAGGCTCCGGCCCCGAAGCCGGAGTGGTTGAAGGCGCGTGCGCCGATGGGCGAGAACTACCACGAGCTGAAGCGGCTGGCGCGTTCGCTGGGGCTGCATACGGTTTGCGAGAGCGCGCACTGTCCCAATATTGGCGAATGCTGGCAGCATAAGACGGCGACATTCATGATGCTGGGCAATCTGTGCACGCGGCGCTGTGGGTTTTGTGCCGTACCCAAGGGCAAGCCGGAGCCGATCGACTTTGACGAGCCTCGACGTGTGGCGGAGGCCGTGGCTCTGCTGGGGCTGAAGCATGCTGTGATTACCAGCGTGAATCGCGATGACAACCTGGTTGGCGGCGCGCGCGCCTTTGCGATCGTGATTGATGAGATCCGCAGGCAGGCTCCTGGATGCCAGGTTGAGGTACTGATTCCCGATTTTCAGGGGAATCCCGAGGCGATTCGCATGGTGGTGGATGCGAAGCCTGAGGTGCTGAACCACAACACAGAATCTGTCCCGAGGCTGTATCGCGTGGTGCGCTCTGGCGCGCGCTATGAGCGGACGCTGCGGTTGCTGGAGTATGCCAAGGAGCTGAATCCGGGCGGTGTTACGAAGTCCGGTGTGATGGTCGGGCTGGGCGAGGAGACGAGCGAGCTGCTTGATGTTTTTCGCGACCTGGCGGCGGTGTACTGCGACATTCTGACCATCGGGCAGTATCTGCGACCGTCGAAGGATCATCTGCCGATGGCGCGCATTTACACGCCGAAGGAGTTTGCCGAGCTGAAGACTGAGGCACTGAAGATGGGCTTCCGGCACGTGGAGAGTGGACCGCTGGTGCGTTCGAGCTACCATGCGCATGAGCAGGCTGCTTCTACCGGGTTGCGGGTTTTGGCTTAGAGATCGGTCAGAGACTAGTCAACTATTGCGACACTCCTCCTGCGGGAACGTGTTCTTTGAGATAGCGCAGCATTGTGGTGTTGACGTGAAGCGAGGTGCCTTTACCCTCCGACAGGCTGTGGGTACGGTTGGGGTACTCGACGAAGTCAAACTGCTTGCCCAGCTCGATGAGCTTGTTGATGAGCAGCTCGGTTCCCTGATAGTGAACGTTGTCGTCGCCTGAGCCGTGAATGATCAGCAGGTGACCCTGCAGTCCGGCGGCGAAGTTGATCGGGGAGCCATCGTGGTAGCCCTGAACGTTCTCCTGCGGAAGGCCCATGTAGCGCTCCTGGTAAATGGTGTCATAGTGGCTCTCGTCGGCTACAGGTGAGGAGGCGATACCTGCTTTGAACAGGCCATTGGAGCGGAACATGAGATTGAGCGTGTTGGAACCGCCGCCGCTGTGGCCGTAGACGGCAAGCCGCGAGAGGTCGATGTAACTGTGCTGGCGGCTTAGTTCGCGGATCGCATCGGCTTGCTGCGCTGCGGAGAGAACGCCAACACTTCCGTAGACGGCCTTGCGCCATTCGCTCCCTTTAGGAGCGGGCGTGCCTTGATTGTCAAAGCTGACGACGATGTAGCCCTCGTTGGCGATTGCGGCGTGGAAGAGCCGCTGATTGCTCCAGCGATCGTTGACGGTGGTCGATGCAGGCTCACCGTAGACGAAGACCAGGACAGGATACTTCTTTTGCGGATCGAAGTTTGCTGGTTTGATCATGTACCCGTCGAGGGTGACGTGGTTGGAGACGGGGACGCTTACAAATTCAGCGGTCGCGACAAGAAGGGGCTGTACTTTGGCGATGATTTCCGTGTTTGCCTCGAGCACACGGACCTGCTTGTGATCGGGCAGATGGATGAGGTCGGTTACGGTGGGCTGATTGAAGGTGGAATGGTAGTGGAAGGCCCATTCTCCGTTCGGAGAAATGTTGTAATCGTGGCTGCCTGGCTGGTCGCTTGGTGTTACGCGTTCCGGTCTTCCGCTGCCGTCGAGCTTTGCGCGGTAGAGGTAACGCTGAGTGGCGTTTTCTGGAGATGCGGTGAAGTAGAGCCAGCCGCGCGCTTCATCGACTGCCGTTTCTTCCATTACGTCGCCTTCAAAGCGGGTGATCAGCTGGGGCTCGCCTGTGGTGCGTGAGATGAGATACGCGTGCCGCCAGCCGTCGCGCTCGCTCAACCAAAGCATGCCCTGACTACGATCTTTACCAATCCATCGGACGGAGCTGTTGCCGGCGCCGCGGCTCTGCGCAAAGCGGTCGCGGACATCGACCCATCGCTTGTCTTTGTCTTCGAAGAAGGTCTGAACGTCACCGGTCTCAGGATCTGCGCGCAGCACCTGGTTGGTGTTTTGCAGTCGATTGAGATATTGCAGCAGAACGGCGCTGGAGTCTTCGAGCCACTCGACGCTGGCAACGTAGTGCTGGCGCGGATCGCCGGGGAGATTGACCCATTTGGTCGCGCCGCCTTGTGCGGAAACGATGCCAACGTGAACGGCTGAGTTGGTGGTGCCGGGCTGCGGGTAGGTGTAGACCGTGGTTGTGGGGTATTCCTGCGCGGTGTCGTTGATCAGCGTGAACTGGCCGACTCCGGTTGTGTCGAACTGCCAGTAGGCGATGGATTTGCTGTCGGGACTCCAGCGCCAGGCGTCGCGAATGGCCAGCTCTTCTTCGTTGACCCAATCGGAGGTGCCGTTGATTAGCGAGGCTGTGCCGTCAGTGGTGAGCGGCTGTACCCGATCGGTAGCGAGATTCTGGACGTAGATGTTGGAGGCACGAACGAAACCGATGCTCTTGCCGTCGGGCGAGAACTTGGCAAACATCATCGATGATTCCGGACCGTCGCCGCCGAGCTTTCTGAGCTTTCCGGTGGGCAGATCGAGTAGCCAGTAGTCGCCGCGTGTGTTGAGCCGCCAGACTTTTTTGGTGTTGGTGAAGATTAGCATCTGCTTGTTGTCGGGAGACCAGACGTAGTCATCGATTGAGAGCGGTGTCTTTGCGCCCGCGGGAAGCAGAGTTGCTGCGGAGACGAGAACCTTGCGCGCTGCTGTGGCTGTGTCGTATTCAATGATCTCGCGGCCATTGGGAAGGTCTTTCGATGGCTCGACGGTGCTGTAGCGCGCGCCGCGATCGATCCAGCGAGCAGGGCCAAAGCTCTTGAGCCGATATGCAGATTTTTCGAAGAGATCGCTGAGCACGGCGACTGTTTGCGGGGAAATCTGGCCGGGATCATTGGCGACATATTGAGCAGATGCCACCGTAGCGCGGGAGGCGACGACGAGCGCGACAATGGCGATGGAACAGAAATGAACAAGGAGGCGCGGGCTTGCGGAGCTTCTCAATGGATTTTCCTCGATGGTTGGAGGATATCGTGTCGAGCCATTTTGGGGAAACGCAGGCGGAATCGATTTTAGGCTACGTGCTCTTCTTCCAGTCGCTTGATTTGCCGCGTTGAGACAAAGTGGCGCTCGACCACCATATAGAAGAGCTTGCCGCAGAGGACGGCCACGACTACCTGAATCCAGAATGCGATCCAATAGCGATCGTGATCCAGGCCGACCTTACGGCATGCGACATCGATAAACGGAAGAACCACACCGTGAATCAGGTAAAGACTGTAAGAGAATGCGCCGATCCAGATCAGCGGATGAAGCCAGCGGCTCGCCGCGATCTTCTCGTCGTATGGCCGAATGAGTGCAAGCAAGAGACAGAAGCCGAGAGCGAATGCCGTCCGAAGCCCATGAGCTGGGTCAATTCCCTTCACCATTCCGAACCCGCTGAGCACAACGAAGACAACAGCGAGTACTGCTATCCCACCAGTGAGGACATTGATAGTTCTTCGCAGCTTGGCAGAATAACCAGTAACAGTTCCAGGTTTGGATTCGATTAGATAGAAGAGTAGGCCGCCAAAGGCAAATTCGTGCCACATGTCGAAGGGAAAGATCGCGTAGCCGAGCGTGAGGATGATCAGCGTGGAGAAAGTGGTGAGAGCAAGGCCGAGAATCAAGGCTAGTTGTCCAGCAGCCAGATCCCGGGCTTTGGCTATTCTTTTGGCGACAAACAGCCAGACACCAACGATGGCGTAGAAACAGACTTCGTAGCAGAGGCTCCAGAAGACGATGTTTTCAAATTTGGTGTTGAACTCGGATTGCGTGAGGGTGAGATTTGCCAGCCAGTAGATGGGCGAGGTCTCGAAGGCCTGTGGGTGATTGATCTTGGGAATCCAGTGGTGAGACTCCGCGACGAGCAGCAGCAGCGTGGCCAGAGTGCCGAGGATGAGGACACACCAATAAGGTGGAAAGATGCGGCGACAGCGCTCGAAGGCGTAGCGGCCTACCGTTTTGCCGCTATAGAGGGCCCCGTGCGCGGCGGCAACGATGCAATAACCGGAAATGACGAAGAATAGGAAGACGCCCAACTGTCCCTGAAGGGAAAAAGCATAGAGTGGAACGTGGGCAAAACGCGGATCATTCCCCGCAACAAACCGGTCGCAGCTGTGGTCCATGACCACCCACAGGGCCGCGAAGCCGCGAAACGCATCGAGAGTCCGAAAGGGGGATATGCGCTGCATTTGATCTCCCGACGTGAGGTCGAATTGCTGTGGGAATTCAGTAGCTGGCGGTAACGATTGAAAAGATACTCACAGGCAGAATATCCCAGCCGTAAATATCCAACTGCAAAAAATGGGATAACTGCATGGCGTGCCGCTATTTGAACGCCTAACGCGCGCCGTCCAGACTCAATAGAATAAAATCGGCAAGTGCGGCTTCAGGCGAAGGAATCTGGAGCCTGGATAGGGGAAGAGGAAGACTATGGCAGCTTCGTATATGGCAACTAATCCGCTGCTCAAGGATCTGCACGCGGATTTGAAGTGGCGTATGGATAAGGCGGTCGTGGACTTTCAGACGCACCTGGTATCGCTGCGGACTGGGCGCGCGAGCGTACATCTGCTGGACCAGGTGCGGGTGGATTACTACGGTACTCCGACGCCGGTGACACAGGTGGCGCAGGTGACGACGCCCGAGGCGGGGCTGATCCTGGTGCAGCCGTGGGATGTGAGTCTGATCAAAGAGATTGAGAAGGCACTGCGGGCGCCGGAGCACGGGTTCAATCCGCAGAGCGATGGAAAGCTGCTGCGGGTGCCGATTCCTCCGATGACTGAGGAGCGGCGGCGCGACGTGGTGAAGCAGCTGAACAAGGAGTTGGAAGACCACAAGACGGCTTTGCGCAATGTGCGCCGCGACGGCAACGACCACCTCAAGAAGCTGGCCAAGGACAAGAAGATTGGCGAGGACGAGGAGAAGCGCGCACAGGACGAGGTGCAGGCGATGCTAAACGATGAGATTCGAAAGATGGAAGAAGCAGCGCAGCGCAAAGAAGCCGATATTATGCAGGTCTGAGTTGTAACCGCAGGGAAAACGAGAAGCCGCCTTTGAATGGGGCGGCTTTTCTGTTGCCTGCGGTTAGTATGGCACTTATACCCATTGAGGCGAGGATCAGTGCATATGGCGGATAAGACAACGCTGCATTCGCGACGGAAGTTTCTGGTAGGCGGTTCACTTGGCGTGCTTGGTGCGGCTCTTGAGGCGAAGGCTGGCGCGCAGGCTCCGGCCGGTTCGCCGCCTTCGGGCCAACTTCCAAATGGTCAGAGTGAGACGCCGGGAGCACCTACGGCTTTTGGGATCGCTCCACCGGTTGGACCGGAGGTTTCGCCTGTGACCTTTGGGGAGGCTGAGAAGCTGATGCAAGTGGAGATGACGGCTGCGGACCGCGCAAAGGCGGCGAGCAACTGGCGGATGCAGATGGCTCCGCTATATGAGCGACGGACGGGTCCGAAGAAGATTGAGTTGGAGGCGGCGCTGGCTCCTGCCTCGCAGTGGAATCCGTATCTGTCGGGAATGAAGTTAGAGGTAAGGACGGACAGCTTCGTTCGCAGTGCCGATGTGGGTGCGCCGCTGCCAGCCAGTGACGATGCGATTGCGTTTGCGCCGGTGTGGCAGCTTTCGCGGTGGATCGAGTCGAAGAAGATCACCTCGGAGCGGTTGACGGAGATTTATTTGAAGCGGCTGGAGCGCTTTGATCCCAAGCTGCATTGCGTGATCACGCTGACGCGGGATCATGCGTTGGCGCAAGCACGGGCTGCGGACAAGGAGATTGCGGCGGGCAGGTATCGCGGACCTCTGCACGGCATTCCGTGGGGAGCGAAGGATCTGCTGGATACGGCGGGGATTCCCACGACCTACGGAGCCGAACCGTATCGCAATCGCGTTCCTAAGGATGACGGCGCGGTGACGAAGCGCCTTAACGATGCGGGCGCGGTGCTGGTGGCCAAGCTGAGCCTGGGTGCGCTGGCACTGAACGATGTCTGGTTTGGTGGGCAGACGATGAATCCCTGGTTGCTTGAGGAGGGCTCGTCGGGTTCGAGCGCGGGGCCGGGTGCGGCTGTGGCGGCAGGGCTGGTGGGCTTTGCGATTGGTAGCGAGACGGGTGGCAGCATTGTGAGTCCGTCGATGCGGTGTGGGGTGAACGGGCTACGGCCTACCTATGGCCGCGTGCCGCGAACGGGGGCGATGACGCTCTGCTGGTCGCTCGATAAGCTGGGGCCGATGGCTCGCGGCGTTGAGGATACGCTGCTGGTGCTGAAGGCTATCTCAGGGCCGGACGCCGGCGATGTGGCGACGGTGCCGAGCACGCTGTCGTTCGATGCGGGCGCGAGTGTGAAGGTGCTGCGGGTGGGATACTTTCCGCAGTGGATGAAAGAGGCTCCCGCGACGGTGGTCGATCGTGCTGCGCTCGAGGCGGTGAAGAAGCTGGGCATGACGCCGGTCGAGGTGACGATTCCCGACTGGCCATATGATTCCCTGAATCTGATTCTCTTCGCCGAGGCAGGCGCGGCGTTTGAAGAGCTGACGCTGAGCCACAAGGTCGATGAGTTGAAGGCACAGGTTCCGGATGCATGGCCGAATGTCTTTCGCCAGTCGCGGTTCCTGTCGGCCGTGGACTTTGTGCAGGCCGACCGGCTGCGGCGCAAAGTGGCGGAGGAGATGGGGCGGGTCTTCTCTGAGGTGGATCTGTTGCTGGTGCCTTCGCTGCGTGACGAGATTTTGGTGATTACGAACTGCACTGGGCATCCTTCGTTGACCTTGCGGGCAGGGTTTGTTGAGGTGTCAGAGGCGCGCAGTGACTGGGCCCCGGACCCGAAGCATCCGCTGCCGAAGTTTTCGCCGCCACGCCGTGTGCCTCATGGGGTAACGCTGATTGGACGGCTGTTTGATGAGGGGACGATTGGGCAGGTGGGGTTGGCGCTGGAGAAGGAGTTTGGCGTTGCGGGCGAGCGGCCTGCGGGGTTTTAGGCGTGCTATACAGGTGGCGGTTTTAGCAGAGCCGACTCGACCAGCGGAGGATTAATCCCCGTCCGAGCAAAAGCGGATTTCAGCAACGCCTTCGCCCACTCTGGAAACTCTGGGCCTAGAGTAACGGATTCGATCAGCGACGGAAGATCTATATCAACCGATACGCCGTGTGTGGGAAATGGTCGACGAAGTACTGTGCCTGGCTGAGCGTCCTCTGGAAGTGTCGGCTTAATGAAAGTAAGCGCTCGAAGTTCGCACTCGTGTTTATAGCAAGCTCTTTTTTGCAAAAGCGGTCTCAAGGCATGTAGATCAAATGGAGAAAGAGGTTCAATGGGGAGGACGTCATGATCTTCGTAGAATATTTGACCAAGGAACACGTGTTGGTCAGATACATCTAACGATTTCTTCAGCCTTCCTACGTTGCTCTTGATGGCCACCCCATAGCCCCCCTTACTTGTATAGAGACTCCACATTGCAACTGACTCTCCAATGCCCTGATACCAGCAATTGACACCAATGTGAGATGGGAAAAGTTGAAAAGCTTGAACCATTTGATCGCTATCAGAAGCGCCGTAGAAGTTCGCGAGACCCTCCGTAATTCCTCGAGCTACGACGGCTTCCCAGCTGTCGCCCAATTCTTTTACAAGTGCAAAATAAAGAGATTTTTGTTCAAGCATCGAAAGGAACTTGGGCATGTCCATATACCGCCAAATGACGGTTTTGTCTGGCGGAGTTACGAGGCCCGATGTAGATTGATATGGCATTCACCTAGCTTACAGAATCGACGATCGCTAACCGGCAGAGTAAATCGAAAGTTGATCGCCCACCTAGACATCGCCAAGAATGATGCTGGTTGCCGGCTTCTCGGGATAGACACGAATCAAGGCGCAACTGGATTTACTGTCTATTGCCCACTATCGGCTCATCCAGTGATTGATCGGATCAACGTATTTATCCCAGAAGGTGCGTTCGCTGCGAGCGCAGGTCAGGTAGCACTTCGTTTCTCCTCCCTGATTTCCCGGAACGAACGACCGTTGCAAGGCTGTGAAGCCGCGCACCGGCACGTCCACGATGTCGGAAAGAGCCAGCAGGAAGCTGCCGTTCTGGCCCTGCTCGCAACCGCCCATGGTGAGCAGGCTGTCGGAGCCCCAGAGGGGAACGAGCCGCTTGAGAGACGAGCGAAATGACTCGAGAGTATCTTTGTCGAGCCAATCTGTTCCGACGTATTGACCGAAAGGATTGCCGTGACCTACTACGGTGAGCTCTCCCAGCTTTGCCGTTTTGCAGGCCGGGACGATCTGATCGATCATGTCGGATACGGTTTTCATGCGACTGGCAGTTGGATGAAAAAGAGTGGTACTCGATAAGAAGCCGTCGAAATGCCCGGGATCGCTGATGAAATAGAGATCGATTGAGTCTGCCATGCCGTCTCCCATCACATACCGGATGAGCGCATGGCGTGGCTGCCATTGCTGCTTTCCGGAAGATATGGAATAGTGCGCTTCGACGGCGTGACGTTGCACGAAATCAGCCGCGAGTTGGCCTGCTTGAGTCGCACTACGTCTGGAAGGGCGGCAGACGTGTCATAGACCGAGAAACCAAGCCAGCCGCGTCTACTGATCTTTGCTTACTTCAGATCCATTAACAATCGGATGTGCGGACGTACATGGGGCCAGATCCCCTTCAATATGCTGAAGCCCGTTCGAATTCAGGCCAACTACTACGAATGGGGGATCGAATCCGTGGGTCCTGGAAGCTTTTCCGTCTGCGGCGGTTTGTTTAAGCACCTTATGGATCGAATGCAGATTGACCTTATGGGCGAACCAGCGCGGTTGCTTCGTTCCGGCCCACACAATCCAGCTATTGAGCTCCGGAGTGTACTCACGTGTTTCAATGCGCGGAGCGGTAAGGTTGTCGGGCGAGAACCGTATGGTCTGAATCCACATTTTTGGTTCGGAAGCGTCGGCAGATAAGAGAACAAGATGGAATTCGATGCGACTGGTGCGGCTATCTCGTATTTCAGGAGCGAATTGCTGGATGCGTTCAACGATAAGTTTTCGAGCTTCCGCCATTAGCTGATCGCCGCTCAACTCCGGCCTCAGCACTGACCAGAGATCGTTATCCAGATCGAATACACTTTCGCTAGAACCATCCTGCCGGTGAATTCGAATTCCGACAGGCTGGCCAGCCATGAGGAGCAGCTTCCTGCCCGTGTAATGGAGCTTGCATGCCTGTGTTCCATTGCCACGAGTGGAATTGGTCGCCGCCCAGAATCCGCTGTCGGTTCTCGCGACGACGATCTGGGTCGCTGTGGCTGAAGTACCGAAGCTCACCCAAAGTGCCCAGGATACGACAGAGTACAGGACACGATTCATAGTGCGATCAGCTTACTACGGGCATGATTCGCTCAGCAGGTTGAGCCCGCGTGCGCCTGTCTCACCTCAGTCGTCGTCATCATCCTTGCTTTTCTTGTGATGTTGAAGCAGCGACGCCGGGATTGGCCTGTTACCCATGGCGTCTTTCCAGAGGATGGCGTTGAGCTTTGCGGTGTCTGCGTGGTCGGCGTGGCGGAAGTCCATCTTCATGCTGGCGCGGGCGCCTTCGGCGTCTTTGGCGTTGGCGGTGTAGATGAGGCTGTTGTCGCGGTTGGATGTGTCGGCGGTGAAGGGCGGCTGGTCGCCGGGGCCGGTAAAGAGGGTTGAGATCAGCGAGCTGAGCGCATCGTTGTTGTTCATGGGCGGCAGCCCGAGCAGGGTCTCCATAGTGCGGACGACGCTGACAGTGGAGTAGAAGCGGCTGTCGACGAAGGGCTTTCCGCCGGGCGTGTGGGGCGCGTATTTGCTGATGACGAGCGCGACGCTGCGATGCGCGTCTACGTGATCGCCGCCATCCTGTGCGTCGTCTTCGAGGATGAAGAAGGCGGTGTCGTCCCAGTAGGGCGAGTGCGAGATGGCTTCGACGGCACGGCCTACGGCGAGGTCGTTGTCGGCGACGGAGGCTTTGGGTGTCGGGCCTCCGGGACGCGTGCCTGCGGTGTGGTCGTTGCCGAGCCGCATCAGGATGAAATTGGGCATAGTGTCGTTGCCCTGCTGGCGATCCCGGATCCAGCCGTCGAGGTGGCGCTTGAAGATATCGACTCGAATCTGATCGGGAACCATGAGATCGAAATCCGGCGCTTCGGGTGCGAAGTGGCCCTCAAGCTGGGGCTTGGTCGCGGTGTTTGATGCCATAAGCGGGATCGCCCAGGGCCACTTGTTTGTGCCGCCACCCCACTCGGCGGGCAGCGCTTCGCCCGGTTTGACGTCGGTGCGGGAACACTTTTCTCCGGGAAGCATGGGGCCCTGCTGCGGATTGACCGCGGCGGCCTTCTTGAGGTCGGTACAGAAGACTGTCGCAATGAATTCGCCGAAGTGGTAGTAGGTCTTGTTGTGCGCGGCCAGGTTGCCCCAGAGATATCCGCTCATGGGTTCGTTGACATCGGGGATCTTCTGCAGCAGCGGTGTGCCGTTGGCGACCACGCCTTCAAAATCGTAGGTGCGCTGGCCGCCGCGATACGACTGCTGCCAGGTCTTCTCGAGGTAGTCGGTGCCGATGGCTGCGGTGGACCAGACGTGTCCGTCGCCGGAGACTTCGCCAGAGTCGTAGAAGTTATCGAGCACGCCGAATTGCAGTGCCAATTTGTGCTCGTTGGGAGTGATGGATTCGCCGTACATGGTGAGCCTGGAATCGCCGTTGCCGACGGGCGTGCCGTTCTGGGTGAGGTCGCCGAGGATCTGATCGTAGGTGCGATTTTCTTTAATGATGTAGATGACGTGCTTGATTCTGTCCTGCGCGCCGTTGGCGAAAACGATCTTTTCTTCGGCGGCTTTCATGCGGTTGGATTCGAGAACGATGTTGGTCCATTGCGGCAGGTCTTTCTCAAGCGCAGCGAGGTCGAGCGCGGCGAGAGAGCCGTAGAGCAGCGTGCAGATGTAGGTCGATGGACGGTCGATATCCTTGCCGTTGTAGCGGAAATGCCATGGCCTGTTGTTCGGCCCGGTGCCGTGGCCTTTGGCGGTGGCAATGTAGAGTTTGCCACCGTTGGACGAAGGAATCAGCGCCATCGACATGGGCATCCATTCGGTGGGAAGAAAGCCGATAGGAGCAACTAACCCTTGTTTTGCGGCTTTAGCGGTTAATTTGGCTGTGTCGATTACTGCGATGGCGTCGCTGATGGCATTCGCGACGTAGAGGCGGCTACCGTCGGCGTTGAGAACAAGGGCTTCCGGCTCGGCGCCGAAGTAGCTTTGGCCGGGAAGCTTGGTGTCGAAGTATCCCTTGACAGCGAACTGGCCGGAGGCAATATCGACTGCGGCGACAGCGTCCCGGTTGGCTAGCGCGACGTACAGGGTGCGGCCGTCCGGAGAGACTTCGAAGGCGCAGGGATGGGTCCCGGGGGCGATAGGGTTGTCGGGCTTGAGCAGCGGGAGTTTGCGGCCCACAGTGCCGTTGGCGAGATCGAGCTCGGCGATTTCAGAGGCGTTCCAGAGGGCGACGAAGGCGCGGCCGTTTCTTGCGATGGCAAGCGCGATGGGATAGGTGGAAGGGACGGCGTCGTTTTCAGAGAGATCGAAGCGCTTTTCGATCACGCCGCTGGTGACGTCAACGAGCAGAACATCATCGGAGAGATTGCCGGCAACGAGAAGCTTTTCTGATCCAGCCTGATTAAGGACGGCGATTGCGGCGGGGAACGGGACGCCCTTTGCAGCCTTGGCCGGGTCGTTGTCGGAAGGCGAGGGGTTGTCGGGATCCTGAAAGACTTTGGTTCTTCGGCCGGGAGCGAGGGGTTGCAGGGGCAAGCGGATAAGGCGTTCAGGGGCGACCTTTCCGGCGGAGAATCGATACACGACCACGGCATTTCCTGTGTTTTTAGGGTCCGTCCCGGTGGGGTCGGCCAGAGAGCCGATGCTGGCGTAGATGCGGCTGCCGTCCCGGCTGAAGGCGAGGCCGGAGTAGAGAGTTTGCTTTGCTCCGGTAACGGTGCGGTCGTCGGGAAAGTCAGCGACCTGGCCGGTCTGGGTGTCGAGAACGGCGATCGATTGCTTGTATCCCGACTCACTGGTGCCGTAGCCGGCGTTTACGGTTGCCACGTAGCGGCGGTCTGGAGAGACGGCCATCGACATGGGCAGGTTATTGAGGCGCTGCGGGTGGCCGGGGATTTCGCCGATGAGCTGCTTGCTGGTAGGCAGGTCGATGGATTTAGGCGGGCTCTGGGCGGAGATCCGGTTGGGGAGGGTGGCCGCGCATACAGCAAGGGAGAACAACGCAACGTAAGCCCGATTCTGCATGGCAAAACGTTAACAGAGAGCGGGGCCGCGTGGCTTTACGGGAAAGTTACGAGCGTGCCCGGGCAGGCCCGGCTCGGCGTGCATGAGGCGTGGAAGCCGTGTGGGCTTCGCTGACGCGCGCACCGCGGACAGGGCATGGAGGGTGGTTAGCACTCGGGGCCACTTGCGGAGCCGGATTGGCAGCTGGCTTGGGTGTCTGCTGAACGCCTCCTAGATTACGAGGAGGCGCGGAGTACAAGGTGGCAAAGGCAAACAGCACGCAGAGAAATACGGATATTGGCTGGCCCTGGAGGCAAAGAAAGGCGCGATTGCGCTGGGCGATTCCGTTGCTCATGAAGACATGATGAACCTGGAGGCGAAAATTTGGAATAGCCAATTTTCAAATTTGTGACATAACCGGCCTGAATAGGGGCCAGATTTAATGGCCGGGTCGAGGCGAAAAGTCTCGTCGTAGTCCCAGAGCAATCTGTATATTCCGCCATCTCTCCTAATCGGCGCCCGGCTATATCCGAAACGAGGATGCTGCTCCGGACACTATTAAGGGTGTACGGAGGCAGGTCATGGCAGAAGTTCTGGTCCAGGGGAGTCACGGGGAAGAGGTTCGCCGTCTACAGCGGAATCTGAACGCCGCGCTCGCGAAGACGGCGGTCATCGTCGACGGCCGCAATGTCTTGCCGCTCGAAACCAAGACAGGAATCTTTGGGCCGAAGACCAAGGCCGCAGTCGAAAAATTCCAAACCGACTACAAGCTTAAAAAGGTTGATGG
>Ga0206922_1132_pt2 | contig 16521 bp, 14 predicted proteins | sample Alteio_BWOrgHeat_63_FD_152976 | JGI IMG/M metagenome (GOLD analysis project Ga0206922, IMG submission 152976) | Enriched cells from forest soil in Barre Woods Harvard Forest LTER site, Petersham, Massachusetts, United States -... | ecosystem: Environmental > Terrestrial > Soil > Temperate forest >... | reverse complement strand
TTGCAGCAGTTTTGCCTACGCCGCCTTTCAGGTTATAGAGTGCTAATACAGTCATAATGGCTAAATTATTATTGAAAAATACAAAAAAAGGATTTAAATACCGTTTTTTGTAACGAAAGGTAACCCCGGCAGGCAAAAAAAAATCCCGCAGCAAGATTACTGCAGGATTATCCGATACCCTATAATACCCCCTATTAACGGGTAAAGCTTATGGACGCGCTGTTTCCATTTTTTGAAAAGATCACAACATGGTAATTGCCTTGTGCAAGGGTAGAAACATCAAGCTGGATGCTGCTTTCATTTTCTGAAACTATTTTTTGTATTACTGCCTGGCCCAGGTTATTATATATGGTTATGGCTTTTGCCTGCACAGAACCAGGTATATCAATATGCAGAACATATTTTGCAGGGTTAGGATATAATCTTACTGCAGAGGCTATGTTATTATTATCTACCTGCACAATAAGCGAATAGGTAACGTTGCCGTCCTTATCTACTTCTTTAAGCCGGTAATATACTATTCCGTATGGCGGGTTATCGTCCGTTGTACTATAATACTTTGGCGTGGATGAATTACCTGCCGCCTGCAACGTAGCAATCGTTGTAAAGTCCTTACTGTTTAGCGAACGCTGAACAAGGTATTGAGATGAGTTAACCTCTGTTGTGGTTTCCCAATCAAGATCTGTTTTACCGTTATTCAATGCGGCCCTAAAATACAACAGGCTTATTGGCAATGTTTTACCCACATATATTTGGGCAGACTCTGATACGCCCCATAACCCGTGCGAAGTGCGTGTGCGTACAAATACAAGATGATAGCCGGTATCTATATTCGTGGGGATGTGTATTACAAAGGCTTGTTTAATGGTGTCGCCGGGATTATTAACGATTATTTTTGTTGCTTTTCCTTCACCGGGGTCAGTATCAATAAAGTACTCTGCTGCATTTATAATACTGTCCTGCTTAGCCCCATAATTAGTAACATACACCATACTGTGTTCAACCAGGGACCACCGGTTTTGTGCATCCTTTGTCCTGAAATACAACTGGTGAAAACCGGTTGAATCGCCAACAGGGATAACAGAGCTTACCTGCACAGAGTCGGCAGGCTTGGTAACACTTACGCTTTTGCCTTTACCTTCTCCGGGGTCAGCATCCCAAAAATATTCTGCTGCCGTAATATTGGGTAATACAGGATTAAAATTAGTGTAAACATATACTTCCTGTTGCTCAACAATACCCCAGTTGCCATTTACTGATTTAGTACGAAAATATAAGGAATGGAACCCAGTGGCTGTGCCGCTAACAGGTATGGACGCCAACAGGTGCACAGAGTCGTTTGAAGGGCTTACCGTAACCCCCGCGCCAGATCCTTCCCCGGGGTCAGTGTCCCAAAAATATTCCGCCTGTGTTATGCTGGGCGCCACGGGATTAAAGTTGGTGTAAACATATACTTCCTGTTGCTCAATTATGCCCCAGTTGCCGTTTGCAGACCTGAAGCGTATATACAGCCCATGAAATCCCGTACTTAAACTGCCAAGCGGTATTGTTGCAGTAAGATGAACAGAATCGGAAGGTGTGTTTATTGTAACCGGTTTGCCTTTGCCTTCGCCGGGATCGGTGTCCCAAAAATATTCTGCTGCATTAATATTTGGCGGAGTGGGTGTAAAATTTTGATAAACGTAAATATTGTTTTGCTCCGTTAACGACCATTTAAGGCTGTCGCTATACACCCGCATATACAATGCATGAAACCCCTGCGAAAGCCCTGTTATTGGTATGGTTGCCTTGAACATAACTGAATCAGCCGCAGAGCCCGTACTTACTGCATGCCCGTGGCCTTCACCAGGATCGGTATCCCAAAAATATTCTGCGCTTTTTACTTTAGACTGTGCAAAAGCAAAATGCATGATCCCCGTAAACAGGCATAAAAGAATACTTATCTTTTTCATGATAAATTATTTTTGTTGATGAAAAAGACATGGCATCAGTTATGCGATTTGCTTATAATAGTAGCGTTAATATTGCCCCCTGCATTAATAGTTGCGGTGTTTAATAAGAAAGAAACTATATAGGGTAAATTGGGCATTCCGGCAAGCGACCAGTTGGCGCTTGGGTCACCGCCATAAACGCCCTGTTGCCCCCCCGTCGGATGCGGCGGTTAATGATGGCGAGCCTGCCAGTAAATGAAAATCGCTGTTATAAAGCGGATTTGAAAGAGGTGCATTTACAAAATCAGGGTTTTCATTGTAAATATTGCTTAAACTGGTATTGTTGGAGCCCCCACCGGTAAAGGGGTCGCTACTATAAGTGCCGCTTTCCAGGTAAGCGAGGTTATGGTCAAAAGTACAGAATTGCACGCCGTTTGTTCCGTTGCTTATTAGCCAGCCAACGAAAATATTGTTTGTGAAAGTTACCTGCTCCACCTGCCCGGTCAATGGGTATGTTCCATTGCCGCCACTTACGTTAGTCATAATAACATTATTTTTAAACAGGGTGGTATTACTGGTAAATCCTCCATTTATCATCGGTGAATTCTCATTTGCGATCACATTATTTTCTACCAGGAAATTATTGAAAACGGTATTGCTGGGGCTTAAAAATGTTCCCCCATTTACCATTACATTATTTATTACCTTAAAATTGGTAACTATATCATTTCCGCCAAAGCCAAACCCGCTGCCAAATAAATTATTTCTTTCAACTGTAATATTGCTAATTGATGCATTGGAAGCGAAATAAACACCACTGGTAATTACCATGCCGCTTATAAGCGTTCCGTCAGAGCCGGCATTTAGCGTAATTCCGTTTACAGTAGCAGTAAGTACATTGTTTTTTTGCGGATAGAAACCAGGCCCGAAGAGGTTAATTTGCTTACTGATGCCGACGCCGGCATATTGTGTTAAAGACCCTATAACATAAACAGAGTCCCCGGCCGAGGCTGCATTGACAGCTGATTGAATATCTGTATATGCTGTGGGGTGTGCAAGGTTATTGCTTACTGTAAATACATTGGCACGAACTAAATTAAATGCCAATAATAAAAGGGCGGAAAGTAAAAGTTGTTTTTTCATAATGTTAATTTTTAAAAAGAGATAAATAAAATTTATACAACAAATGTTAAAAACACTTTGCTTTTATTCATGCCGTTTTTAATAAGTGGCTTACCGCTCTTAATAAGTGGAACAATAACAATGCAGTATTACAAAGTAGAAAGGATTTGAAGGAACTCGTCTTTCTTTCGTTTACTTACATCTACAAGATGCCCATTTGAAAGCAGGATATTATTTTCTGCTTTATTGTATTTTTTAATGTGGTTCAGGTTAACGAGGTAGCTATGATGGGTGCGGAAAAAAAAGTGCTCCGCCAGCAATTCTTCATATTTCTGCAGGTTTACGGAAGCGACTAATTTTTCTCCGTTTGCGAGGAAAAAAAAAGTATAGGGCCCTTCTGCCTGCAAATACACTATTTCCGCAATATTAATAATGGTTATTCCCGCAGAGGAAGAAATGGTGATTTTAGAAGGCGCCTGGTGCGGCTGCTGAATGATGCTTTTAAGCAAACTCATCCGCCTGGGGCTTTGCGGCAGCAGTATTTTTTTTTGAAGCCTTTCAAATGCTTCCTGCAGGTCTTTAGGGTCAACAGGCTTTAGCAAATAATCAAAAGCAGCGTATTTAAAGGCTTTTATTGCATACTCGTTATGTGCAGTTACAAAAATAATTTCGCATGGATAATTTTCCATTTCATTTAGCATAGCAAAGCCATCCATACGGGGCATTTGTATGTCAAGCAAAATACAGTCGGGCGAAAACTGTTTAATGGCTTTTAGCCCTTCTATTCCATTTGATGCAGTTGCCACTACTTCCACATTATTACAATAACGTGTAATAAGCTCATGCAGCACGCTTCGCCCTTTTGCTTCATCATCTATAATAATTGTGCTTACCGGCATATTACAATAAAGGTAATTTTAGTTTAACAAGCGTGCCCGAAGGGTTGCCCCGGGCGTCTTTTTTATCAATCACTTCCATTGATGCTGAAGATTTTTGTATTTCTTCAATTATTTTCATACGCTCATTTACAATTCCCATTCCCATTGAATTATGGTCGCTTTTTTTGCTCCCGTTCCGGCCAACACCATTGTCTTCTATTTCAATAAATAATTTTTCTTCATTGTTATAAAACCTTACCCATACATGCCTGTCCCCATTCTTCTGCATCAGCCCATGCCATATAGCATTTTCTACAAATGGCTGAACAAGCATTGGCGGGATTTTTAAAAGGCCCTCATCAAGTGATATATTGTTTTCAATATGATAGTTAAATGAGCTTGTAAAACGCAATGATTCTACATCAAGGTACAACTTAAGCATTTCTATTTCATCATGCAGCGACACCCATTGTTTACCGCTGTTTTCAAGAATAAAACGTACCAGTTTTGAAAAACGGGCAAGGTATTGAGTTGCGGTATCAATTTGCCCCGTAATACAACATTCCTGTATAGCATTTAAAGAATTAAAAAGAAAATGCGGGTTCATCTGGCTGCGTAAAGCCTTCATACGAAGGTCGGCAACCTGCTGGCTTATAGTGGCTTTCCTGTTTGCTTCATTTTTAATATGGCTAATGCGTGATCTGATTGCATAAGTGAACGACCCTAAAGTAAGGCCAATTATCCCGGTAATAAACCACCAGGTTGTCCAAAAAGGATGATGAATAGTTATATAAAGTACTTCGTTATTGTTAGCCTTAAGGTTTGCGGGGTTACTGCTTACCATTAAAATATACCCTCCCGGGTCAAGGTTGGTATAGTTTATTATACCTGTTGATGAAAGGTGCCATTCTTTATCAAACCCCTGCAATTTGTAGTAATAGGATGTTTGAAATGGCTGTAAAAGATTTACAACTGTAAATTGAAAATTAAGATTATTCTGGTCATACCCGAGTGAAATATTTTTGTTTGCCGCAGAGTGCGATGGCAAACTGTAATCGCTGCCGTTAACCTGGCAACCTGTAATATACGCTGGGTAATTATCTGAACGCCCGATGACCTTTGAGGGGTCAAAAAAAGTTATCAGGCCGCTGTTCCCCAAAAATATTATACCAGAATCGTTAGCTGCAATTGCGCCGCCCCACTCGTCAACAGGCAGGCCATTTTGACTGTTGAAATTATAAAATATTTTTTGCGTTGTGTCAAATGCGGAGATGCCGTTATAGGTGGTTATCCATAAATGGCCTTTTTTATCAAAAAGGATATTATTTACATAATCGTTACATAAGCCATCGGCTGTATTCCAGTTATGCCATTCATTGGTTTTTATATTAAACCGCCAGATACCATTACCGGATGAAAGCCATAATTCATTATCTTTTCCAGGTATAATATTTTCATAAGAAACATCAGCAGACCTGTTATTGGTAAGCAGGTTAACTGTATCTTTTACCGGATCATATTTTCCTAAAATATTGCCCGAGGTAAACCATATTTTGTTGTTGCTTGCCAATAACCCCCAAATGCTTTTTTGAATGCCAAAAGGATGAAAGATTTTAAACGTTTCTTTCTTTTTATCAAAGCGTACAAGATCTTGTTTATAATTAGCCAGCCATAAAGTAGAATCGTCCTCCTGCTTTATAAAAAAAAATCTTTTATGCCTGTAAAACAACGCATCATTTTTATCAGGCAGGTAAATTTTAAATGCCATTGTTTTAGGGTCAAGTTTAATTAAGCCCTGGAAAGTTGCCATCCATATAAGCCCACCGGCGTCTTTTACCATATCGTAGGTATTAGCAGTTGCCTCGGTTGGAGAAAGGGTACCAAAAGTTTTTATTGTTTGCGATAAACGCCATTTGTCATCTATTACATACAAAGCGTTACTGTACAAAGCACCTGCAAATATTTTATTTTTGCCAAAAGCCAATGATGCTATGCTGCCTGCATTGGTGCCAAATGTGCTTTGAAGCCCGGGGAAGTAATAGGTTTTAAATACCTGCAGGTAAGGGTTAATTATAATAAGCCCGTTTGTGGTGCCAATAAATATAATTCCCTCTTTTGACTGATAAATAGTTGAGACACTTCCGGATAAGGCATTTTCAATCTTCTCCGGGATCGATACCGATTGCCATTCTTCAATTTTTTTAAGGTTTTCGTCAAACCGAACAATACCGCTGTTGTGTGCAGCCCAGTATTCATTTTCCCCATTCCATTGTACTTTAAAAACCCTAATATCAAATTTACCGGGTACAGGTATAAAATATCTTAATTTAAATATATTACTATCTGTATTTAAAATAAATATTTTATCAGACCAGGATGAAATAAGCATTTGATGATCGTTTAAAATATTTGCATTTCCTAAAAGGTCGCCGTGCTTTATATATGCTTCTTCAGACGGGTCGTCATTGTAACGGATGTATCTTTTTTCTAAAATATCATATTTATAAAACCCGTCGAATGTGCCCATCCAAAAATTATCTTCTTTGTCAACAGTTATGGAAGTTACCAACTGGTTAAGGTTGTAATGGTGTACCGGCGTGGGTGGTATAAAAGGCTGTGTAATAAACCGCCCTGTATTTTCTTCGTAATAGCTTAATCCTCCGCTGCATACCCAAATTTTATTATTGTGATCTTTAAATACCATCTGTTCCCCTGCAAGGCTTTTTTGTCCCGGAAAAAGTTGCGCAGGGTAATAATTAGTAAACCTCCCGTTCAAAATATTCAGCCTGCTTACGCCACTGGAAGTACCGATCCACAGATCGCCGTTTTTATCTTCTACAACGCTGTTTATCCAGTTATTAATTAGTGAATTACTATCCGATATATTTCGCCGGTAAACTTTAATATTCCGCCCGTCGTAACGGTTAAGGCCATCAAAAGTGCCTATCCAAATAAAACCCCGGCTATCCTGGTAAATGCATTTAACCTCGTTACTGCTTAAACCCTGCAGCGTGTTAATACGGTTAAGCAATAGTTTATCCTCTACCTGTGCAAACGAAACTGCCGCAAAGGCTAATAACAGGCAAAGGAACCCGTATGGTTTTATTACTGACAAATTAATAATACAAAACAAATTAATAAATGCCGTTTAAAATTCAAAGGTTAATAACTGGCAGTTATTTATTAACAATTGGAAGTTAATTAAAAAAAAGTAGTGAATTCCGGCTTTTTTAATATCTTAAGGCAACAGGGTAAGAACATCTTCCTTTTATACTGAATAATTTATTAACAAAATGTTGTGCGATGCTGTTAACAGGTTGAAAAAAAATTACAGGCAGTTACAATTTTATGATTCTGCCGGCATTCGTGCCTTACATTTGCTTCGCACAAATCCTATAACCCTTTATTAACCATTTAAAACAATTCTACATGAAAATCAAGTACATCCTGCTGGTATTTGTTTCCGCAACATTGATGTTTTCCTGTGTAAGCCCTAAAAAATTGCGTGAAGCAGAATCAAAGTACACACAATTGAATGGCGCTTATCTTGAGGCACAAAGTAAATTGAGAGATTGCGAAAGTTCATCAAAAGATTCCCTCAACGATTTTGAACGCAGAAGGGCGGCTTATGAAGCCCAGATAAGTTCATTGACCGATCAGAATAATTTTTTAAAACAAAATAATAGCCAGGTATTAAATCAGCTTAAAGATCTTTCGGTAATTTCCAATTCACAAGCTGAAAGCATTAAAAAATCTCTTGACAATATCGGCGCCAAAGACCTATACATTAAAGACCTTCAATCCGCTATTTCAAGAAAGGATTCTCTTAATATGCAACTGGTGATGAACCTTAAAGGAGCTATAGGTGATTTGAACGACCAGGATATAAATATTAAAGTTGATAAAGGCGTTGTGTATATAGACATATCAGACAAACTATTATTCAAGAGCGGTAAATACGAGGTAACAGACCAGGCAAAATTGGTGCTGGGCAAAGTTGCGAAAGTACTTAACAACCAGCCTGATATTGAGTTTATGGTAGAGGGGCATACAGATTCCATTCCCTTTAAAAATGGCCAATTACTTGATAATTGGGACCTTAGTGTAAAACGGGCTACTGCCGTTGTGCGCATTTTGCAAAACCAGTATGGTATCCCCCCTTCGCACATGACTGCCGCAGGCCGGGCAGAGTATTTACCAGTTGCCGATAATACTACAGATGCCGGCCGTGCTGCCAACCGCAGAACACGCATTGTAATATTGCCGCAGTTAGACCAGTTCTTTAAGTTGCTGGAAAAACCGCAACAGTAGTCCGAAAGACCGGAAAGGCCGGAAGACGGGAAGTAAAAAAAATATGCATAAAATAATTTACAAAGCCATCTGTTACGGATGGCTTTGTTGTTAATTAAACTGAAACTTTTATTCTAATTATATTATCCCATCTTCGACTTTCTGACTTTCTGACTTCCTGTCTTTCGGACTTTCCGACTTCCTTCACACATACACCACATCTTTGCCAAAAGGCATAAGCGAAAGCTCCATTAATTTAAGGTGCTGCTTGGCAAACGGCAGGCCTATAATAGTAATGGCAAGGAGAATAGCAAATACCAGGTGAATAAAAGCCGTGTATAAACCTCCCGACAAAAGCCATATAATATTACAAAACAAACTAATGCAGCCATCTCCGCCGGGCCTGGTTACTACTTTTTTTCCAAAAGGCATTAATACCAGCCCTGCAATTTTAAAACATTGAAAGCCAAACGGAATACCAATAATGGTACAACAAAGCAATATGCCGCCAAAAATATAACCCAGGGCTGCGAAAAACCCTCCGAATATTAGCCAAATGAGATTTCCTATAAAGTTCATTCTAAAATGTTTTGTTTTGCTGTAAAATAAATATAACCATTGTATAAAAACTTTCTTTTCTATTCGCGGTAAACTTAATGTATTTGCGGCAAAAATAAGAGTGCAAATAACTTAATATCCGAAGTCGCTCAAATGGGGTGAATTTACAAATTCCTGTACCTTTTCGTTAAACAGTTGTTCTTTATTTATCAACTGTTTTAGTAAAACAACCTGGTTGGCTGCGCGGCTAAAATTGTGTAGGGGATATTTAGCGCCGTAATAAATATCGCCGTTAAGATAATCGGCTAAAAATCGTAATGCCTGCATGTATATCATAAATTTGCCTGCATACACAAAGCTGTTTATTTCAACGGAGGATAACTCTTCCTGCATTTCGCCCAGGTATCCCTCAACGATGGCTTCAAAATATTCATCCCTTATCTCTATTTTAGAAAGATCGGTTTCTTCCTCGCCGGAGGCAGCCAAATAGGTGCGCATCATATCGCCAACGTCGCTTATAAAATAACCCGGCATTACCGTGTCTAAGTCTATTACACAAATACCATTGTCATTTTCGTCAAACAATACATTACTTATTTTGGTATCATGGTGCGTAACGCGTTTTTTAAACCCGCCGTTGTGTTGTATTTCCTCAAAAGTTGCAACAATACCTGCATGGCCTTTTAATATTTCAATAAGTTTGGATGCAAAAGCGATCCTCTCTTTGTCACCTTCATTAATAGCTGTTTCAAATTGCCGGTAACGCAACGAAAGGTTGTGAAAATCAGGGAGGGTTATTTTAAGGCGTTCAGTATTGAAACCGGATAAGAGCTTCGTAAACCTGCCAAATTGTTTTGCAGCTTCATAAGCCTGTTTGGGCTTTTGCAGAGTATTATACGTAATGCTTCCATCAATAAATTCAAATATCCTGTATGCGCCGCTTTCGTTCTGTACAAGTGTTTCATTATCTAAAGAGCTAAGCGGAACAGTAAAAATATATGCCGGGTAATATTGTTTTAAATACGCGGCTATGAGCCTGATATTCTCATCAATATCGGCCGGTGTTTTAAACACCTGTTGATTAATGCGTTGGGCAATATATTTTTTCCCTTCCCTTTCTATCAGCCATGTATTATTGATAAGGCCACTGCCAAATGGCTTAACGGAAAAGGTATTTTCTGAGAATCCAAATTGTTTAAGAATAGCATCTATCATCGTCACAACGTTAAATTTATTTATACGCGTAAAATTAAGTGTATAGAGCAAACAAAAGCCGCTGATAATATAATACCAGCGGCTTTTTACTTTAAACCCGAACTTTAGTTTTGGGAATGGAGCGCAACCCTGTTGCCTTCTGAATCAATAAAGAATGCCATGTAGCCAATGTCGTCTGAAATTTTCATTTTTGGCATGGCAATATGGCCGCCGGCCCCTTCAATTTTTTCAATTACTGTGTCCAGGTTGGGGTTAGCATTCAAATAAATAATGCTGCCGTCCTGGCTGGGTTTGTGATAAGGGCTTTCGCATAATCCGCCATAAGCTTTTCCTGAACCCATTTCTGCAGGAAAGAAGGCCATTTTCATTCCCATCATTTCCTGTGTTTCCATGGTAATGTCAAAAATGTTTTCATAAAATGTTTTGGCGCGGTTAATGTCGGTAGCAGGTATCTCAAACCAGTTGAGTGAGTTTGTTGTAGCATCCATATAGGTTAAATTTAGTTTAGGTAAATATTGATTTTTTTTGTTTACTGAATGTTACCATTTATAAAATTAATTGCTGTATAACCTGCTGGATTTATACCGGCATGCAGCGGCAAAGTAAAGAAGGCTTATTTTATAATTAGCCGGCAGCATGATAAATTCTCCCTTACCTTAGTACCCCTTAACATCATTATACATGAGAAAATTTGCTTTCGTTGCATTAAGCTGTTTGTTTTTATTCGTTAGCTGCTCTTCATCCAGGAAAGTACCAACCACCCATCCAAATACAACAGGCAAAGGATGGCACCTACTTTTTAATGATGGCCTTTCCAACGCTATTTATCCCAAAGGCGTGTGGACTGTGCAGGATGGCATTATCACAGCCTCAAAAGATGAAGCATTATGGACTGAAAAGCAATACGATGATTTTATTCTTGATCTTGAGTTTAAAAATGCCGATGGAACAAACAGCGGAGTGATAGTACATGCAACAGATACTGACGAATGGATACCCCATTCAGTTGAACTGCAAATAGCCGATGATTATTCAGAAGAATGGAGCAAAGCGCCTGCCACATGGCAGTGTGCAGCAGTGTTTGGCCACCAGGCAGTTACGAAACGCACGGTTAAAAAACCAGGTGAATGGAACCATTATACTATTACCTGCAAAGGCAAAAAAATATGGATCGTTTTAAACGGAGAATTGGTTAACGTTTGCGATATGAGCCTGTTTACCTCCGCAAAGATCAACCCCGATGGTTCACCCATTCCAGATTGGCTTAGCAACCCAATGGCAACCCTGCCTTTGCATGGCCATATTGGTTTCCAGGGCAAACACGCCGGTGCGCCTATCTATTTCAGGAACATTAAAATCAAAGAGATTTAGTTTTATTTTGGGAATGATCTACGAAATACGAATCAATACGAATATACGAATGAAAGACGATGCGGGGTAAACAGGACTATTCAATCTACGAATACGAATCAATACGAATATACGAATGAAGAATGATGCGATTTTAAACAGTCTTAACATTAAAAATCTCTATTCATGCAAAATTCAATCCGCTTTCTTTATGTCCTCCAATTCGCATTGATTCGTATTCGTAGATAGACTTGCCCTCCAATTCGTAAATTCGTACTAATTCGTATTTCGTAAGTAAATGTTACTTCAAAATATTTTCAATTGCATTTAGCTCTTCACTGCTGAATGCAAGGTTATCAAGGCTGTGCAGGCAGTCTGTTAATTGCTCTGTTCTGCTCACGCCAATCAATACCGAAGTTATCCGCTGGTCTTTTAATATCCATGCCAATGCCATTTGCGCCAACGTTTGATTGCGCTGTTGTGCCAGTTCATTCAGCTTTTTAATTTTGCTTACTTTTTCTTCGCTTACCTCTTCTTCCTTTAAAAAACCGGTGGGCTTCGCAGCCCTTGAGTCAGCCGGGATACCTTTTAAGTATTTATTGGTAAGCAATCCCTGCGCCAGTGGCGAAAAGGGGATACAACCCACACCTTCCTCTTCAAGCACATCTAATAACCCTTCTTCTACCCACCGAACGAACATAGAATATTTGGGTTGGTGTATCAGGCATGGCGTACCCAATTCGCGTAATATTTTAATGGCTTTTGCAGCTTCCTCTGCCCCGTAATTAGATATACCGGCATATAAGGCTTTGCCCTGCCGCACAATAAGGTCAAGCGCCATCATGGTTTCCTCCAGCGGCGTGTCAGGGTCGGGGCGGTGATGATAAAAAATATCAACATACTCAAGCCCCATTCTTTTTAAGCTCTGGTCAAGGCTGGATACCAAATATTTCTTCGATCCCCATTCGCCGTAAGGCCCCTCCCACATATAATAGCCAGCTTTTGTTGAGATGATGAGTTCATCGCGGTAGCTCTTAAAATCATCCTTTAAAATGTGGCCAAAATTTTCTTCGGCAGAGCCTGGTGGCGGCCCATAGTTATTCGCAAGGTCAAAATGGGTAATGCCATTATCAAAAGCAAGGTGCAGTATTTTTCGGCTGTTTTCCAATACGTCCACGTGCCCGAAGTTGTGCCACAGGCCTAACGATATTGCAGGGAGCTTTAAGCCGCTTTTACCGCAACGGCGGTATTGCATTTGTGTGTAACGTGAAGCTGCGGGTAAATATGCCATAAAAGATTTTTGCTAAATGTATGGATGAAAAATGAGTATGAAAAATATCAAACCCGGTTTGATAAAACCCTGCATTGTGATTCCATTTGTCCCGGCATGGTTTTTACTATTATTCATGAAATACAAGGCGCTAAAAAAATATTTTATTAAAAACTTGCGTAACCGAAAGGTTTCCCATAAATTTGTAACCAATTGGTTACAAATAATTCAATAAAAACGAAAAATTATGAATACGAACGATCCATTTGTAATTGAGCGGACTTACAAAGCGCCTGTTGCAAAAGTTTGGAAAGCCATTACTGATAAAGACCAGATGAAGCAATGGTATTTTGACCTTTCGGAATTTAAACCTGAAGTGGGTTTTGAATTTACCTTTAATGGAGGTGCTGATGACAAGGTGTTTGTTCATTTATGCAAAATAACGGATGTTATCCCAGGCAAAAAGCTTGCGTATAGCTGGCGGTATAAAGGATATGAGGGATATTCGGTAGTAACTTTTGAACTGTTTGCCGAAGGCGGTAATACCAAATTAAAACTTACCCACGAAGGATTAGAAACATTCCCGCCAATCGCAGATTTTGCAAGGGAAAATTTTGTAATGGGATGGACAGAACTTATTGGCAAATCGTTGTTGGAATTTGTTGAAAAGCCTGAGTAAAACTTACTGCAATTTTTAGATGATACCTGCAGCAATTTTATACAACCTCACCAGGTTTAGCTATTTAAGATCTTAAAGGGGGCGATCCCCCTTTAAGATCTTATGCAAAGAACAATACCCGTTTCTTCAATACTCACTGCTTCTGCCAAAAACAGGTTTGCGTGTTTGCCATTTGCCATTGGTAAAATCGGGTATATGTTGGAGCGTACCACCTTCGGCAATTGACTTTTCGCTTAGCGGTGTTATAGAATACCATGTAGCAAGGTCATATACATCCAGCGGAAATGCCGCATCACGTTTAATACATTCAATAAAAGCATTATCCACAAAAAAATCCATACCTCCATGGCCGGCACCCTCTGCGTCTTTCTCAAACCGTTTCCACAAAGGATGGTCATATTGTTCCATATATGCCTTTGTGTTTTCCCACTCATGCTTTTTAAGGCTCTTATCTTCAAAATATATCAGGCCTTCACTAAAGCCCCCGGCATGGTTATCTATCCATAATCCATTAGTGCCCTGCACACGGAAACCAAGATTATAAGGGCGCGGAGAAGAAGTATCATGCGTTAACACAATCGTTTCACCATTGGTAGTTTGCATTTGCGTAGTAACAATATCACCCTCTTTAAATTTTACCTTTGCGTTAGGATGATTAGGCCCTCCTTTGGGGTTATTAACAATAAACCTGTGCAATCCCAAAGATTTTGTTGAAACAGAAGAAAGGGTCGTTAACCGGTTGCCCCGGTTGAGGTCAATCATTGTGGCAACAGGCCCAAGCCCGTGTGTAGGATACAATTCTCCGTTCCGGTTAACATAATGGTTGGTGCGCCATTTTGCCTCGCTGAAACCTTTATCACCAAACTCAACGCCCGGGCCACCCTGTGGCGTTCCATCATTAAATAATACTTCACGCAGGTCGTGCTCGTAGCCGCCCTGTAAATGCAGCAGTTCTCCAAATAAACCTTGCTGCACCATATTCAATACCGCCATCACATCCCTCCTGTAACAAACGTTTTCCATCATCATTACAGGCACTTTTGTTTTTTCGACAGCCTGTACTATATCCCAGCAATCCTGCAATTTTATGGCACCGCATACTTCTACACCGGCCATTTTGCCGGCGTTCACAGCCGCAAATGCCTGCTCAATATGCCATTCCCACGGTGATGCAATTAACACCGCATCCATGCCATCTATTTTCAAAAGATTTTGGTAATCATGCGGGCCATTGGTGAATTCCAATGGTGCCTTTTTATTGTATTGTGCTACCAGTTTCTGTGCCATTGCAATCATGCCTTTATCAGGGTCCGCCATGGCAACTATTTCTACATCAGTGCGCTTAAGCATTTGGTCAAGGTGGCTTTGCCCGCGCAGCCCTACACCTATCATGCCAAGGCGCACAACCTGTTTCTTTTCTGCTGCCAATACTTTAAGTGGTGTGTTTATGGCACTGATTGCTGCACCTGTTACAGCTGCATCCCTAATAAACTGTCTCCGGCTATATGTACTCATGCTAATTATTTAGGCGGTAAACTTATAAAATAGTGCAATACAAACATGCATTATTTATATACTTGCCTAAACCGCTTTTTTCATTACCTGCCTTAAGGTTGGATCATTGGCGCCTGATATTCGCATTCAAAAAAAAGCTTTTTTATATGCTTCGGCTTTTTCTTCAGCTTCGTTCCAGTCGGCAATGGTATCTATATTCACGTACCATTGTGCATCTGATACTTCAAAGGCTAAATTTTTACCGTACAAAGAGTTTTGTAGCTGAATTACCTCTGTTTTAATTATGTAAACATTGCCATCCCTTATGAATGCTTCGGGTAATTGTTGCCTTAGCGGAATGATACTGGAATCACCCGTTGCCATACGAAGAAACCCGTCCTTATTTTTTTCAAATACCCAGTGCGGGTTGTATTGGTGGGGCACCGGCCGCACAGATATAAGCGTGCCGGCGTTTTTTTCTGCAAATTTTTTTATACAGGCATCAATAAAACCAGGTACCCTGAATGGGTAGGTAGGCTGAAGCAGGCAAACAGCATCAAATTGTTTTTCCTGTTCAGCAAAATAGTTAAGGGCATGCTGCACCACAGGTAACGCTGGCGTGGTATCTTCCGCCAAGTGAGCAGGGCGAATAAACGGTACCTCTATTCCACAATTTTTTGCAACAGCGCCTATCTCCTCACTATCTGTAGTAACAATGATCTTTGATAAAAGCCCCGATTGTTTGGCCGCTTCAGCAGTGTATGCTAACAGCGGCATATTGCCAAGCAACCGTGTATTCTTCCCGGGCACGCCTTTAGAACCGCCCCTTGCTGGGATGATGCCAAGGATACGCATACTTAAAAATTTATTTTTTTGTGGAAACGCAGCTCCACAGTTCCCAGCACATCCGCCATTTTTTTACCTGAATTACCCCCGCCATATACATCTGATTCAGGGGGTTTACCGTTTTTGATCCACCGCTTTATCGCGTGGCCTATTGCCTCTTTGTTGTTGGCTACATCAATCACATTTTCACCCCTGTCCCTCCCCGCCTGCCTTGAGCCAATATTAACTACAGGCACTCCAAGAAATGCACATTCCCTGATACCCACGCTGGAATTACCAACTAAGCATTTGGAGTTGTACAACAGCCTGAGAAAATCTTCCGGTTCCATATTCTTAAAAAAGTGCATATTGGGCAGCCTGTTATTTTCCCTGTAAGCTCTTATACCATGTGAGATGCCATCAGCACCCGCATCCACGTTTGGCCAAAACCAAAAGGACGGTATTTCTAATTCGTGCACCGCCTTTAAAGTCTTTTCAATTTGATGTTTCGATTCCTCATATTCAGTAGTTACAGGATGCTGCATTACCACAATATACCCGTTATCGTAAGAAGGTGTTTCGCCAACACCGCCGTATTTTTTATACGGATTAAAAGTTAATTCAGGGGTTTGTAGTATCTCCGCCGCTATATCAATTGATGGGCAGCCGGTATTAAATACATACGCAGGGTCTTCACCCAAACGGATCACTCTTTTGCGTGCATTTTCACTCGCTACAAGGTGTACATCTGCCAGTTTGGTATTCGCATGGCGTACTTTTTCATCAATGTTACCGGTTATTTCGCCGCCCTGTACATGCGCCACGGGGATATTTTGATAAGCTGCAGCAATTGAAACAGAAAGCGTTTCAAAACGGTCTGCAATAACAACCACTATATCTGGCGCCAGG
>Ga0206922_1153_pt1 | contig 16676 bp, 13 predicted proteins | sample Alteio_BWOrgHeat_63_FD_152976 | JGI IMG/M metagenome (GOLD analysis project Ga0206922, IMG submission 152976) | Enriched cells from forest soil in Barre Woods Harvard Forest LTER site, Petersham, Massachusetts, United States -... | ecosystem: Environmental > Terrestrial > Soil > Temperate forest >... | reverse complement strand
GCAAGTCCCAGGAGGGTAAAAAACGTCATAAGGTGACAGTTGCACCATTGTACTGTCATTAAAGTAAATATCAATTTTTGCGGGATCGATTTTAACTGAATCAAACATAGCCGCTGTTATATGTGTAATATAAAATTGTGTTTGCACCGCCGAATCTAATGCGGGCTGGTAAGTATCGGGATCATCAGTCCCGATGTTGGGATGAGTTGGTCTATAATTAAGCTGGGAAGCCGTTACAGGATCGACAAATCCGGGAGCATCACGAGCATAGTCCCAAAAATAAAATATATCAATGTTCTTTATATTTTTTGGAGTAAAGTTAGTATCAAAATCATTACTTATTGGATGATGAAAGGAAGTGTCTATGGTAGAAAAAAGCCGCCCGTAACTGTTAGGATATTCGCTGTTAAAAGCGACATAATTATCAATATTAACTTTTATCTCGTTTGGTGGCGGAGGAGGAGTTGGACTAGCAGCTTTTTTTTGGCATCCTATAATAATCAAAACAAGTAATAAAAGTAAAAGAGCATTATTTTTAAGGGGTTTGCACATACACAACAATTTGTAGTGAAGTTATAATATTCTGTTGGCTCTGCCAATTCTTAGAACAATTTAGTTATTCCGAAGAAAAAAGTATTATAGTTCTTGGAGCTTTCCTTCTTTCAACCGTCTTTAGCGATGGCTTTATGAAGGGGAAGGCACTCCGTGTTATTATTAGCGTCAAAGCAGTTATTCACGCAATTACCCTTTTTATATTTTCAAAATAACCAGCATTTATGCTTTTGTAAACTGAGTGCCGAACATTTCCCAGATTCTCCGCCCATTTCAGCGCAAAAGATAACATCCACGCTCCGCTGGAGCTCAAGACATATATCCTATCATTATTTACTACTAACATTTTGCCTCGCTAAGGCTATCAACCCCTACTGTTTTGAATCAAAAATAATTGGCAGGCCATCTTTACCACTGCCAATGATCACGATTTTTGCATTGGTCGATTTTGATAATTCTGTGGTAGCTTCAATCCCTTTCCATTGTAATAATTGCGGGCTGATACCTTGTGATACTGTTAGCTGAAAATCGCGGATACCCTGGGCTTCAACCCTTTTTCTTTCGGCTTCTTTCTGTTCTTTTTGTATTACATATTCCATTTGCTCTGCCTGCTGCTGGGCAGTAATTTTGTTTTCAATGGCCAGTTTCACGGCATCGGGCAACTTAATATCCCGGGTTAAAACATTCTCAACCATAATTGCCTGCAGGTTATATCCGCTCCTTTTTGTTAGCAGGTCAATAGCATCCTGTAAATGTTGCTGGGCTTTTATTGTAGCTTCTTCACGTTTTGCGGAATACAGGTCCTGTGAATTATATTTTGAAAATATATCGCGCACAGAACTGCGGATGGCAGGCCGCACTATCTGGCTTACATAATCCGGCCCAAAACTTTTAAATACCCAGGATGCTGCAGACGAATTAAGCCTGAATAATACTGATAATTCAACCTGCACCGTTAAACCGTCGGATGTAATTATATCAATAGCATCGTTGCCGGGCACCTGCCCTTCAGTAGAAACTGCAGACATTGTGTATGACTGGGTGCGCAACGTCATCTCCACTACAGAAACAAAAGGGTTAACAGCATTCAAACCCTCCGGAACTCTTTCGTCAAGCACTTTGCCAAATAATTTTTCCACACCTACATTGCCGGAATCAACTGAGTAAAAGGAGTTATAGCTTATAGTAATAACCATAAGTAAAACAAATAACCAGGCGGCGATGCCTGCTGCTTTTGCAGCGTTTTTAAGGTAGTCATGGCCATTTTCTTTAAATCTTGCCAATAAACGGTTTCTTAAAAAAAGGGTAACCATTAAAGCAACTGCCAATAGCACTAATAGCGTGATCATATATTTATTTTTTGGATTTGGGAGAACAATATCGTTTCAGGCTAATGTATGCTATATACATGGAGCTTATATGAAATTTATTACAATTATTTACTATCAACGTTTCAAGCCCCTGTAACTATAAAAAAAACTGCTCCCCGTTGTGGAGAGCAGTTCTTCAATATATTCTGCTAATTACTATCTTAAAAATTAAACGAAAGCTTGGTAAAAAGCCTTAAGCCATCAAAGCCCATTTGAACAGAATCCCATGCACCGCCTGATTCATTGTCAAATGCCTCGTAACGCGCATTAGGTACTGCGCCATAATCCGGGTGTACATTAAACAGGTTATCCGCGCCAACAAATATAGTAGCGGCCTTACATATCTTGTACGACATATAAACATCGGTGGTTATTTTTGGCCTGTAGTCAAATACTTCCGGTACTACATGCACCTGGTCGCTGTAACCATCAATGTCAACATAAGGGTCAATGCCTGCAAAGCTTCCTGAAATATTGGGGTCACCGGGGCCGCCTGGTGTTGCGCTTGCAAGCCCTGTAAAGCCGAAGCCTAACAATTTAACATCGCCAAAATAAGTGAGGTGTGTGCCTACTGCAAATTTCTTAACGCCATACTCCAGGTTCAAAGAAAATTTAGAGTTGGGCGCCGAGCCTACGAGGAACGCCTCTTCCCTGTCGCTGAAAAATGTTTCCCGGTGCAGGTAACTGTCGTTCAGCTTGGCGGGTACATTAATTGCGTCAATCTTCATTTGCTGAACATTGCCTGCGAATAATATTTTAATTCTTTGATCGCCGCTGAAATTTTTACTGTAATCTGCAATAAAGTCTATTCCCGTATTGGTAGTATTAACCGCATTTGCAAAAAACTGGGCAAGGGCCACATTCAGTTCTTGCAATTTTGAAGTAAAGTCTGCCGGCAATGTATTATCACTTGCACTGAATAAGCCTGATAACACGATCCTGTCTTTTACTTTAACAAGGTATGCATCTGCTGTAAGTGTTAGCTCAGGTATGGGTTTCCAGGTGGCGCCAATGCTGGCGTTAACTGATTTTTCAGGCTGCAGAGCGGGTATGCCTGCTGCCTGTGTTATAGGGTCGCTATTACGCGCTACTTTTTCTTCCTCTAGTGTGTTGCCTACAAAAGTGGTAAGCGTATTGCTGAAATTGATCTGTTGTAATGACGGCGCCCTGTAACCCGTGCTGACAGAGCCTCTTAAATTAAAGTTGTGGGTAACCTTATAGCGGGTAGCAAACTTATAGGTGCTTACAAATCCAAAGTCTGAATAATTTTCAAACCTTGCCGCAACATCTATCAGCCATGCTTTGGTTACATTCAATTCAAAATCGGCATAGGCAGCCACGTTTGACCTGTTGGCACTTATTTCGTCAGACGGGCGGAAGCCGGGAAAACCTTCTGAGCCCGCAGCCTGCCCTGTACTGTTAGGATATGCTGTATAGGACGCTTCCTGCCCTGAATAAATATTATACTGCTCGTACCTGTATTCAGCACCTAAACCCAAATTAGCACCTTCGGCAATGGATTTGTACGCCTTGCTAAAGTCGAGGTTAAGGGTATTTTGAAGAAAATAAAAACCACCATCGTCAAAATGATTTGGCGATGCCGCACCCAGCGTAGCATTAAAGGTTTGGTCACCAAAAAAATGAAAATCATTTCTTCCTATCGTATTGCTCAAATCCCAGGTCCAGTTATCATTCGTAATGCCCTTTATACCCGCAGCCAGGGATACATCTATAATATGCGTTTGAATGTGGGGATTGTAAAACACAGTGCCATCGCTGGCTGTATGCATTATAGCGGGGTCAAAAATAATTTTATCGTTGGCATCTACCGGGTAGCGGGAAGGATCGCTGCTGTTTCTTGTATATGCGTACGCATCAGAAGCCTTAAAGTTATACCCGCCAAAAGAATAAAATGTGGTTTTACTGGTGGCGCTAAAAGGCACTTCCATATTGTACATAGCGCCATAGCTTGTTAATGAACCATCGCCAAAAGCCCTGCGCAGGGTGTTTATGGGCAAGGCATTGGGGTTGGTCATTACATTTGAATCGGGGGCCTGCCTGAAGGTTTTACCCTGGTTAAGAAAATCGAATGACACGTTAATGAACCCGCCGTTTTTACCAATAGCAACGCCATTGTTAGCAGAAAAAGAAAAAGTACCGCCGTCAATTTGGTGGCCTGTATAGTATTGGGTGGGGTCTACACTGTTTAATGAATTAAATTTATGATCATCATAGCCTGACCATCCTGCATTGATGCTCCAGTGGTTCACATCTTTTTTAAGTACAATATTTATTACGCCCGCTATTGCATCAGAACCATATTGTGCTGAAGCGCCATCGCGTAATATTTCAATATGATCAACAGCAGCCTCGGGAAAAGCGTTGAGGTCTGCACCTGAATTTCCCCTCCCCCTTGTTCCAAACAATGCAACAAAAGCAGTTTGATGCCTTCTTTTGCCATTGATCAATACCAGTGTTTGATCGGGGCCAAGGCCTCTTAAAGTACCCAGGTCAATATGGTCTGCGCCATCGGCGCCACTTTGTTTATTATAGTTGAACGAAGGAGCCGCATAGTTTAACTGGGAAACAAGATCCATTTTAGCCGTAGTTACACCCGCCTGGTTAATATTGATAACATCTATCGGAACAGGTGATTCAGTTTTTATCCTGCCCCCGCTGCGTGAACCTACTGTTACTATCTGGCCAACATCGGTTATAACGGGCTGAAGTTTTATACCCAGGTTATTTTCGCCATTTAATTTTACAGACTGGTCGGCAAAACCAACAAATGTAAAAACAAGCACGTCATTAGCATCAGCAACAATTTCAAAAGAACCATCCTTGCGGGTTTGGGTGGCTGCGCCTGTAGATCTTACTTTTACGGTAACACTTTCCAAAGGAGCACCTGTAACGGCATCTGTAACTTTACCTGAAACTGATCTTTTTTGGGCATGTACTGTGAATACAGATATGGTTAGCATTACGAGTAATGCGAGAAGGGCCTTAAATCTCATAATAGTTTAAGTTTTGTTGCCCAAAATTAACACAAAATTTACTTAGAACCTTATTTAAACAGGCTTTTCATGTTTAAGGTAAATGGTAAACAAGATGTTTGAGTGCCTGTTTTATTTTTTTCCCAAAGCAGTACACAGGCTATCATTGTGCTGTAATTTAGCACCACAATTATAAAGTACAATGCAATTTGACCCCAACAACCAGGTAATACAGTTATGCGCTAAAGGAATGCAATTAGAAGCAGAAGGCAAGATAGGAGAGGCCCACATGCTTTTTTTACAGGCATGGGAAGTTTCTGAAAACAATTTTGAACGATTTACGTCCGCACATTATGTTGCAAGAAACCAGGATAACTATTTAGATAAGTTGAAATGGAACCTGGAAGCTTTGAAATTTGCCGTTATGATTGAAGACGAAACGATAAAAGCCCATTACCCATCTCTCTATTTAAATGTTGCTAAATCATACGAGGACATCAACGACCTTAACAGCGCCAAAAAATATTATCAACAAGCCCTGGAATTCAGCGCCTATTTACCTGCAGGCAATTATGGCAATATGATAAGGAGCGGTATTAATGAAGGGCTTAAACGGACTGATGCCAGTGAGTTCAAGATTCCCGCGTTGGATGAACTTATCAATAACTGGTGCGAACGAAAAGAGTTAAAACCGCTTTCATTAGTACTGCCTGCCTATTTACAGTTTCTTGGCTCAAACGAAGACAGGAACAAACTAATAAGCGCTTTGAGTTATACCAGTGCAACGCGTTGCTTAAATGCAGAGGACCAGGAAAAAACAGATAATCTTGTAAGGGAATTGTCAGCGGTATAGGTTTTCCCAACAAAACCCATCATCCAAAAAAATCAAATTAAATTTATAGAAAAATTTGTTAAAGTTAAATAATTCATTTTACCTTAGCACTCCGGTTTAATATGAGACACCATTAGAACAAACAGTTGATAACTTAAGAAGATTAGCTAGCCAATACATTCCCAATTTAAATTGCATAGCCCCGCTTAATGAATCCTCTTTTATTCGCACCCTTGTGAAAATGAAGTTTTTTCATTTGAGGGATCTATTATTGCATAACCAATAAAAACAGTATGAAAGCACACCTTTACATTCTTACATTTTTACGGCTCCATTTATTTTACCGTATAACGGGATTTGCGTAAACACGCTTTTGCCCAGGATTAAATCATTTTCAAATTATAGTTTTATCCTGGTTGTCTTCCCTCTACTCCATTAAAAAATCCCGGCAGTTATCCCCGCATCAGATGCATAATGATGAGCTCTCGTTATGCAGGCTACCAGCATTGTTGCCCCACGCAATAGTATTGAAAAAAGCTTTTTTTCATAAGGGTAATCTATTATTCAATAACCAAAAAAAACATCATGAAAACACAAACTTACATTCGCGCTTTTTTGTTCCTTTTTTTATTCTACAGTGCAAACAGCAAGGCCCAAAACTGGCTAATAGCGGGTAACAGCGGCACAAACCCTACAACTAATTTTGTGGGGACCCTTGACGCCAAGGGATTAAGGTTCAGGGTAAACAACCAGCAGGCGGGGTATCTTGACTATACGGCCGGAACGGCAGCCACTAATTTTGGCTACCTTAGCTTAAATGCCAATACGGCGCCTTTTAATTCTGCATTCGGCTACCAGGCCCTAACTGCCAATACTACAGGTAATTCTAATACAGCCATGGGCTACCGGACACTTTATGCTAATATTGGAGGTTCTCAAAATGCTGCATTTGGCCATAAAGCCCTGACTGCCAATATAGGCAGTCAAAACACGGCCTTTGGCGCATTCGCCCTGCAATCCAATACCTCTGCTACCCAGAATACAGCGTTTGGGTGCAACGCGCTTAACTTTACTACCAAGGGGGGCCAAAATACTGCAATGGGTTACTTGTCACTTTATTCTAATACTTCCGGCAAGTCAAATACGGCGGTCGGGTTTAAGGCCAATTACGGCGATACTTCCGGTTATTCTAATATCGCAATAGGCCCATCCGCCCTGTACAAAAATACCTTTGGAAGTAATACTGTTGCCATAGGCGATTCTGCTTTGTTCAATGATAATAATAACTATCATAATACCGCAATAGGCAGTAAAGCGCTGTATTCAAATACCAGCGGTTATTATAATGTAGCCGTGGGCTACCAGGCATTATACAACAATACAGCAAGCGGTTATAATACTGCTACGGGTTACCAGGCATTGTTTTTAAACAGCGGAAGTTCCTACGACAATACTGCCGATGGTTTCCAGGCGCTGTATGCAAACTCCACCGGGCAGCGCAATACATCTACGGGCGTGTGGTCGTTGCTTAACAACAGTTCCGGCAGTAACGATGTGGCCGATGGTGTGTATGCGCTTGAGCAAAACTCAGCCGGTAATGATAACGTTGCAAGCGGGTTTTACGCCGCCTTTTATAACAATGGCAACAGTAATGTAGCTATAGGCACCCATGCATTATATGCCAGCACTGCAGGCAGTAATATGGTAGCCATAGGTGATTCTGCTTTGTACAACCAGGGTGTTGGCAGTTATTATGTAAATACCGCTGTGGGCAGCAAGGCCATGTTTTCAAATACCACAGGCTTTTCCAATACGGGTGTAGGGTTCCAGGCGCTTATGGCCAGTACTACATCCAATTATAACACCGGATTAGGAGGTTATGCCCTTACATCAAACACAGCCGGGGGTGGCAATACAGCTACAGGCCTGTCAGCCATGTATTATAACACTACCGGTTCTTACAACACTGCTAATGGCCTTTCTTCCTTAACAAACAACCTCACCGGCAGTTACCTTACCGCAATTGGTGCTTATGCCAATGTTAATAACGATGGTTACAGCAATGCAACCGCGCTTGGGTATAATGCAATTGCTACCACATCAAACCAGGTAATGCTGGGTAACACTTCCGTTACATCTGTAGAGGCAGCAGGCGGTTTTGTTATCTACTCCGACGGGCGCTTTAAAAAGAACATACAGGCCAATGTGCCCGGGCTTGAGTTTATTAACCAGCTACGGCCGGTTACATACCATTACGATATTCATGGCCTGAACGACCACATGGGTATAAAGGCCAGTGCAAATGCAAGCGCTTTAAAAGATAAAAGCCAGGGGAATGCTGACGACATGTCACAAAATAACCAGGCCCAGGAAGCTGCCATTACCGCGAAAGAAAAGATATTATACACCGGCTTTGTAGCACAGGAAGTGGAAACCGCAGCCAAGAACATTAATTATGATTTTAGCGGCCTGCACACCCCCCAGAATGATAAGGACCCTTATGGTTTAAGCTACAGCGATTTTGTTGTGCCCCTTGTAAAAGCTGTGCAACAGTTAAGCGCAAAAAATGATTCACTGCAACAGGAGAATGCTGACCTGGAAGCAAGGTTATCAAGAGTTGAAGCGATGCTTAAGATCACTCCTTCAAACACCGCTTCATTAAGCGATGCGTCTTTAAACCAAAATGCACCAAACCCATTTGGGGGCTCAACTACCATTGGATATACTTTGCCATCTGACTACAGTAACGCATACATGGTAATTACAGATGCCAGTGGCAAAATATTGAAAACAGTAAACGTTAGCGGCAAGGGTGCAGGCACTTTAAACATAGATGCCAATACCTTATCTGCCGGGGCATACCATTATTCATTATATGTGAATAATAAACTGATCGATACCAAACAAATGTTATTGGCAAGGTAATAACGGGAAATTTAAAAAACAGTGATTAAAAGCCGCTTCAGTATTGAGGCGGCTTTTGCTTTTTAGCCTGTTGCCAAAGCAGCCGCCGGTTATGCTCTGTGTTTTGGGTAAACCGTTGCCGGCTTATTCAAAAATGCGGCGGAGATAATTTACCTGCTCGAGATGATAATTTAAATGAAGCAACAACTGCAGCAATACGTAGCTGGTAGAAGCTTTCGGATAGTCGAAAAATATCGGGTACTCAGCCTCCATATTCTCCGGCGTGAGGCCGTTGACCGTTTTGTTGATCATCGGAACAAGTTCCTCCAGCTGAGACACGAGATATTTTCTTTCCACACCTTTGCGAATAAATTCCTGGCCGCGGTCGCGAAGATATCCGGTTTGCGCAAGTGTAGCTCCGATAAGATGATTAAGGCCCCCAATGATATGTAATACCAGGTTGCCGGCTGAGTTCTTCACAGACCCATGGGTTCTCCACAGGTCTTCTTCATTTCTAAATAAGTTCACCTCTTCGATCAGCTTACGGATATCTCTCTCATAAAAATTTGCCAATACACTATTCAACATAACAATTGTATTTACCTGTGTCCGCCGTATCAAGCTAATAAGGTAGGGGCGGCGGATATTACTTATGGTTACTAAACTTAGCAATGGGTAGCCCCTGCAGGACAAAAAAAACATACGTTGACCCTGAAAAAAATTTGAAAATATTTTTTTGCCCAAAAAAAACGTTGCAATGCAGCCAATCAACTTCTTCTACCGGCCAACTAAGCAAAAACCCGTACAACTTTACGCCAATAACAATTTTTTTGTACGGATGCCCTTATAAAGTTAGATTTCCCAGGCAACTAACCAACCCTTCTTATACCAATCAACCGGGCCCTTAAAGTCCTTTTCTTACTCCCGCACATACCTTGTAATTTAATAAAAATTATTGACTTTTTTGCAAAAGTGGGACACCTTTTTTTAGGGAAAAGGTAATTGCTATGAAATATTCTTTTCAGACGAACCACGAAGTTTCGTGCAGGCTTTTATATTGAAATCCTTCGCCGCCCTGCGGAAGTATAGAAATCACCGGGTTTTTCAATATCCTTCAAAGAAGGGGTTTAATCAGGAAATACAGATGCTGTGCCGAACGCCTGGATTAACGAAGCATAAAATATTGCTTACATTTGCACTTGGCAACATAAAAAGCTAAACGTGCCAACTTCAGCTATGCAAACCGATGAACTGAAATATAATCTTGTGGATAAGCTGATAGCTGTTCGGGACATTGGCCTGCTGCAAAAGATCAACGACCTTATCGGCAATGTGGATACTAACAACCCGGTGTTCAAAGTAACAGATCCCCAAAAGCAAATGCTTCTGCAAAGCGAGGAAGACATTCGCAACGGGCATTTAATTTCTGATGACGATTTAAATGCTGAAGAGGACGAATGGCTAAACGGATAGTGTGGACAAATACCGCACGAAAAGCACGACGCGACATACTTGCATATTGGATAGAGCACAATGGTTCAAAAACCTATTCCAAAAAGCTCTCAGGGTTATTCAAGAGAAAAGTTGCATTGCTTCAATCTGGCCATTACTTAGGCAGACCTACTGACTTTAAAGATGTACGGGTTTCTTTGGTAAGCCATTTTTCCATTTTTTACAAAGTGCAGGAGGAAGAAATTATTATAGTGGGCATATGGGACAACCGCAGGAATCCTGATGACCTGCATAAAAATTTGGAAATTTAAAGGTAAAATACTTTTGACAGGAATGGAACATCTGGACTAACGCAGGTTTTTTATTGCCACAGGCGTGGTTTATAACACGATTAAAGCAACGCAACCTGCTCTCAACCTAGGCAAAGCAAATCTCTCCCGCCAATCAACACCCTTTACCAATAAACAAATCAACTTTTACCCGCCAATCTTACAAGTTTACGCCAATGACAACGTTTTTGTACGGACAAGCTCTTTAAAATAAGATTTCCCAGGCTCTTGAAGCGCTTTTCTTACTCCTGCACATATCTTGTAATTTAATAAAAATTATTGACTTTTTTGCAAAAGTGGGACACCTTTTTTGGGAGATTTTGGAGGGAAGCGAAGCAAATAGGGCAATTGTTATTTGTTGAGTTCCTTCGAGTCCTGTTAAGCAGAAGGATAATTTGGAACGGTAGCACAACATTTGATTTTACTGCTTCGGCGAATCCATCCTTGTCAATCTCCACATGCCCAAAGGATTTTCAAATAGTTCATGCCCCTTGTTTGGCTGATTTTGCTCTTCCATGATTCTATACCTCGGCGATCCTATTTCAGTGCTAAAAGTTTGTCCCTTGAGTATTGTTGGTTTGTCAATAATTTGATAATAGCCAAACATTGAAATCAGGCCAACAGCTTTTTGAAATTCTTCTCCTGAAATAATAGTGTCCATATAACCCAGGTTGTGCATTCCACAAGAATAAACTGTACCATCCATATTAATAATTGAGTCAACAACAAACATCTTGTACAAATAAGCGGGTTTAAATGTCTCTATAAAACCAAGCCACTTATTTTTTTCAAATGCCTTGCCCGCTGTTTCAATTTTAATTCCAAGGCCTCCTGCTTTGAGAATAGCAGCGCCCGCAAAAGCAATATGTTTTGCTTCGTCCATGTTCCCAGTTTCACCGTAGATGTAAATAACATATGTATGCTTTCCAATTTCATTAAGAAAACCATCGGTTACCCCGGTAACTTTTCCTGCATGCCTAAATGATTCTTCCATTCTATCGTCCCGCTCACAAAACTCAATATTCCTTTCCTCGCAGAGTCTGGCTTGTAAGAATTGTGCGATAGCCTGCCGACTCTGCGACACGTTTACCACCGAAGCCCAACAAAGATATACTGCCTGCAATTTTATGCGCATTGGTAAAATAATTTAGTTGTAAATTGTACATACCGTAACGTCCCTTTTTCAAACGCAACGTCTATTGGAGAGATATTGCGGGGAAGGGAAGGATAAGTGAGCGGGAACCTGCGCACACCCTAAAACTTGGATGTAATGAATAAAATAGTAATGATCTGCTTTTTAGTTTCCTGCCTTAATATTTCGCAAATTTATTGCCAGGACTTACATAAAATTATCCTTTCAGGTGAGGATTCACTTACTGGAGCGCTTTACAAATACGAGTGGAGAGATACTATCAGCGTTGCATTCGACGGCGTGATTATGTATAAAAGCGGGGCGTTTTATTACTACGAAGGATCCGGTGGTCATAGCGCTTTTAGCAGAGGGCAATGGACACAAGATGGTGAGTACATTATTCTTAACAGCGATTTCATGAAAGATAGAATACCAATATCTTTAAGATATTTAGGCAACGATGACACAGCTAGAAAAATATATAGAACAAAATTCCAGGTGCCGGTAAATTCAAAGGGAGAACGGTTCCCGGATTCACGAATTTATATCAACAGCGATTCTACTTATTGCTTTCCCTATTTTGATACATGCATTGGCCAAATTGTTTCAATTGACAGTATTAAAGTTGATTTCGGAAATGGATATAAAACAGGTTGGGTTCATTTGAGGCCAAAAGGCTTTTACAAGTTGCAAATAATAGCAAATGTTGATTTTTTATTTGAATCATATGTACCTATGAACAACCGCAGATATAAAACAATTGGCTCTACTTTAAAGTATATTGATGAAAAATAATCTCTGTCGTTACCATGCTAAAATTTATAATAATAGCCTTGTTATTAAGCCCTACATGTAAAATTTGCGCGCAGATAAAGGAGTATAAATTGTTAGATAAAACGGCTGATGCAAATATAAATCCTCATCTTCTTAATATACTTGATACATCAAGGTCCAGGTTATCTTTACTTGATAATGCCTTTAAACCGGTGAAAGGGACGTTTACGGTTTATAGATTTATAGCAACTTTTGAAGGCACATCTTTTACCAATAAACAAAAGAAATTTCATGACATTTTAATTGCCAAAACAAATAGGAAAAACAAAATCATCAGTGCCTATCAATATACGCTTGAGTGGGCTGACGCGCCCGACGCTGACCTGTATGTAAAAACGGCCAAAGGCAATTATTTAACCAACAACATGGCCATTGATAATTTTATGTTTGAAAGAATTTTTTATGATGATAAAGCCAACAGGAAATTAAAAGAACATGCAGTTATAAAACTCGAGTAGCGCTAATTTCGCCATTGCCATTACTGTGGCGGGGTTTTTAACTGCGGCGGCGGAAATTTTCTCATCTATAAATATAGCACCTAACAAAACGGAATTAAGCAACGGCTAAGCACAGGTTGAGAGACCCGCGCCGGATTATGAATACCTGCGCCAGAGCCCGCCCTCGCGGCTTTTGTTATTCAGTGCATTATTGCTTTACCAAATCTTGTAAATCTCACGGGAGCCCGTTAGGTACATATCGTGATAACCTTGCATTTTTTCCTGCATCTTTTTCATCTCTTCACTGTTTTGCATATATTTTTCCCAGCTTTGCTCGTAAGCACTAAGATTTTCATATTTACTTACCATAATTACCCGGTTATATTGGCCCGTCATATCCGTCATAATGTTTACCAGTTCTTCATTGCCCTCCATACCTTCTTTAAACATTTTGGCAAGCTTAGAAGCATTGCCGGGTTTGCAAACAAAGATGTCGTGTACGATGATCATAAAATGATGTTTTAGTGATACATCAAATCTCCGAAGTAATATTCAGAATAGTCAGCCTGCCGGAAAAAATAATATTACGCTATCTATCTGCGCCGGTAATTATGATCATAGCCTTATATGCGGGACATGTAACCTCACTTTGCAGGAATGGAGTGATGTTCGTGAATGATCACCCATTGGCTGTTTATCTTTTTTAGCCCGATGGTCAGCCTAAAATCCAGTGGCACGTAGCCGGCGCCGGCGCTACTGTCTGAACATTTCATGGTTGCAATACAAAAGGCAACATTTTCATCAGCAACAATTTTTAATTGCTGAATATCAAACACACCGGGTTCTGAGTATTTAAAGAACATATCCCATGTGTTTCGGTAAGCATCAATACCAATTGACTGAAAAGGTTCGGGTACATCAAACATTACCAAATCATTTGAGTGATGGGCAAGTATTACGTTGATATCTCTGTCGCGGACAGCCTGCGCCCAATTTTCAACAAGCTGCCTGATAAGTGTTTCATTGGTGTTATTCATGTGAGGTTATTTTATTATGATGTGGTTTTTGGCTTGCAACAATAATGGTTATCATCGTTGGTGAAAACACCAACGACGGCGGAACTCTTCCTTTACCAATCAACCGTCCCTACAGATTCCCCTTCTTCAATTCCCTTACTGCAAAATCGCAGGCGCGGGCGGTAATGGCCATATAGGTTAGTGATGGGTTTTGACAGGCAGAGGATGCCATGCATGCGCCATCGGTGATAAACACATTTTTTACATCGTGCATTTGGTTGTTGCTGTTTACCACGGATGTTTTAGGCTCTTTGCCCATGCGTGCGGTGCCCATATCGTGTACGCTAAAAACACGCTCACCGGGTTTGTAGCTGTTGCGCGTGCTTATGTTTTTTGCACCAATTTTTTCCAGCATCTCGGCTGCGGTGTTCACCTCGTCTTTGCGCATGCTCCACTCGTTATCGCGTGCGCTGCAGTCAATGGCTATTATAGGCAGCCCCCATTTATCTTTTTTAGTTGTGTCCAGCGTTACCTGGTTATCGTAATAAGGCAGTGTTTCGCCAAAGCCGGCCATATCAAGATGCCATATACCGGGCTCGCTGATGGCTTCTTTAAATTTAGGGCCTATCGCCTCGCCATCGGTATAATGCCCCCAGCCACCGCGCCCTGCGCCGCACTGGAAGGCATAACCACGCAGGAAGTCCGGGTGCTTGCTGTTTGCATCCACATTGCGAAAGCGCGGCATGTAGCAGATATTCGCTTTGCGGCCGTAGTAGTATTTGTCGGCAAACATATCAAGCTGGCCGCTGGCACCCGCGCCCAGGTGATGATCCATCAGATTATGCCCCACCTGCCCGCTGCTGTTGCCAAACCCATTAGGGAATGCATCTGATATTGAGTGTAACAGTATCCACGCTGTATTAATGTTAGATGCATTTATGAAAACAATGTTGGCATAATACTCTTCCGTTCGCATGGTTTCTGCATCTAAAATGCGTACGCCGGTTGCGCGTTTTTTATCTTTATCGTACAGCACTTCGGTTACAATGGAATGCGGCCTTATGGTTAGGTTGCCTGTTTTAGCAGCAGCCGGCAGCGTTGCGGAGTTGCTGCTGAAATAACCCCCAAACGGGCAGCCTGTTTCGCATTTATTGCGGTATTGGCAAGGGCCGCGATCCCCCACTTTAGCGGTATGGTTGGCTACCCGGCCGATGATCATCTTGCGGGCGCCGCCATATAGATCCTGGAACCGCTTAGCCATATAATCCTCCATACAGTTCAACTGCATGGGTGGCAAAAATTTGCTGTCGGGTAACTGCGGAATGTTCTCCACCGAGCCGCTGATACCTACAAAGGGTTCTACGTAATCGTACCAGGGCGCTAGGTCTTTATAACGTATGGGCCAGTCAACACCGTGGCCATCTTTTGCGTTGGCTTCAAAATCAAGATCGCTCCAGCGGTAGCATTGCCTGCCCCACACCAGCGAGCGCCCGCCCACCTGGTAGCCGCGTATCCAGATAAAAGGTTTTGTTTGTGTGTAAGGGCACTCCGTATCGTTTACAAAAAAGTGTTTTGATACTTCGTGGTAGGCATAAATCTTTGTTTGTATGGGGCTGGTCTTATAGTCTTCCTGTGTAATGGCGCCGCGGTGCGGCAGGTTCCATTCGTCGGTACTGGTATCGGTATAATCTTTTATATGCTCCACCATGCGGCCACGTTCAAGCACCAGCGTTTTAAGGCCTTTTTCGCAGAGCTCTTTTGCAGCCCATCCGCCACTGATGCCCGAGCCTATTACAATGGCATCGTAGGTGTTTTGCTTTATGGCTTTGTTATTTACATGTAGTGAATCGGGCATAATAAACCTCCGTCAAATCTTTTATGGAAAAGGTATATGCAATGTATAAATCTTTTACTATCTATCGACCCGCAGTTTCAGAACAATAATTGCTCCCGCAGGTCTTAACAGATTGCCACGCCCGCCTGACCGAACGGGCAGGGCTTTTACCTTCGCGCAAAGCCCTTAAAAAGCCTCGCAATGACGAATCCTTTAGCACCAATGACTTAATGACTATTGACCATTGACTTTTTTCTGTCAACCGTCATCTATCATCTGTCAACTCTTCATTTGATTAGCCTTAACATTAATACATCATGCGGCGGAACCACAGATTCTAATTTATCTGCCGTTGTGCCTATATCTCTTTTTGACCAAAGGTCTTTTATTTTATATTGTATTGAAGAAGCGCTGAGTTGTTTGGAGAAAAGGTTGTCTTTTACATCTTCGCCCTTCCAGTTAAAGGAAAGTTTTGCGGGTTTATCATTCCTGTTTACAAAACATACCGCCCAGCCGCCGTCGCTTAACGGTTTAAACCAGGTTTCAACACTGTCTTTATTGCTGTACCTGAAAGCCTGTATGCCCAGGGCGTCCTGGTCAATAGCGATGGCATCTTTGTTGGTTAATATAAAATGGGTTTCATCGTTCATTTTACGCAGGTCGTTGCCCATCATTAATGGGGCCGCAAGCATACACCACATACTAAAATGTACCCTGTCCTCACTTACTGTTAAGCCATTGCCCACTTCAAGCATATCGGGGTCGTTCCAGCGGCCGGGGCCTGCATATTGGCGTATGCCTGCTTCAAAATCAACGATGTGCATTACGGTCATGGGTGTCCAGCCATTGAAAGATTTGCTCGAGTCAAATGCCACGCCAATATCGCCTGTGGTACGCCACAATTCACCAACAGGCGCAGCCCATTCATAGGCTTTGTTCTGGCCCCATTCGCACAAGCTAAAAACAATCGGCCTGCCCGCTGTTTTTAGTG
>Ga0206922_1152_pt1 | contig 16690 bp, 13 predicted proteins | sample Alteio_BWOrgHeat_63_FD_152976 | JGI IMG/M metagenome (GOLD analysis project Ga0206922, IMG submission 152976) | Enriched cells from forest soil in Barre Woods Harvard Forest LTER site, Petersham, Massachusetts, United States -... | ecosystem: Environmental > Terrestrial > Soil > Temperate forest >... | reverse complement strand
GCCGTTAGATGGCATTACTTATAAAAAATACGAATTGCTGAGAAAAGAACTCCTTACCAGCAATTTTGTTAACGGCGTAACAGCAGCGCAAGACCAATTAGGCAGCCATCTTGACCAATCTGGTGTGCATTTTAAAGGTGATGGCCCAAAGCGGGATTTGGCAGTAACGCAACTTGTTGTTGACCCCGGCTATTTGGACTTGTATAAAATAAAGCTTGCCACAGGCAGAAATTTTTCAAAAGAAAAATCAGCAGCTAACCGTGAATATATTATTAATGAGGCATTGGCAAAAGAATTGCTGAAAGATTACCCGAAAGAAAATATGGATTGGCTGCTTGGCAAAGAATTTGGCTATGATTCATTAGGTACTATTATTGGCATTGCAAAAGATTTCAATTTTAACAGCCTGCACAATAAAATTGAAACGATGTTCATATTTAACCAGGGGTATAGCGGATATTTCAGCACAGTGTCGGTAAAAATAAACGGGGCAAAAAGTAAAGACGCACTTGCATTTATAGAGTCAACGTGGAAGAAAATTAACAACGACCATCCCTTTACGTACCAGTTTTTGGATGATCATTTCAATGATGTCTATCGTGCAGATATACAGGTAAGCAGTATTGTAGGCATATTAGCCGGGCTGGCTATTATTATTTCATGCCTTGGCTTGTTTGGGCTGGCATCGTACTCTGCAGAAAAAAAGATAAAAGAGGTTGGCATACGCAAAGTACTCGGTGCATCGGTTCAAAGCATAGTTACCCTGCTGTCAAAAAAATTTATAACCCTTGTTTTAATAGCAAACCTTATTGCATGGCCTATTGCCTGGTACACATTGCATGTATGGCTACAGGATTATGCCTACCATGTTGAGATCAGCTGGTGGGTGTTTATATTGGCAGGCATTGCAGCTATGCTTATAGCGTTAATAACGGTTAGTTTCCAGGCGATAAAAGCGGCGGTTTCAAACCCGGTAAAGAGTTTGAGAACGGAGTAACCTCACCCCCTACCCCCTCTCCACGCGGTGTAGAGGGGGAAAAAGCGAAGAACGATTTTTATTATGGGGATGAATTGAACGCCCGTCCGGATGGTTGGTCGGACGGGCATTGAATCATTCTCTACTATCATTCGCTTAAACTGGAAACTGGCAACCGGAAACTTGAAACTTCTTACCATCTCTTGCTTTTTACAATTAAAAATCTTAATTATGGGGAATTGAAAATAACCCATGCTTAAAAACTACCTGGTAACTGCTTTTCGCAACCTGCTAAAAAGAAAAGGGTTTACTTTTCTTAATATAATAGGCCTGGCTATTGGCATTGCCTGCTGCCTCTTGTTATTCCAATATGTATCATACGAAAAAAGTTATGATAGTTATGCCGAAGGAAATCATCTTTTCCGGGCTCAATTAAACTCTTATCAGCAGGGTAAACTTGCCTGGCAGGCAGCAACCACCTATCCTATTACCGGGCCGGATATGAAAAAAGATTATCCTGAAGTAGAAGATTTTTGCCGTCTCATCAATGCACCGCTATTACTTTCAAATGATCCAAAGCAGGTAAAATTTGCTGAAACCAAAGGATACTTCGCAGATGCATCATCCATCAAACTGCTTAACATACATATTCTAAAAGGCAATCCTGCAAATGTTTTAACAGGCAACGATAAGATGATATTGAGCGCAAGCATGGCAAGAAAATATTTCGGGAATGAAGAAGCTATAGGCAAAATGCTTACAGTCAGGGATGCCAGTATGGTTCAGCATTATGAAGTAACTGGTGTTTTTGAAGACTATCCCCCCAATTCACACCTTGTGTTAAATTACCTTGTTTCTTATTCAACACTCGGCAAAATAAAACGTTTACAGGGCATATAATAAAGATGCATTTCGCTCATCTGTAAACAAGGGTTTGCAAATATGCTCATAAAACCAGCCAAAAGGTGAGGTATGGCGCATTATACCGTCCTTATTCAATCCATTGTTTATCCTTATCAAACCCAAAACACGCGGTAAAAAACCGCTCAGTACAAAAATAAATAAGGGGTTTTTGCCAAACACATCAAAAAAGCGGCTCCAGGCGCCGCGCGCATTCTTAAATTCAATGAAGAAAATGGCGGTGCACAATGTAAGAATGGCAAGCCCGCTTGTATAAAGTACATAACTGCTTGTCCATATTTTTTTGTTTACCGGGAAAGTCAGGTCCCAGCAAAAGCCAACAAAGATCAATGCAACGGCAGCCATAAACAGGTTGCTCAGCATTTCATAAGTTTTGCCTTTTTGCTGAATATACCTGCCTACAAAATACCCTGCTATTATTTGTACAATAGCGGTTAAATTGCTCGTGATGCCTTCGGGGTCAAACGCCACACCCTCGCCATGATACATATGGGGTTCATGCAAAACAGCCTTGTCAACTGCAACGCCAAAATACCCTGACAGGCTATAAGGCGCACCGCCTGCCCCCAGCCACGCGCAAAGTATCCAGTATAAAAGCAAAAGGGCCGCGCTTATAGCAAACACCATTTTGGGTTTAAAAAAATAAACGATAAGGGATGCAAAAAAATAACATATAGCTATGCGTTGCAATACGCCAAGTATCCTCACACCGTGTATAACATCATCACTGCCGGCCCATTCCCAGGGCTTAAAAACAATTCTTCCATTTTGCCACATTAAAAACGGGCACCAGTTGAGAAATAAACCGATAAAAAAAATAAGCAGCGTTCTTTTAATAACTTTAGTCAAAAAAACGTTTGTGCCTGCCTGTTGAAACCTTGGCATTACAAAGGCCATGGCGTTACCAACAGCGAATAAAAAGAATGGAAAAACAAGATCAGTGGGCGTACAGCCGTTCCATGATGCGTGATCGAGCGGAACATAAGTGGACCCTCCCTGGTTATTTACCAATATCATTAAAGCAACAGTAGCGCCCCGGAAAACATCCAGCGAATAATATCTTTCTTTCATTATAGCTATTTGGGATTATAAACATTTAAAATTAACGAATAAACCAACAGGCGCAGAAAAAGAGCAAGCAACCGGCCAACGGTATCTTGCGTTTCTATTTGTCTAAAGGTTGTTAAACAGGCATTAGCACATATCAAAATCCTTATATTTGTGCCGGTCGAAAGATTAAATACCAATACGGGGGTGCTGACTTTAAACATCATTGCGTACTAAATGTGCCGATAAAATAATAAAACCGGTACTTTTTTTAAAAAGTTTATGTGTCCCAGGTGGCGGAGCTTTACATTTGTTTAATTTCAAACAGCCAAAATTTCTATTTCTAACCTCAATTCATGAAAAATATAATTCTGTCCCTTTGCCTGTTGATGAGTTCTTCCATCCTGTTCGCACAGGATCTGCAAAAGCAGGATCTGAGGCAAATACATGTTGACCAGCTTAGCGATGATGAGATAATTGCTTATTACAATAAATTGCAACAATCCGGTGTTTCATTAGACCAGGCCATACAAATTGCGTCTTCAAGAGGTATGCCGCAGGATGAAATTACCAAATTGGAACAGCGGATACAAACATTACAAAATTCTCAAAAACTATCTTCATCTTCACTTACGGGTAAAAAATCAGCAACTGATACACTTCAACCCGGCAGGTCTGAAAGCCAAACAACTCTTTTAACCCAGGATGAAGAGTTTGACAAAAGAATATTTGGCTCTGAATTATTCAACACGTCATCACTTACGTTTGAGCCTAACCTCCGCATTGCTACCCCTGCCAATTATGTGCTTGGCCCGGATGATCAACTGGTTATTGAAGTTTTTGGATTTTCGGAGGCCCGGTACACACTTACGGTAAGCCCCGAAGGAAATATCTATATCCCCAACGCAGGGCCAATATATGTCGCAGGCTTAACGATAGAAGATGCCACTGCAAAAATAAAGGCGAAACTGGCTTCCACTATTTATAAAGCCATTGTAACCGGAAATACAAAAGTGCAGGTAAGTCTTGGTAATATTAAAAGCATACGTGTAACTATAATAGGACAGGCTAAAAAACCCGGCTCATATACGCTATCCTCCTTATCTACGGCATTTAACGCATTGTCTTTATGCGGGGGACCTAACAAAATTGGCAGTTACCGTAATATTGATATTGTACGTAACAACAAAGTTTTTTAAAACTATCGACCTGTATAAGTTTTTAGTAAACGGCTATACGGAAGATAATGTAAGGTTAATGGACCAGGATATTATCCATATTCCATTTTACAAAACAAGGGTTACAGTGGGAGGCGAGGTAAAGCGCCCCGGAATTTTTGAAACAATTCCTGGTGATAACCTGCAGCAGATATTAGATGAAGCCGGCGGCTTTACCGACTCTGCATACCGCTCTGCAGTAAAGATCACTGAAATAACTGACAAGGAAAAGCAGGTTGCGGATGTTGATGGAAAGGATTTTGCAAGTTATATGCCTAAAGGAAGCGATTCTATTTATGTTGGAAAAGTTAGCGACCGCTATACAAACCGCATAACGATAGAAGGCGCTGTAATGCGGCCCGGAACCTTTGAATTAACACCCGGCTTAACTTTGAAACAACTTATTCAGAAAGCAGACGGTTTAAAGGAAGATGCATTTTTGAACAGGGGTATTATAACAAGATTGAAAGAAGACCTGTCGCCAGAAGTATTGGCGTTTGATGTTACTGGTATTTTAAACAATTCACAACCGGACATTCCCTTAAAACGCGAAGATAAAATAACGATATCTTCTATATTTGACCTTAAGAATAAAATGACCCTTGTAATACAGGGCGAAGTAAGATTTCCCGGCACATACGAGTACAAAGACAGCACAAGTATTAAAGATATTATTTTCCAGGCAGGTGGTTTTACCGAAGCGGCAACAGGCAAGCGTATTGAAATTGCGAGAAGGGTAAGTAATGCGGATGTGAACAGCAACTCAACGGAAATCGCACAAATAGTGCAGGTAGATGCTGCAAAAGATCTTGAATACACAGCCAATAATTTTTACCTGCAACCTTACGATGTAGTAATTGTACGCAACAATCCCGGCTACTTTACACAGAAAACCATAACAGTTGATGGAGAAGTTATGTACCCGGGCCCTTATGTAATTAACTCAATAGATGAAAAGCTAAGCAGTATTATAAACCGTACAGGCGGTTTTAAAAATACTGCCGACCCTTCAGGCGCATCATTAAAGCGCTTAAATAAAATTGATATTCAAACAGAAATAAAAACAGAAAAAGTAGGTAAGCTCGCAGTCATTAACAAAAGGGATACTACTGTTTCTGATTCGCTTACTAAAGAAGCGGGAAAACCCTATGACGTTATTGGTATTAACCTGGAAGAAGTGATGGCACACCCTGGCATTACTAACGATCTTATTCTTGAAGATGGGGATATTTTGTTTATCCCTAAAAAGAACCAGGCTGTTAAAGTGAGAGGTGAAGTATTATTTCCTACACAATTTGCTTTTCAACAAGGCCAAAGCATGAAATATTATATAGATAAAGCAGGGGGCTTTGCAGGTACGGCGCAAAGGCGCAGGTCATTTGTTTTAGGCGCTAACGGAAATGCCCGAAGGGTAAAGCATTTTTTATTTTTTAAAAGCTACCCTGAAATATATGGCGGAGATGAAATATTTGTTCCAAAAAAGCCAGAACGAAAAGGATTAGATACCGGTGAAACTATAGGGATATCTTCTGCAGTTGTGGGGCTTGCATCCGTAATAATAGCGCTGCTAAATAATTTAAAGCTATAAATAAAAGCTAACCCTTTTAAAATATGACTGAGCAAACTACAACAAATATTCCCGAAATATCGCTGGCAGATGTTACCAAAAAAATAAGATCGCTTTATCGTTATCTTCTTTCAAAGTGGCTGATCATATTAATTGTTGCTTTTATAGGGGGTATTGCAGGTATTACTTACGCATGGATGCAAACACCTAAATATGCCGCAGTTTTAACATTTTCAATGGAAGATGAAAAATCTTCAGGAGGTGGCCTTGCCGGTTTAGCCGCTCAATTTGGCCTTGACCTCGGTACCGTTGGAGGCGCCTTTACTGGTGAAAATATAGTAGTGCTGGTTCAATCAAACAGGATGATTGAGTCAACTTTGCTATCTGATATTTCCGTTAACGGAAAACAGGAATCCCTGCTCAATTATTATCTTGATATTTATGACTTCAAAAAAGGATTTAGCAAATCGCCTGATAAAGAATTAAGGAATTTAACCTTCCCTGATAAGCAGGATCCATCAACTTTTACGCGCCTGCAGGATAGTGTATTATTGCTGGTGATAAATGCGATGCAAAAAGGCGCCTTAAAAACCGAAAAGCCTGAGGCGAGAATGAATCTTTACTCAATAACATGCAAAAGTGAAGATGAAACGTTCTCCATTGAATTTTGCAAGCAACTTATAAAGAACGTATCAGAATTTTACGTTGATACAAAAACAAAGCGTTCGGCAAAAATTGTAGATATCCTTCAAAAAAGAGCAGATTCTGTAAAAACCGCCTTTAATAATGCGCTGCTTGGCAGGGCAGAATTAAGTGATGCCAATATTAATACGGCCCTGCAATTGCCCGCTGTTGGCATACAGCGCAAACAAACAGATGTAACCGTATTAGCAACTGCCTATGGGGAGCTGCTTAAGAACCTGGAGATAGCAAAGTTTAACCTGTTAAATGAAACTCCGTTGATACAGGTTATTGATGAACCGGTTGCACCGCTTGAAAAGAAGAAGTTGGGCAGGCTGCTGGGGGGGCTGATAGGAGGTTTCATAATGGGATTGTTATGTGTAATATATTTAACCGCGAAAAAAGCTTTTAAACAAAAAAGCGTTGAAGCCTAACATATAGTCCTTTCTTAAAAAATATGTCTAAATCCCCGTTATCAACAAGCCAGAGAATTGGTATTAATGCTTTTACATCTGCCACCCAGGTACTGGTTGTTGGCCTTGTATATTTTTTTTCTGTATAGGTTTTTACTCAGGCAATTAGGCCCTGCAATGCTTGGTGTGTGGTCGCTTGTATTAGCCACGGCTTCACTGGCAACAATGGCTAATCTTGGTATAACTGCAGGACTGGTAAAATTTGTAGCAGATTTTAACGCTAAAGGAATGATGGAAGAATTGCACAAGCTTCTGTTTACAGCATTTATTACAATAGTAGTTTTTTTTGGGTTGCTGGTAATTATCCTTTATTTTTTTATTTCATTAATTCTTTCAAAAATTGTTGCACATGAGTATGTTGCAGTAGCTATAAAAATGCTTCCTTTTTCTTTACTCAGTTTATTCATTAACGAAGTTGGCGGAGTGTTTACTTCGGTGCTTGACGGGCTTCAAAAAAATTACCGCCGAAATCTGATCTATATATTTTCCTCTGTTCTTATGCTGGTTGCCGGGTATATTCTTGTGCCAAAATTTGGCATAATAGGTATGGCCTATGCGCAGGTTGGGCAATCTTTACTTGTTGCCGCTGCAGCGTTTATTCTTTCATCAAAATTAATTAATGTCAAAAGTTTTTTCACCAGTAAGTGGAGTAAACCGGTATTTAAACAAATATTTTCATACGGTGTAAAGTTTCAGTTTATATCAGTTTGCCAAATGTTGTATGAGCCCACAACAAAAGCACTCATTAGCAAATTTGGCGGCATATCCGGCTTATCAATACTGGGGTTTTATGAAATGGCATCCCGCCTTGTGTCGCAGGTTAAGGCATTAATTGTTAACGCCAACCAGGTAATGGTTCCTGTCGTAGCATCTGCCATGCACAATAATATCAAATCGCTAAAAAATATTTATTTGAATTCTGTTTCAATTATAATGTTGGTTTGTGTTCCTATAATTACCTCCCTTGTTGTTTTTGCACCTGCAATATCTTTTTTATGGATAGGCCATTATGAACCTGCCTTTGTTATTTCAGTTTATCTGCTTTGCGGCGGTATATTTATCAATATTTTATGCGGGCCGGCCTATTTTGGTTTCCTGGGGGAAGGGGTGCTGGGTAGCCTTCTTAAAATTCATTTTTCAATGGCTGTGGCAAATGCTGCGTTTGGCTTATTGGCAGGCAAGTTTTTAAACGTTTACAGCATTATAGGAACATGGAGCGTAATATTAACGGGAGGGTCATTATTTGTTATGCATTATTACCAGAAAAGCAAAGGCCTCAATTTTAACACCTTACTTTCATTCAGAAACTTTGGCTTATTATTGTGTGCCGCCTTAACAATAATAGCTGCTAAGTTTTCCTTTGACCACATAACATCCCTCGGGATATTTTGGCAAATCTTTATTGACATAGTTATTCTTTCGGTTGCGTTTATTCCATTTATGATCACACAAAAATATTTTAAATTCTCAACGATGTTTAGGTTTAGAAAAGTTTAAATACACAAATAGCAATGGCTTTTATAGACAAATCGTTTTTCCGGAACCCTTTAAGAGAATATTTTTCCTGGCTGTTTAACAAAATAAACTACCATACAAAAAATCGTGGCAGCCACTTGCGTATTGGTTATAAAACAAGACTTACAAATGTAAAGTTCGGTAAATATAACTGGGTGAATGATAATACTGTTTTGCATAACGTTACCGTTGGCGACTTTACATATTTCTCGGCAAACAGCGTTATACTTGAAGCCAGTTTTGGTAAATTTTGCTCAATTGGCCCTAATGTTAAAGTAGCGCCGGGTAAACATCCTACACATACTATTGTAAGTACACATCCGGCTATTTATTCTAATCCGCCTTATTACAAAAAGAACTTTTCCGCAACTGACAAACATAACCCTTACAGGCATGTTGAAATTGGCAACGATGTGTGGATAGGTGCCAACGCAGTTATTGCTGATGGCGTAAAAATTAGCGATGGTGCAATAGTAGCTGCAAATGCTTTGGTTACAAAAAATGTTGAGGCATACTCAATTGTAAGCGGTGTACCGGCAATGCATGTGCGTTACAGGTTTACTGAAGACGAGATTGCAGCTCTTCTCAAAGAACGTTGGTGGGATAATAATATAGAATGGCTCGAAAAGAACGCAGTTTATTTGTGGGATATAAAAGATTTTATGCAGCATTTTGCAACAGCGCCAAACGAAAACGAAAAACATGCGCAGTGATCTCTATACAAAATTACAGCGGGCAAAATACGCGTGGCATGCTTTAAAAACAAGGTGCTGGTATGCTTTGTTTATGAAAAAATGCGGCAAAAAAAAATACGATTGTAAAACCTATTGTATTAACGCCCTCATGCATAACCCTTGGCGATTATGTATTTATAAGAGACCATTCCAGGCTGGAGGGTGTATTTTCTTATGCAGGTATTTTTTATACTCCCTCAATCACTATTGGAAACCGGGTTTGTATTGAGCAAAATGTGCACATTACCTGCGCCTCCAATATACAGATAGGCAGCAATACGGCTATTGCAGCAAATGTTACCATAACAGACATAGAGCATCCATATACAGATATTTCACTGCCACCGGAAAAGCAGCAAATTAAAGTTAAACAGGTGCAAATAGGTGAAGATTGTAAAATATACAATAACGCCGTAATTCTTCCGGGTACAATTTTAGGCAAACACACTGTTGTGGCAGCAAATGCAGTTGTGTTAGGTAAAGAATACCCTGCCTTTTGTGTTCTTGCCGGCATACCTGCAAAAGTTATAAAACAATATGATTTTAAAAGGGAATTGTGGCTTAATGCAGAAAATAAATGAATGAGTAAATGAAAAATATTTTAATTACCGGGGGTGCTGGTTTTATTGGTTCGCATCTTTCCCTCCGGCTTCTTGAAAAAGGATATAATGTAAGAGTTTTGGATAACTTGTCGGAGCAAGTGCATGGCAAAGAGCCTGGAATAACATCTCCCTTATACAAATCAATAAAAAATAAAGTTGAATTTATTAAAGGTACCGTAACATCAAGGAGTGACTGGGAAATGGCGTTAAAAGGCCAGGATGCAATAGTTCATCTTGCAGCAGAAACGGGTACTGGCCAATCTATGTACCAGGTAGAGCATTATACGGCTATAAATATACAGGGCACCGCATTAATGCTCGACATTCTTACCAACCGTCAACACCAGGTGGAAAAAATCGTTGTAGCATCCAGCAGGGCCATATATGGTGAAGGAAAATATTTTAGCAATGAGTTGGGGGTTGTTTATCCTGCACATAGAACGAATGCGGATATGCAGAAAGGCGATTTTGAGGTAAAATACCCCGGGTCAGGTCCTTTAACAGTAATGGCTACCGATGAATCTTCAAAAGTACATCCGTCCTCCGTATATGGCATTACCAAACAGTTACAGGAGCAACTGGTTATAAATGTTTGTAATGCCAAAGGCATTGCTCCTGTGGCCTTCCGCTATCAAAATGTTTACGGGCCCGGCCAGTCGTTAACAAACCCGTATACAGGCATATTATCTATTTTCTCAAACAGGATAAAGGCTGGGCAGGGTATTAATATTTTTGAAGACGGGAAAGAAAGCCGTGATTTTGTTTTTATTGATGATGTTGTAGATGCAACTATTGCAGGCCTTGAAAATGAGGTTGCAAACGGGAATATATTTAATGTTGGTACGGGTAAAGCAATTACAGTATTGGCAGTGGCTAAAACGTTAATGAAATGTTTTGGGAAAGAAGTTCCTGCTGATATCAGTGGCATGTACCGCTTAGGTGATATAAGACATAATTTTTCGGACATTTCGAAGTTAAATGGCCTGTTAGGCATAACTGCAAAAGTTGAGTTTGAAGAAGGCATCAAAAAGTTTGTATCCTGGGTTGATCAACAAACTGTTTCCGAAAATAATTACGAGCACTCTCTTAACGAAATGCGCGAAAAAGGGTTATTAAAATGAATAAATTAGGGTTGGTAACGGTTTTGTACAACAGCGATGACGTGCTTGAAGGCTTTTTTAAAAGCGTCGCATCCCAGTCATACACTGATTATGTATTATATATTGTGGACAACTCTCCATCTTCTGCAACAAGGTCTTTATTAAAACAATTAAATACTCAATTCAAAATTACAGGCATAACACATATTGAGAATGAAATAAATACAGGCGTAGCTGCGGCCAACAACACGGGTATAAAAAAAGCTTTTGAAGATGGCTGTACCGACTTTATAATATTGAATAACGATATCGTATTTGAGGATGTCAATACATTTGCTACCCTCGTTGATATTGCCAATAATAATATAGCTGACATAATTGCTCCCAAAATCTATTATTACGGCACTAAAAAAATATGGTATGCCGGAGGCTCATTTAATAAGTGGAAAGGAGGCATAAAGCATTTTGGGGACAGACAGGAAGACAAAGGCTTATATGATAAGCCGGCTTATGTGTCCTACGCGCCAACGTGTTTTGTATATATAAAAGGTGAGGTTTTCAAAAAAACTGGGTTAATGGACGAAACTTATTTTGTTTACTGTGACGATCTTGATTTTATGTATCGCGCCTTACAGCATGGTTTCAGGTTATACTATCTTCCTAACCCATTTATTTTTCATAAAATAAGCAGTTCAACCGGCGGCACACTAAGCGCTTTTGGCATATATTATGTTACGCGCAACAGGATATTTTTTGTACGTAAATTTTTAAGAGCTCCGGTTAAGCCAATAGCTCTTTTTTATACATGGTTTAGCCTGTCCGTGCTTCTCCTTATTTCGCACAAAAGAAACCTTATTAAAAAACTAAATGCCGGCTTTGCAGATGGTTTTAAATTAAAGGCAAAATAATAAACTGCATTTCAATTAACTCCTGATCCCGACAAGAAAATAATTTATGCAAACCCAGGATAATTTTAAAAAAACCGAAATAGTGCCGGCAGTCTTATTTTTCTTTCTAACCTTCAGCATAATAATGCAGGATTTAATTTTGCAAAATTACTTTGGCACTATCGCCAGATCGCCAATTGTATTTATTTCCCCTGCGTTATTTGTTTTTCTTCTGGTTTATCAAAAAAAGGTATTTTTTAGCCGGTTAGTAAAATATTATTTCAATTATGCAGCCATAACTATCATAAGTTCCCTGCTCATAATGCTGGTTACAATTTTTTTTGTAACTAATGGTAATATGAATGTTTACTCGGAATTCTTCCCCGTTAAGTTATTGAAAACATCTTATTACAATTTAACTTATTTCTTTACAATTTACAACCTTTTCATTTTATGCCAGTGCATGTCTGTTAACACAATATGCCGTGTACTGGAAGTTTTTGTATATTTTATGGTAGTGTACGGTTTACTCCAATTATTTTTTGGTTTAAGAATACCTTTTATCAATACCACCACAAGTGATGTAACTAGAATTTCATTAACGGCTTCTGAACCGTCTAATGCTGCGCCCATGTTTTTAACGATAGCAGCAACAGCACTGGGGCTAAGGTTTTATCTTAAACGAAATATTCTTATTTCGTACATTCATATTATACTAATTTTTGTGATGCTGGTTTTAATTGGTTCAAAGGGTATTTTACTGTTACTCCCCTTAGCCATTATTATTGCCGTAAGAAAGGCGCTTACTTTTAAAGTAGTATTTGTTGCATTACTTGTAATGATACCGCTAATTTTTGTAATCATTCACAATGTTATCCCCCTTATGGTAAAAGACATCAGTGATTTTAATAGTTTTAGCACCAGGATAACCTGTCTGGTTGCAGCCTGCAAAAGCCTCTTCTTATATCCGCTTGGTGAGGGCTACGGAACTTATCTTGTGTATTACCCACCTATGTTATTACCCACAAATAATGAAATTGTACATATTATCGGGCTGCCCCTTCTTAATATAGAACTTACAGATATGGTTCAAACAGGAAAAAAACCTTCCCGCTAAATCAGGTATAGCAAATGAAATTGTTTATAATGGCATTATTGGTATAATATTCGTTTACTATGTTTGCAGATATTATGTAAGCAAGGTAAGGCTGATAGATAACAGGTTGACAGGGCTTATATTTTCTTCCCTCGGCATACTGTTGCTTATTACTTTTATGTTTACGGCTATACTTGAAACTGCATATTTTTATTTAATCCCTCTTGTTGTTGTACCAAAATTAACTGCCGGTCAGGGCAACTTATAATAAAGTGAAAAAAATTTTGTTGCTTGTTCCGCAAAACGTCATTCCGGCAACGGATGGAGGTAAAATTGGTATTTATAAACCAATGCAGATGCTGGCAGAAGAGTTTACTGTAAAAGCACTGATTTTTATAGGCAAGAATGAAAAATTTGATGCAGCCGCATATAAAAAAATAAAGGTAGATGCTGTTACCGCCCCTGTTAATAAAAAAGACAATATTTTTTCTGCTATTTTTAACATTGGTGCAAACCTGCCGTTTAAATTCAGCAAGTATTATTCAAAAAAGCATAAGGCACTTATTGAAGATATCTGCAATACCTGGAAGCCCGATATTCTTATTTGCCATCATGCCCACCTGGCAAATTATTGTGAAGGGTTAAAAAATAAATTCCCTTCCATATTGCTTATCCTGAGGGAACATAATGTTGAATATTTGCTGGTTGAGCAATATTACCGGTACCAGGGCAATTTTTTGCTCAGGCTGTTTGCATTCTGGCAATATAAAAAAACAAAGAGCTTTGAAATAAAGTGCTGGGAGTATTTTGATAAAGTTGCATTTATTTCAGATACAGATTTTAGATGCTTCAGGCGCTACGGAAAAACTGAAGGATATACTATTTACGACGGAACGGATAATATTGCCAAAAATATCGCTGGCATTTCAGAAAAAAGCAAAGCTTTCCTTTTTTCCGGGAGTCTCGGCTCTTATCAAAATAAAATAAATCTTTATCAGTTTATTCACTTCATTTGGATACCCTGGAAAAAAAAATTTCCGGCTTCGGCCGGTTACGAATTATGGATAACGGGTGACCGGGATAAACAATCTGTAGCCACCAGGCTAAAGTTAAACGCCGAATATGAAAGGCTGTATAATATATGCATACTTGGCTTTGTTGATGACATTGCCGCCGTTATGCAAAAAGCGCAATTCTTTCTTTCACCAACAATAATCGGTGCGGGCATAAGGATAAAGGTTTTGGAGGCATTGGGGTTAGGCTGCGTTATTTTTTTAACCGAAAAAGATCTTGATATATCCGCGGAGTTAAAAGATGAAAAAAATGTATTGCTCTATCACAGCCTTACAACATTTAACAACAAATTTGAAAAAGTACTGGCTGGCGGTTCTGCGCTATATTATAATATTGCAGAGCAAGCCGTAATAACTGCGGATAAGTATTTTACCTGGAATGTTTTTTATAAAAAATTAAAAAAGCTTTTTCCACCTCTTACATAAGTTTTAAATTTCTGCAGTACTCATTTCAATATTATCAGGGTAAAGTATTGCAGGTAAAAAATAAATAATGACCATTAGTGTTTTGCAAGTGGGGAAATTTTTCCCGCCGGAAAGCGGTGGTATTGAAACAATCACAAAAGATCTTGTAGAGACTAATGGTGAAAATTATCATTCAGATGCTCTTTGTTTTTCTTCTTCATATAAAACGAAGATTGAATACATAGGGGCTGCTAAAATAATAAGATGCGGTACCCTCTTTACTTTAGCTTCAATGCCATTTTCGCTTAGCTACTTCTGCATTTTTAAAAAAATCAGAAGATCGTATGACATAATTCATCTTCATCATCCTAATCCACTGGGCGTTATTTGTCTTTTACTTTTCAGGTATAAAGCCAGGCTTATTATCCACTGGCACAGCGATATTCTGAACAAAGGGCTGTTTTACAAGGTTTTTGCGCCAATGGAAAAAGCGTTGCTTAAAAAAGCTGACAAAATTGTAACTACGTCGCCGGTTTATATTACAGGGTCGCCGGTTATACGGCAATTCAGTTTTAAGAGCACTTTCATCCCATGTGCAATTAACGAGGCTTCGTTAAAAGCTGATGAAGTATTAGTAAATGAGATAAAAATAAAATACAAAAATAAGAAAATCATCTTCTCACTGGGCAGGCATGTTAGTTACAAAGGTTTTCACTATCTTATTAAAGCTGCTGCATATTTAAAAGATGAAGCTGTAATACTTATTGGCGGAACAGGCCCTTTATATAATTTTCATAAAAACCTGGTAACGGAATTGCACCTGGAAGAGAGTGTTTTTTTGTTGGGCACGATACCGAATTCAAACCTGGGCAGTTATTATAAGGCATGTGATATTTTTTGTCTGCCCTCATGTCATAAGTCAGAGGCGTTCGGAATAGTATTGATAGAAGCTATGCGTTTTGAAAAGCCTGTTGTAGCAACTAATATTCCTGGCTCGGGTGTAAGCTGGGTAAATTTAGATAAAGTTACAGGCCTGAATGCAGAAAATGAAAACCCGCTTTCAATTGCCGAAGCAATTATAAGCTTGCTGTCAGATGATCAACTGCGGGCAGAATATGGCAAAAACGCATATAATCGGTATAAAGAGCTTTTTACAGATAAACAAATGCGCAAATCTTTTGATGAACTATACAATAATTTATTGAAAAATGGTTAACTGCATTAACTGTATGAATCAGCATCGTTTGCAAAAATGTGTCCACTTCTGGCAAGGAATGGAACCACGTGGAATAATTTATGGTAGAATAAGAAAATATAAAAGCAGTTCATCGGTAGTGTATAAAAATATATTAATCCCCATATTAACTCTGCGGCAATTCGCAGCTTAAAAGATTACCGGGTTATTCGTGCGTGTTAATCTAATGTTTATTCTATTAATTTTACTTATGTTGCCTGAAAAGTTTTTTGAATTATTTGCTAAAGAGCTGGAAGTGCATACCGAAATGCAGGGCTATTATAAATATCTCGAAAAGAGATCTTACTGGCATTTTCGCAGAAATTATTTTTTAGAGCGGCTCCGGTATGTTAAAAAATATATAGTTGATGCACCTGTTAACATTGAGGGCTTATATGTTTGGGATTGCGGCTGTGGTTATGGCACTGTGTGCCTTTATTTAGCCATGAACGGCATTAAGACTTACGGCACCACACTTGAATTTTACTATGATTCCGTACAAAAAAGGAAAGAATACTGGAGCCAATATGGGGACACTTCTTTATTTACCTGCTCTTACGAATACCTGTTTGACAATCATCCCAAACCAGGCAGCTATGACTGGATCATAGTACAGGATACCCTGCATCATTTAGAGCCTATTGCTGATGCTTTGCAAATATTTAAGAAAAGCCTTAAAGCAAATGGTAAAATACTTGCAGTAGAAGAAAATGGCAATAATATAATGATTCGTTTGCAACGGTATAAGGATCGCGGCAATAATCTTATCATTTCAATGTGGGACGAAAAACTGCAAAAAAATATACTTATTGGTAATGAGAATATTCGCAGTTTAGCTAACTGGCAACAATTATTTGAAAAAAATGGCTTTTATATACAAAGTGAGAGTGTACAATATATTCGCTATTTTCCTCCACTTTATTATCGCTTTTCAAACCCGGATAAACTGTTACAATTAGAACGGAATATACAGCTTAAAAAGGGGCTTAGAAGGGAGTATCTTTTTTTCGGGGTAAATTTTGTTGGGTCAAAAATAGTGCCGGAAGAATTAGCAAATAAATAATAATTTTTTTTTCAATTTTAATTTTTACGTTTCACAAAACGTTCTATTTTTATTATCCCTAAACAGAAATTCCTTTGATTTAAAAAAAATTATCTATGT
>Ga0206922_1150_pt1 | contig 16781 bp, 12 predicted proteins | sample Alteio_BWOrgHeat_63_FD_152976 | JGI IMG/M metagenome (GOLD analysis project Ga0206922, IMG submission 152976) | Enriched cells from forest soil in Barre Woods Harvard Forest LTER site, Petersham, Massachusetts, United States -... | ecosystem: Environmental > Terrestrial > Soil > Temperate forest >... | reverse complement strand
GGCGCCCTTCAATGATCACCGAATGCACTTAGTCATTGTCTAAATCATACTTAACTGGATGAGTACAAACCCCCAGTGAATTAATAGTATAAAGAGTAAATGGTGTACCTGACAATGTAGTAACACAGGTTTTTGCGCCATCTGCATTATACACACAAGGGGCTATTCCAGGCTGCAGTACGCATGCTCCTGCTTGTGATGTTATATACCAACGATGGACGCCATTAAAATGTGAAGCCTTTGCTGCTACGACGCCGGCGATGGCCAGGCAGGCGGTTGTGAGGCCGAGAAAGATCCTTGAACGTTTCATAAAAAGGAATGCTTTTTAGGATTCAAAAAGCAATAAAAACTTTAAAGATTGAACAATTGCCTACTCTGTTCTGCAGGTTTTCGGCATCTCCTGTTCCTGTCTTACCGCTGCAGCAGTAAGGAAGGAATTGTGCACAAAATATTTAAACGGCTATTGTATCACCCCTGTCCGGGGAGCAGGGGACGAACAAAGAAGAAATGATGTCTGCGGGCGTGCTTTGTTTTATGGCTGATGTGCTGTTTACTGTGCAAATTATTGGGGCGCCATGTTCTAATCAAGATGAGTTATGTTCAATATATGTCTTTGCCGGGATAAAATGATGTTTCTGCACTAGTACTACTGTTGAATCAGGGGGTTCTATAAGTCAACGGCAGTAATATTTACATGAAAATAAATGTGGATATGAAGAGGGTGATACTGCGGTGGCAGTTCATGATTGTTTTGTAGTTTTTCCCTGTAATTAATATATCGGAGGATAACGGGTATAAAAAAAGCGTATGAAAAGACGAAGGTATTGTGGTCGGATAGGCATGTATGTTATGCTGCTATTGATGGGCGTATGGCAGGCAGCTGGTCAGGAGCTGCCGATCAGGGCTGCGCGGACGATCCGCTTTACGACCCATGAGGGATCGTATATGAGCGTGGATGTTTCCCCGGATGGCAGGACGCTGGTGTTCGATCTGCTGGGGGATTTGTATACCCTGCCGGTGTCAGGGGGGGAAGCGCGGCAGCTTACGCGGGGGTTGGGGCTTCACCTGCGGCCGGTGTGGTCTCCTGATGGTAGAAGGATAGCCTATATGAGTGATGAGTCAGGGGGCTTTCATCTGCATGTCAGGGATGTGAGCGGGACGTTTCATTGCATACTGGGAAGGACGGAGGGGCAGGTAAATATGAATAATGACACGCCTGATGCGTTATGGCTGTTCGGGGGCCGTTATATCACCTTCGGGGGCACGGTATATGGTCTTGAAGAGGCCAGTCTGCCGATGCAACAGAGCAGGATCCCGCAGCCTGTCCGGTTCTCCGCTGACGGGAGGCTGGCGTATTATCTGGATTCGGGCCGGCTATACCGCTATGATGCTGACGGCGGGATCAGGACGGCGCTTACGGCTGTTCCCGGAGGGGCCGTGAATATAGCGGTGTCGGGGGACGGCCGCTGGCTGGCGTATATGAAGGATACGAGCGGGTTCCGGAGGTGTCTGGTGGTGCGGGACGTGTTGAATCGCACCGACCGGGTGCTGGTGCGCTCTTTGTACAAGGATACTTCGGTGTATGCGCTGTGTACGCCTCTATTGCATTATACGTTCTCGCCGGATGGCCGGAGTATATTCATTGGGTACGGGGGCCGTATCCACCGTTTGGCGGTGGAGGGCGGTGTTGACGAGGAGATCCCCTTCACGGCGCGGGTGCAGTCGGACCTGGGGCCTTATAATTATAATACTTTCCGGGTAGGCCATGATACTGTGCAGGTGCGGTATACACGATCGGCGCATGAGAGTCCGGATGGCAGGCAGCTGGTGTTCTCGGCACTCGGAAGGCTCTATGTAATGACCCTACCTGCGGGTAAAGCACACGTGCTGGCGCCACAGGCAGCGGGTCAGTTTCAGCCGGTGTATTCGCCGGACGGCCGCTGGATTGCGTATGTAAGCTGGAGTGACACGGCGGGCGGGGCTTTGTGGAGGGTGCCGGCCTCGGGCGGGCAGCCGGAGCAGCTGAGTACGGAAGCGGGCCAGTACCAGCATCCTGCGTGGTCGCCGGACGGTCAGTACATTGCCGTGGTGAAGGGACCGGCAGGACCCCATGTATACAAAGACATGACAAGGGGCCGGCTGGAAGTGATTTCTGTGGTTGACCGGAGGGAGCGGATGATTGATGAGAGCGTTCCGGTATTGAACCAGCCGGCCTTTTCGGCTGATGGCAGCAGGGTTATCTATGAACCCCTGTTTAAGCTGGATGGCCGTTTCATGATTGAGCTGGTGAGCCGGGACAGGGAGGGAAAGGACCTGCGGGTATTATCGGTGGGTATGCCTGTAGATTGTATTGAACAAAGACAGCTTTCTCCCGATGGCCGGTTTATTTTATATTGCGGCGGGGAGGATCTGTATCTGGTGCCTGTCTGTGCGCTGACCGGTCCGCAGGTGCTCTATGACGTGCTGCGAAAGCTGTCTGTGATCCGGTTTGCGCGCGGGGGGGTGGACCCCTACTGGGCGAAGGGGGGAAAGGAGATCTGCTGGACATACGGCAACCACTTCTACCGGGTGAGTGTGGAGAAGATACTGTCGGCGGCAGAGGGGAGGGTAATGCAAAGCAAGGTGGCGGATGCCCCGGAAGGGTGTTATATTACAGCGATAGTCAATCCCGATGCGACCACGAGTCTGGATGTTACCGAGCCGGCATCCTACGGGCATGGGGTGATCGCGCTGAAGGATGTGCGGATCATCACGATGGAGGGAGGCCGGGTGATCGATCATGGCACGATCGTGATCAGGGATGGCCGCTTTGCGGCGGTGGGCCCCGGTGGCGGGGTGCGGATCCCGGCGGGGGCAAAAGTGCTGGACCTGGCCGGGGCCACGGTGATACCGGGGCTGATCGACCTGCACCTGCATATGCATATATTTGACTTTTTTCCCCTGCAGTCGTGGGTGTTACCGGTGAACCTGGCCTATGGAGTGACCACGGCGCGTGATCCTTCCTCCAGCTATGAAGCATTCGGCTACAAGGAGCTGCTGGAGACGGGACAGCTGACAGGGCCACGGCTGTACACGGTTGGCCGGGCAGCGCGGTACCCGGATGGGATGATCCGGTTTGACAATATAGCGGATACCAGATCTTTTGTAAATAAGCATAAACTGCTGGGAGCGGTAACGATCAAACAGTATGTCCTTCCCACCCGTATGCAAAGGGAGTGGCTGCTGCTCAGCAGTCGGGAGGCGGGTCTGAACATGACCAACGAAGGGGAACATGACCCCAGATTAATGCTGGCCCAGATCAAGGACGGCAGCACGGGTATCGAGCACAATCCTGAGTGGGGGGAGGTGTACGACGATGTGCTCAGGCTGCTGTCGGCCTCTCACACCTGTCTTACGCCTACCTTACAGGTTTGTAACGGGGTGGAGGAGGGCAAGGAATATTTTAACCATACCTACTGGCAGGTACCGGATGCCAAGCTGCGGCGTTTTACCCCTGATAAACATTTTGGTGGCGTAGAAAGCATCGAGGATATTGTGCAGGCGCATCCGCGGGACACGGTGCATCCGGGGTTCCTGAGGCCGGCGGCCATCGATGCCCGTATCCGGAAACTGGGAGGCTGTGTGACAGTGGGTGCTCATGGCAATGACGAGGGGATCGGGACACAGAATGAACTGTGGGCACTGCAGATGGGAGGCTTCAGCAATATGGAGGCGCTGCAGGCGGGTACGATCCTGGCGGCGCGAGCGCTGGGCATGGAGCAGGATCTTGGGTCGATAACGGTGGGTAAGATAGCGGATCTGGTTATTTTGAACAGGAACCCGCTGGAGGATATCCACAACAGCCGGGAGATCCGGTATGTGATGAAGGACGGGAAGCTGTACAACGGGGATACGCTGGAAATGCTGTGGCCGGAGGTAAAGCCTGGTCCGCAGTGGCGGCTGAAGGGGAGTGGGGAGTAAAAGGGCACCTATGTTATTTAACAAAGGGCGTCCCACAATGATCAACGAATGCACTTAGTTATTATTCATAGATATCATACGTGACTGGATTTTTACAAACACCCACTGGATTAACTTGAGTGTAAAGAAAACATGGTCCTTCCAATAATATAGTAACACAAAAAAATGAGCCGAAAGGACTATACACACAAGGGGCTACTCCAGGTTGGAGTACGCATGCTCCACCTGTTGTTATGTACAAACGTTGAACGCCATCAAAATGTGAAGCCTTTGCTGCTACGACACCGGCGATGGCCAGACAGGCGGCCGTGAGGCCGAGAAAGACCCTTGAACGTTTCATAAAAGGAATGCTTTTTAGGATTCAAAAAGCAATAAAAACTTTAAAAATCGAATAATTGCCTACTCTGTTCTGTAGGTTTTCGGCATCTCCTGTTCATGTCTTATCACTGCAGCGATAAGACAGGTTTTGTGCACGAAAGATTTAAACGCTGTTGTGCTATTTCCGGCCGGGGAGCAGGGGATGAACAAAGAAGAAATGATGTCTGCGGGCGTGCTCCGTTTTATGGCTGATATGCTGTTTACTGTGCAAATTACTGGAGCGCCATGTTCCAATCAAGATGAGTTATGTTCATATATGTCTTTGCCGGGATAAAATGATGGTTCTGTACTAGTACTACTGCTGACTAAGGGGGTTTATGAGCCAATGGCAGTAATACTTTATATTAAAATGAATATGAATATGAAGAGACTTGTTTTTACTTTATGGTTATTCAGCCTATGTGTTCTTCGTACACAGGCTGCTGATAGCACGGCTTATCCTGAAATAGGTAAGCCTTGCCCGACGTTTGTATTGCGCAATATTGAATATTATTCCCGGAAAGAAGCCCGTTTGTCTGACTTCAGGGGAAAATGGCTTGTGCTGGATTTTTGGAATAAAGAATGTGGCGCCTGTGTGGCCAGTTTTCCTGGTACTAGCAGACTGCAGCAACAGTTCGGAGACAAGGTACAGTTCATGCTGGTAGGTATCGAGGACTTGCAAGGAGAAATACGGCCTATGTATGCAGAATTCCGTAAAAAGGAAAACCTTTTGCTTCCCTGCGCATTTGATTCTTCCATCGCGAATCAATTTGATATTTACACCGCTCCCTTTATCATTGTCATCGATCCGGAAGGTATCGTGCAGGCGCTGACCTATGCATTGAACAGCTACGATATAGAGGGTTTTCTGAGTGGACATCCGCCCCATTTAAAAAGAGTATTCCGGATGAATGAGGATGAAGTGATCTCTACTATTCCCTATGACAGGGAAAGACCGTTTCTTGTAAAGGGGAATGGGGGCCTAGACACTGATTTTATTTTTCGTTCGGTACTATCCAGATATGACCCGACCGTAAATGCCCAGTTCGTCCCTGAAGGAATTGATAGTGAAGCGACCCGTACCGGAAGATTCGAAGTATTGGGCGCACCACTATACCGCCTCTATAATTATGCTTATTATGGGGCTGTCAATCCCGGAGAGGGGTTTCAGATTAGCCCATTGTTAAAAACAAAAGATAGTGCACTGTTCAGGTATTTTTCTGCCGATGGACGAAATATGTTCTCTTACAGTCTGAGCATACCTGCCGGGCAATCGGGTCGTGAGAAACTGCAGGCGATCATGCAAAAGGACCTCGAAAATTATTTTGGCCTTGCTGTGAAAAGAGCGGTTATAAAGGTGCCTGTCTGGAAGCTGGTGGCTAAGCCTGGGGCAGAGAAATTGTTGAGAACGAAAGGGGGCGCCCGTTCATATGGAGGCGTGCCCAAAATAAACATGGTCGTTAAGAATTTTCCTTTTAGACATGTAATAAAGAACCTGCAGATCTTCAGCGGCATTGCTTTTACAAATGCAACTGGTATTGATTATAATGTTGATATGTCCATTGACCTGTTATTTAATGGCGATGTGGTGGCGATGAAAAAGGCGCTGGCTCCCTATGGTCTGGACCTACAGGAAGAATGGAAAGAGCTGAAGGTGCTGCAGATCTCGGATAAAATGGAGAAAGAGTGAACGGCAGGAAGAGCATTTTGGTGGTGCTTCATGATTGTTTTGTAGTTTTTCCCTGTAATATATCTCAGGATAACGGGTAAAAAAAGTGTGCAAAAACGAAGCCATGGTGATCAACTAGACATATATGTTATACTGCTGTTGATTAATCTATGGTAGGCTGCGGGGAAGAAGGAGAAAGTATCGGGGATATCGTGCAGGCGCATCCGCAGGACACGGTGCATCCGGGGTTTCTGCGACCGGCGGCGATCGATGCACGTATCCGGAGACTGGAAGGCTGTGTGACCGTGGGTGCTCACGGCAATGACGAGGGGATCGGGACACAGAATGATCTGTGGGCACTGGAGATGGGGGGCTTCAGCAATATGGAGGCGCTGGAGGCGGGGACGATCCTGACAGCACGTGCGCTGGGCATGGAGCGGGATCTTGGGTCGATAGCGGACCTGGTTGTTTTAAACGGGAACCCGCTGGAGGATATCCACAACAGCCGGGAGATCCGGTATGTGATGAAGGACGGGAAGCTGTACAACGGGGATACGCTGGAAATGCTGTGGCCGGCGGTAAAGCCGGGCCCACAGTGGCGGCTGAAGGGGAGTGGGGAGTAGAAGGTGTCGGAATAAAAAGGAAAGAGCATAAGAGAAGTGCAATAACGAACGGAGCAGATAGGTGATCATGAACTACCCGAAAAAGGGCGCTCTTTTTTATTGAACAAAAGGCGCCCTACAATAATCACCGGATGCACTTAATGATCTCCAAGAAGATACTTAACTGGATTACTACAAACCCCCAGTGCATTAACCTGAGTATAAAGAGTATATGGTGTACCTGACAATACAGTAACACAGGTTTTTGTGCCATTTGGATCTAACACACAATTGCCTATTCCAGGCTGCAATACGCATGCCCCTGCTTGTGATGTTATGTACAAACGTTTAACGGTACCAAAATGTGTGGCCTTTGCTGCTACGACACCGGCGATGGCCAGACAGGCGGTTGTGAGGCCGAGGAAGATTCTTGAACGTTTCATAAAAAGAGATGCTTTTTAGGATTCAAAAAGCAATAAAAACTTTAAAGATGGAATAATTGCCTACTCTGTTCTGCAGGTTTTCGGCATCTCCTGTTCCTGTTTTATCACTGCAGTGATAAAACAGGTTTTGTGCACAAAAAGATTTAAACGGCTGTTGTATTATCTCCGGCCGGGGAGGAGACGGATGAACAGACAGCAATATAATGTCTGCAAGTATGCTCCGTTTCATGGCTGGTGTGCTATTTTATATGCAAAGTACCGGGGTGCTATGTTCCAATCAAGATGAATTATGTTCATTATATGTCTTTACCGGATAAATAAATGATGTTTCTGCGCTAGTACTCCTGTTGAATCAGGGGGTTATACAAGTCGATGGCAGTAGTATTTACATGAAAATAAATGTGTATATGAAGAAGATGGTACTGCGGTGGCAGTTCATGACTGTTTTGTAGTTTTTCCCTGTAATTAATTGTATCGGAGGATAACGGGTATAAAAAAAGCGTATGAAAAGAATGCATGATAATCGGTTAGGCATGTGTGTTATACTGCTGCTGGTCAGCATATGGCAGGCAGCGGGTCAGGAGCTGCCGATCAGGGCTGCGCGGACGATCCGCTTTACGACGCATGAGGGGTCGTATATGAGTGTGGATGTTTCTCCGGATGGCAGGACGCTGGTGTTCGATCTGCTGGGGGATCTGTATACCCTGCCGGTGTCAGGGGGGGAAGCGCGGCAGCTTACGCGGGGGATAGGGCTTCACCTGCGGCCGGTGTGGTCTCCTGATGGCAGAAAGATAGCCTATATGAGTGATGCGTCAGGGGCTTTTCATGTGCATGTGCGGGATGTGAGCGGGACGTTTCATTGCATACTGGGCAGGACGGAGGGGCAGGTAAATATGAACAATGACACACCGGATGCGTTATGGCTGCCCGGAGGCCGTTATATCATCTTCGGGGGCACGGTATATGGTCTTGAAGGGGCCAGTCTGCCGATGCGGCAGAGCAGGATCCCGCAGCCTGTCCGGTTCTCGGCAGACGGGAAGCTGGCGTATTACCTGGATTCGGGCCGGCTGTACCGCTATGATGCGGTCAGCGGAATCAGGACGGGGCTTACGGCTGTTCCCAGAGGGGCTGTGAATATGACAGTATCCGGTGACGGTCGCTGGCTGGCGTATATGAAGGACACGAGCGGGTTTCGGAGGTGTCTGGTGGTGCGGGACGTGGTGAATCATACCGACCGGGTGCTGGTGGCCTCTTTATACAAGGATACTTCGGCATATGCGCTGTGGACGCCCCTGTTGCATTATACGTTCTCACCGGATGGCCGGAGTATATTCATTGGATACGGGGGCCATATCCACCGTTTAGCGGTGGAGGGCGGGGGTGACGAGGAGATCCCCTTCACGGCGCGGGTGCAGTCGGACCTGGGCGCCTATAATTACAATACTTTTCGGGTAGGCCATGCGCCTGTGCCGGTGCGGTATACGCGATCGGCGCATGAGAGTCCGGATGGCAGGCAGCTGGTGTTCTCGGCACTGGGAAGGGTGTATGTAATGGCGCTGCCCGGGGGCAGGGCGCAGGTGCTGGCGCCACAGGCAGCGGGTCAGTTCCAGCCGGTGTATTCGCCGGACGGCCGCTGGGTTGCGTATGTAAGCTGGAGTGACACGGCGGGCGGGGCTTTGTGGAGAGTGCCGGCCGTAGGCGGGCAGCCGGAGCAGCTGAGCACGGAAGCGGGCCAGTACCAGCATCCTGCGTGGTCGCCGGACGGGCAGTACATTGCCGTGGTGAAGGGGCCGGCAGAGCCCCATGGGTATAAAGAGATGATAAGAGGCCGGCTGGAAGTGATTTCGGTGGGAGACCGGAGGGAGCGGGTGATCGATGAGAGCGTTCCAGTATTGAACCAGCCAGCCTTTTCGGCTGATGGCAGCAGGATCATCTATGAACCGGTGACTACAATGGCCAAATCGAGTCCTGAGCTGGTGAGCCGGGACAGGGAGGGAAAGGACCTGCGGGTATTATCGGTGGGATTGCCTGTAGATTGTATTGAACAAAGACAGCTTTCTCCCGACGGGCGGTTTATTTTGTACTGCGGCGGGGAGGATCTGTATCTGGTGCCTGTCTGCGTGCTGACCGGTCCGCAGGTGCTTAATGACGGGCTGGGAAAGCTGTCTGTGATCCGGTTTGCGCGGGGTGGGGTGGACCCCTACTGGTCAAAGGGGGGCAGGGAGATCTGCTGGACATACGGCAACCACTTCTACCGGGTGAGTGTAGAGAAGATACTGTCGGCTGCGGAGGGGCGGGTAATGCAAAGCAATGCAGTGGACGCTCCGGAAGGGTGCTATATTACAGCGATAGTCAGTCCCGATGCGACCATCCCTCTGCAGGTTACTGTGCCGGCATCCTACGGGCATGGGGTGATCGCGCTGAAGGATGTGCGGATCATCACGATGGAGGGCGGCCGAGTGATCGATCATGGCACGGTCGTGATCAGGGATGGCCGCTTTGCGGCGGTGGGTCCCAGTGGCGGGGTGCGGATCCCTGTGGGGGCAAAAGTGCTGGACCTGGCCGGGGCCACGGTGATACCGGGGCTGATCGACCTGCACCTGCATATGCATATATTTGACTTTTTTCCTTTGGAGTCGTGGGTGTTGCCGGTGAACCTGGCCTATGGGGTGACCACGGCGCGTGATCCTGCCTCCAACTATGAATCCTTCGGCTACAAGGAGCTGCTGGAGACGGGACAGCTGACAGGACCGCGGCTATATACGGTCGGCGAGGCAGCGCGATACCCGGATGGGATGATCCGGTTTGACAATATAGCGGATACCAGATCTTTTGTAAATAAGCATAAACTGCTGGGTGCGGTAACGATCAAACAGTACGTCCTTCCCACCCGTATGCAAAGGGAGTGGCTGCTGCTCAGCAGCCGGGAGGCGGGTCTTAACATGACCAACGAAAAGGAAGACGATCCCAGGTTAATGCTGGGCCAGATCAAGGACGGCAGCACGGGTATCGAGCACAATCCTAAGTGGGGAGAGGTGTACGACGATGTGCTCAGGCTGCTGTCGGCCTCTCACACCTGTCTGACACCTACCTTACAGATTTGTGACGGGGCAGAGGAGGGCAAGGAGTATTTTAACCATATGTACTGGCATGTGCCGGATGCCAAACTGCGGCGTTTTACTCCTGATAAACATTTTGGTGGTGTAGAAAGCATCGAGGATATCGTGCAGGCGCATCCGCGGGACACGGTGCATCCGGGGTTCCTGGGTCCGGCGGCGATCGATGCGCGTATCCGGCGGCTGGGAGGCTATGTAACCGTGGGTGCTCACGGCAATGACGAGGGGATCGGGACACAGAATGAACTGTGGGCACTGCAGATGGGGGGCTTCAGCAATATGGAGGCGCTGGAGGCGGGGACTATCCTGGCAGCGCGTGCGCTGGGCATGGAGCGGGATCTGGGGTCGATAGCGGTGGGCAAGATAGCGGACCTGGTTATTTTGAACAGGAATCCGCTGGAGGACATCCACAACAGCCGGGAGATCCGGTATGTGATAAAGGATGGGAAGCTGTACAACGGGGATACGCTGGAAATGCTGTGGCCGGAGGTAAAGCCGGGCCCGCAGTGGCGGCTGAAAGGAAGTGGGGAGTAAAAGGGCACCTATGTTATTTAACAAAGGGCGTCTCACAATGATCAACGAATGCACTTAGTTAATCTTCAATGATATCGTACTTCCATGGATTTTTACAAACACCCACTGGAGTAATCTGGGTGTAAAGAGTAAATGGTGTACCTGACAATGTAGTAACACAAGTGAATTGGCCTACAGGACTGTACACACAAGGGGCAAATCCAGGCTGCATTACGCATGCTCCACCTGTTGTTATGTATAACCCTTTTCCGCGATCAAAATGTGAAACCTTTGCTGCTACGACGCCGGCGATGGCTAGGCAGGCGGTTGTGAGACCGAGAAAGATCCTTGAAAGTTTCATAAAAAGAGCTGCTTTTTAGGATTCAAAAAGCAATAAAAACTTTAAAGATCAAGTAATTGCCTACTCAATTCTGCAGGTATATTGAACATAAGACGCCCTTCAATGATCACCGAATGCACTTAGTTGTTATTCGTGGATCCAATACTTAACTGGATGTAAACAAGCCTCCAATGCATTAACCTGAGTGTAAAGAGTAAATGGTGTGCCTTCCAATATAGTAGCAGCAGTATATGCGCCACTCGGATCCTCTATAACTGAACAAATTCCCGGCTGCCGTACGCATGTCCCACCCCCTGTAATATACAAATATCTAGCGCCATCAAAATGTGAAGCCTTTGCTGCTACGACGCCGGCGATGGCCAGGCAGGCGGTCGTGAGGCCGAGAAAGATCCTTGAACGTTTCATAAAAAGGAATGCTTTTTAGGATTCAAAAAGTAATAAAAACTTTAAAGGTTAAATAATTGCCTACTCTATTCTGCAGATTTATTGAACGAAAGACGCCCTTCAATGCCCCTCGAATACACTTAGTTATTATTCCATCAAATCATACGTAACTGGATGAATACAATGACCCAGTACAACTTGAGTGTAAAGAAAATATGGGTTACCTGACAATGCAGTAACACAATAATACACGCCGTCAGGCACACATATACAAGGGGCTTGAACAGCGGGTTGCAATACGCATGCTCCATTTGATGTTATGTACAAACGTCTAATGCCATCAAAATGTGTAGCCTTTGCTGCTACGACGCCGGCGATGGCCAGGAAGGCGGTCGTGAGGCCGAGAAAGATTCTTGAACGTTTCATAAAATTCTTTTTAAGTTATGCAGTGACTGCTGATTTACCTGGCTGTTCACTTTCCTTTAGCAGTTTATATACTTTTTCTGCTGTGATCAACGCCAGACAGAAAGCAATCGCCACCGGAAAGACCTGGTAACGCAGGACAATCGGTGAGGAAAAGATGCTGAACCCCATATTCAGTAACCATAAGATAGTTACCATCAGCAGCAACCGGGGGAGACCGCTGGCAGGATCTTTAAATCCATTAAAAACCAGCATACCGATAATACCGATGACCAGGAGTACATTGACCATCGTACAGAAAATGGGATACCAGGCTGTAGCCAGGATGACTTTTTTTGACGAATTATGATCACTGACCTTCTGGGTTTTATAGTTGAACCAGGTTTTGGCGAGAAGACGCACGCTATCCCCCCCCATATTATAAGTTCCCAGGAATTCTGTCGGCGGTGCAGCATATTTGACCGCGTTGGGCAGCATAAATTCTTCCGCATACTGTAAAGGGTACTTTTTTATAAGGAACATGGCATAGTCTGCATATAAGGGCCCTTCTGTCGCCCAGCGTTTAAAATAAGGTGTTGTACTGTCTTTTTTCCATTCACGTTCCAAATATTGAATTAAGGGTCCCCTGCCACTCCAAAGATAGAAATAGGTAGAAAGAGAGTCCTCGTGTGAGAATTTTACCTTGGAGAGGGTATCCATATGCTGCCGCACCATTTCCTCCAACCTGGCAAACTTCACAGGTACCGGCCCCCGTTCTGCAGCGGGAATATGCTGGTACATATACAGGGCATTGTTGGCCAACTGCCAGCCTCCAAAGGCAGAGAACTGGCGTCTGCCAGTCTGTACCTGCATCTGATGGCTGGTATATAGTACAGAGACAAAAACCAATGCTGTTCCCAGGGCTATCCCGGACAATTTCCATTTCCAGCTTTGCCGGGAAAGGATAAATGCCAGTGCTGCAATCAGCGGGTAATAGATGGCATTGTAACGCACCGTAAAACAAGCCAATAAGAGTATTGCCTGTACGACTATCTGTTTCGGATGCGGGCGATAGAGGATCCAGAGCAGGGAACTCAGCCAGCATAGGCTGAGGCTGATAAAAAGTGCATCTGCGGCAATGTAATTACTGACATAGAGGGGGAGGGGATTAAAAAGGAAGAAAATCCAAAGCGTATATTTGATGGCCTTACCCGGCTTTAGGAAATACAACAATGTCAGTAAAAATAATAAGCCGCTGCCCTGCATGAGCAGGTATTGTATGCCTACGAGAAACTTATCTGAATGGCTAAATACACTAAAGAGCCGGAGGAATTTTGAATAGGCCACCGGCCACATATTTACATCCGCGTTGGTATAAGCCGCCTCGAGATAAGAATAGGAGTCCGGCATGTAGTTGGCAAAGGGATAACGGATCTTGAAAAGTATATACTGCAATAAGAAAGCCAGGGCTGCGAAGATCAGCATTGATCGAGTATCTTTTTTACCCCAAATAAAACCTGAAAAAGAAACTGCTACGGGTGCCGGATGTGCTTTAGCTGCCTGCTGAGGATTTTGCGTGAGTTCCTCCTCCTTCTTTTCTTCATGATACTCCTGCTCGGTGTTGATGGACCAAAGGTTTGTCTTAGACTTAACACCGCCCACAATGTTATCCACGGCCACCATCGCTGTCAGCATGGAGTGATCTGCATTATTGTATTTGTGCATGCCATTGCGTCCGACCAGGAAAAGATTCTCGAACTGATCTGTGTAGGCTTTCACCAGATCAAACTGTTCATAAGTGCCAAAATAAGCCGGATATGTTTTTTCCATGCGCTTCACTGTACTATCCAGCACATCCTCTGTGCGTGCCAAATCCATTTTCTCCAGCTCCTGAATAGCGGTGGCCTGAATGGCTTCATCCGACTCTGCCCAGAAGGCATCTGTTTTATTGCAGAAATACTCCATGCCTATCCAGGTCGTATCCGGATCTTTGATCATCCCTCCTCCCCAGTTGTTATAGATCATCAGTCTGCCTACCCTGACATCCCGTTCCTGGATATAGATCCAGTTATCTTTTAACTGCAATGGCTTACCATCTTTGGTGGAAAGCTGTTTCAGCAGGATGCCTACATTGATAAAATCCCGGTATTGAAGCCCTGCCGCTACTTCCTGTACCTCTTTCGGTACACGTTCTCCCATTCCGGCAATCAGCTCTTGCACGGGCATGGTGGAAAAGAAATAGTCCCCTTCCCAGGAGCCCGACTCTCCTGTAGCTGAATTAGTGGTCTGAACGACTGTCACTTTTCCCTCTTCAGTAAGGATCGCCTTTACATCCTGATTTAAATATAACTTCCCACCCATAGCCTCTACCTGCCGGGCCACCTCTTCCCAAAGAGAGCCCGGGCCGTATTTGGGATAAAGGAACTGTTCGATGAGGCTGGTTTCCGTACCTTTTTGCTGAAGATCCCCTTTTTTTCTGCGCAGATTTTTTACAGCGCTGGCAATGGCTTTGCTGAGCGAGACTCCTTTAATGCGCTGGGCTCCCCATTCCGCAGAAATCTGGCTGGGCGCAATGCCCCACACTTTTTCTGTATAATCCTTAAAAAAGAGGAGATACAGCTGCCGGCCAAACTTGTTGATGATAAAATCTTCCAGGCTTTTTTCGGGTGTACGGGGAAATAGCCGGATCCAGAGGAAAGAAAACATGATCTTTATTGTGCGGATCAATCCCAGTGTGCGAAGGGTGTCGATCGTAAGCTGGATCGGATAGGCAAAGAATTTCCTCAGGAAATAGATGCGGGTTAACCTTTCGATGACCAGCATCACTTTGTCCGGGTCTTTGGGAGCCGGACCGCCGACCGAGAGATCCCTCGTTTTGTTCTGATAACTGATCTTAACCTCAGTTCCCTTCCCTTCCTCCAGAGGCATCATCTTTAGCCACCAATCCATGACTCTGTCAGACTTCGAAAAGAAACGATGAGGGCCCATATCCATACGATTACCCTTATAGTTCGTAGTCCTGGATATACCTCCTATCTCGCCTGACTTTTCGAGAATAATAGGAATTATGTCCGTACGTTGCAATAATTCATATGCAGCGGTTAGTCCGGCAGGGCCTGCACCGATGATAATGGCATGTTTTTTCATGCCTACAATTTATCCTGGTAACGTGTTCTTATCAATCCCAACTCTGTTCTAAATAGTGTCTATCCCAATGATGGATGATGTAATTCTGAAGTGCTGCTGGCGGCCAGTCTGCGATCACGATAAGCCAGTTCCAGCCAGTCTGTCAAAAGCATAGTAAACGCCAGGAACACGATCATTGGGAAGACCTGATACCGGATAACGATTATATTGGCAAAGATGCTAAAGCCGGCATTTAGCAGGAGGAAGAGCCCGACAATCAGGACGGTGTACCTGAAATATTTATCGGACTTCCGCAGACCGCCGCGACGGACAAAAAGATAAAATGCAACGGTACCATAGATGTTCAGGATCATGAAGAAGCTGGTGAACAAATACAACAAAGTGCCCTGCAACGTTTTGGATATGCAGAAAACCTTTGGGCCTGGATAATGGAACCAATATTGCGCTATCGGCCATATCTCGTCCTGTCCCAGATTATAGACTTCTAACTTCTCCAACGGCGGCAGGATATAATTTACTGCATTTACCAGCATGTAATAGCGCACAAAGGCCAATGGATATTTTTTAATGAGGTAAAGGCCATATTGTCCAAAGACAGGCGCCACTTTCCCCCAGGCTATTACATCTTCGATACCATTGTTCGGCTGATAATGCCGGGACATATACTGTTTCAGCGGAGCATTGGGCTGACGAATAAAAAAATTTGCTACATAGGAAGACAGCTGCCGCTGTTCAGGAGGCGTATTATGATAAAAGTCCCGGGCGAGTCTATCCAGCTCGGCTGTCTGCACGCTTGGGAATTGTGTCGTGTCGGGATGTATATATTCCCGCATATACAGCGCATTATTACCCCATTGCCATCCACCCAGGATAGGCGGGAACTGAGCGGTACCTGTCATCTTTTTGGCAGCATTCGAGGAATAGAGAATGAATGGAATGATCAGCAAGGGCCCTATGACTATACCAAGTGCCTTGATCCAGGCCTTTTGCCGGGACAAGAGGAAGACGATGGCCGCGATCAGCGGATAATACATCGCATTATACCGGAAAGTAAAGGCTATAAAAAAAATAATGGCCTGTATAAAGACCTGGGATAAACGGGGCCGGTTCAGGATCCAGATCATCTGAGACAGCCAGAAGAGGCTGAGCCCGATGAAAATGGCGTCGCTGGTGACATAATTGGCCAGGTAAAGATTCAAGGGGTTAAAAAAGAGAAAAAGGCAAAGAACGGTGCGGGTTGTCTTCCCCGTGGGGTAAAAATAGATAATGGTATGGTAAAAATACAGCGCCGATACCTCCAGGAACAGGAACTGGAAATAGTTCAGCGCTGTAGCCGAATGCGTGAACCAGTGAAACAGTAATAGGAACTTACTATACCCGATGGGCCAGATATTAACATTCAGGTGCGCATAGGCCGCAAAAATATAGCTGTAGCTGTCAGAGAAAAAATCCGGATATGGGTACAAAAGCTTGAAAATAATGAACTCACATAGCATAAGGAACAGCATCAGCAGGCTATAGATCTTATTATCCACGAATAGATAAGTATAGAAATCCTTCTGACTGGGAGCCTGTTTCAGCGGACCCTGATAGTAATCATCGGGAGATGTCCGGAACCTGCCGGCCACAATTTCTTCTGTGTGGTTCATATTATTCGCATTTTCTGGTTCAAAAATGATGTTACACTGCCTGTTGCAACCTATATTGTACCGGACTGGTAGCAGCAAATTTTCGGAATACTTTGCAGAAATGACTGTCATTATTAAAACCTGCGGCGTCTGCCACAGCTTTTACAGGGTGATTGGTATTGCTCAACAAATCCTTTGC
>Ga0206922_1148_pt1 | contig 16924 bp, 14 predicted proteins | sample Alteio_BWOrgHeat_63_FD_152976 | JGI IMG/M metagenome (GOLD analysis project Ga0206922, IMG submission 152976) | Enriched cells from forest soil in Barre Woods Harvard Forest LTER site, Petersham, Massachusetts, United States -... | ecosystem: Environmental > Terrestrial > Soil > Temperate forest >... | reverse complement strand
CATCACATATATAAAAAGACAGACCCCAATTTATTTTTATTAAACGAACCAAAGCTTTTATGAAACGCAATCTTTCTAAGATTTTCCTCGCCACGATGATCCTTATATTCTTTGTTAACATAACTACCCAAGCGCAATATCTGTGGAATTCTGATTCTGCATTTAAAGCCGGTGCTGCCAATTCCGGCCGTATCTGGGGTTATATGTTCGGGGATTATTATGCAAAGGCCCATAGTGATTCCGCTAACCGTGGTGGCAGCAACCAGTACTCTGGTATTCCCACCAACAGAACTGCCTTCCAGTTCCGTCGTATTTACCTGGGTTATGATTACAACATTACCAGTAAGTTCTCTGCTGAATTGCTGTTGGCTGCGGAAGACAACTTCCCCACCGGTAACCCTACTTCCAATACGGCTGTAGCAGGCAACACTCCTCAGTCAGGTTCAGGTGACCTGTTGGGTGATGGAAAGCTGTCCTTCTACATCAAGCTGGCGAACATCCGCTGGAAGAACATCTGGAAAGGAACCGACCTGGTAGTAGGTCAGGTTGCTACGCCTGCCTTCCCCCTGTTGTCAGAAAAAATCTGGGCTTATCGTTCCATCGAAAGGACCATTTCCGACATTCGTCGTACGCCTTCTTATGATATGGGCGCTACTTTACAGGGTAAATTTGACGCAAAAGGCAACTATGGCTATGACCTGATGGTCGGCAATGGTTCCAGCGCTAAACCCGAAGCTGATAACTTCAAATGGTTCTATGGCGATGTTTGGGCTATGTTTATGGACAAAAAACTGATTGTTGACCTTTATGGTGATTATGAAAGGCTCAACTGGGTGCCTGGTTACCACCACTCCCGTCAGATGATCAAGGGTTATATCGCCTACAATACACCCGGTCTGACTGTCGGTGTAGAAGGATATGTAAATAACCTGAAAAGAGATAACTTTGGTACTTATAAGACCCCTCCTGCCGGTGGGCCCCTGGTTGACACGATGGATGCAGTGGCAAAAGGTATTTCCTTTTATGTACATGGTAATATCATTCCCAGCAAGCTGCGTTTCTTCGCCCGTTACGACATGTTCAACCCCACCAATAAGGTTGATAACAGCCAGTTCAGCAAGATCACCGGTAACACCGGCAACTATAATGATCCTTATACAAAGGAAAATTTCATCACGGCTGGTCTGGACTTCACGCCTGCCAAGAACGTGCATTTCATGCCGAACATCTGGTATAATGCTTACAAGGGTCAGTCGGCTGCAGCCATTGACGGAAGTAAGCTGAAGAGCGATTATGATATGGTCTACCGGATGACATTCTATTTCGTATTCGGTAAATAAGACAAACCCCTAAACCTGGTTACTCATAACTGTTTTATATTCTTAACTACCACAAGACCAAAAAATGAAACAAAATCTTTTTACGATCAAGCGTTCTCTTCTGACGGGCGCATTCTTCGCCATCATGAGCGTTGCTTTTGTATCCTGCGGCGGCGGTGGCGGCAGCACGTCCGGTTCGGATTCTGCCAATAATAATGCGTCGGCTGATGACGCGCTTATCGGAGCAGGTAGCTCTTTTGATAACCCCCTGTTCTCCAAGCAATTTGCGGAGTACAATAAAGTAGGTGGATTGAAAGTGAACTATCAGTCTGTTGGTTCTGGTGCAGGTATTTCTCAGCTGACTAACAAAACCGTAGACTTTGGTGCTTCTGATGCCCCGATGAATGGCAAACAGGATTCTGCTTTGACCGCTCCGGCTATACATATTCCTATCACTGCGGGCGCCGTTGTACTCAGCTACAACCTGCCTGAAGTAAAGGATACCCTGATGCTGAGCCCTGAAGTGCTGGCCAACATCTTTTTGGGAACTATTACCAAGTGGAATGATCCAAAGATCGCTGCTATCAATAAAGGTGTTAAGCTTCCTGCTACTTCCATTGTGATCGCTCACCGTTCTGACGGCAGCGGTACTTCCAACATCTTCACTACCTATCTTTCCAAGGTGAGTGCAGACTGGAACACAAAGGTGGGTAAAGGATCTTCTGTTAACTGGCCTGTTGGTCTGGGTGGAAAAGGTAACGAAGGTGTTGCCGGTCTCATCAAGCAGACTCCCGGAGCCATCGGTTATATCGAGCTGGCTTATGCCATCCAGAATCAAATGGCTTATGCAAAAGTTCAGAACAAAGCTGGTAATTTCATTACCCCCAGCATCGCCAGCGTAACAGCTGCTGCGAATGTTCAGATCCCTGCGGACTCCAAGATCTCTTTGACCAATACGGAAGCTACCGATGGCTACCCCATCTCTGGTTTCTCCTGGGTGATCATCTACAAAGAGCAGAAATACAACAGCCGTACACAGGAAAGAGCTACCAGTCTGTTGAAACTTTTGTCCTGGATGATCCACGATGGTCAGCAGTTCAGCGGTGCGCTGAATTATGCACCTCTTTCTCCTGCTGCTGTCAGCGTAGGGGACGCCATCCTCAAATCTGCAACGTATGATGGCAAGGCGATTTTACAATAATTGTCAGAATTGATATAATTTATGGATACATCTGTAGAGAATGGTATTGTTACCCGCAGCGAATTACAGCTGCGGGTAACTAATTCTACCCCTGAGGCGATTGCAGCCAAGGCTAAAAAGAGCCTGAAACGTTCATTCCGTCACATACGGACAGAGAGTGTTTTTAAGCGGACGCTGATTATCATGGGGCTGGTAATGGTGATACTGGTGCTGGGGATATTTCTTACCCTGGTAGTGCAGTCCCTCCCTTCTATTAAATCCCTGGGTTTGAAATATCTCTGGGGAAAGGTCTGGGATCCTGTCCAGGATATTTATGGGGCATTCCCCTTTTTGCTGGGCACATTGATCAGCTCCTTTCTTGCGCTGATCATTTCCATACCCTTTTCTGTAGCTGTTGCCATCTTTTTGGGTGAATATCATCCCAAGGGCTGGCTGCCTGATTTCCTGAAGAATACGGTGGAGCTTATTGCTGCTGTTCCTTCCGTCATCTATGGCTTTTGGGGTCTGGCTATCCTTGTACCCATGGTGCGGACGCTGGAAAACCATATTGGCGTCGAGCCGGTGGGGGTAGGTATATTCAGTTCTTCTCTTATCCTGGCGGTAATGATCATTCCTTATGCTGCATCGCTGGGAAGATCTATGATCCAGCTGGTGCCCTCTCCTTTGAAAGAGGCGGCTTATGGATTAGGCGCTACACGCTGGGAAGTGATCCGCAGTGTTGTGCTGCCTTATACAAAGTCCGGTCTTTTTGCGGGGATACTTTTGTCCCTGGGTCGTGCGCTGGGCGAAACGATGGCTGTCACCATGGTGATTGGGAATACCAGCATCATTCCTAAAAACATTTTTGCACCTGGTAATACCATGGCCAGCGTTATCGCCAATGAATTTACGGAGGCGGATAAACCGGTGTATGTTTCGGCGCTTATTGAGCTGGGACTGGTGCTTTTCCTTGTCACAGTAGTGATCAACCTGATTGGTAAAAAGATCATAGATCGCTTCACCAACGATTAGTCAGATTATGAAGGCAGATAATGTAAAATTCAGAATTGGCAAAAGCTATGGTTTTCAGGCACTGGTAACAGCGCTTGCTTTTGCCTGTGTTATACCATTGATAGCCATCCTTTTTTTTATCATAAAGGCGGGTATCACCAAGATCAACTGGCATTTTCTCGTCAATGTCCCCAAACCTGTCGGTGAAGTGGGTGGCGGGATCGCCAATGCCCTCGTTGGCAGCATTCTTATCATTGCGGTAGCTTCCGTCATCGCCGTCCCCATCGGGATCATGGCTGGTATCTATCTCAGCGAGAACAGGAAAAGCAGACTCGCATACTGGTGCCGGCTGTCCGTGGACATTCTCCAGGGTGTTCCTTCCATTGTCATAGGCATCATTGCTTATTTTTGGCTGGTCAAGCCGTTGGGTGGTTTTTCCGCATTGTCCGGGAGCATTGCCCTGGCCATTATGATGATCCCCATCATCGTCCGTTCTACGGAGGAGACCCTAAAGTTATTGCCGTCCTCCTTGCAGGAGGCCGCTTTTGCCCTGGGGATGCCTTTCCACCGCGTGATCTTCAAAGTGGTCCTGCCGGTGGGTGTCAGCGGCATTCTCTCCGGGGTAATGCTTTCCATTGCCCGTATCACAGGGGAGACAGCTCCGCTGTTATTTACCGCATTCGGGAACCCTTACCTGTCCACTAATCTTACCAAGCCCATGCAGAGTCTGCCCCTGCTGATCTTCAACTATGCCACCAGTCCCTATAACGACTGGCATGACCTGGCCTGGGGAGCCTCCCTTATCCTGTTGTTTTGGGTCTTATTTCTAAATATTTTCACTAAGCTGATTACCAGAAAATGGAAAGTACAATTATAAAAAGCAGGAATTTTAATGCTTCGTTCGGCTCTAATCACGTAGTTAAGAACGTCAATATAGATATTCCCCGTAATCATGTCATTGCTGTAATGGGCCCCTCCGGCTGTGGAAAGACCACGTATCTGCGTTGTATCAACCGTATGCATGAGCTTATTCCCGGCGCCACCTGCGAAGGAGAAATGAAGCTGAACAGCGAGGACATTTATGGGATGCATCCCATCTTTGTGCGGCAAAAGATCGGTATGGTGTTTCAACGCCCCAATCCCTTTCCCAACCTGAGCATTTATGACAATGTCATCGCAGGCTATAAGCTCAATGGCGTCAAATTGCCTAAGGCTGAGCGGGACCGTGTCGTAGAACATTCCCTTACACGCGTAGCGCTCTGGAATGAGGTGAAAGACTCCCTTAACAAAAAAGGCTCTTTTCTTTCCGGCGGACAGCAACAACGTCTTTGCATTGCCCGCGCCGTGGCTATGGAGCCCGAAGTGCTGCTCTTTGATGAACCTACTTCTGCCCTGGACCCTATCTCCACTTCTACGGTCGAGGAGCTGTTTCATGAGCTGAAAGTCAACTATACGCTCATTATCGTCACCCATAATATGCAACAGGCAGCCCGTTGCAGCGATAAGACCGCCTTTTTCTATATGGGCGAGCTGGTGGAATACGATGAGACAAAGACCATGTTCACCAATCCGAAGGACAATCGTACGCAGAATTATATTACCGGCCGTTTTAGTTAAATTTATTAATTTATACATCTTAATACCATCGTATAAACCATGGCACAAATCGAAACAGAGCTACAACTCCTGAAGACAGAAGCTATTAATATGTGGACCCTGGTAAACTCCCAGCTGAGCAAAGCCAGGCTTGCTTTCCTAAACTTTGATAAGGATCTGGCACGGGAAGTAGTGCTGAAAGAAAAGCGGGTGAATGGCAGTGAATTGAAGATAGACCGGGATTGCGAGAATATTTTCGCGCTCTTTTGTCCTGTGGCCATCGATCTGCGCTTTGTCCTGGCTGTATTGAAGATCAATTCTAATTTGGAACGTATCGGGGACATCGCTGAAGGCATCGCTAAATATATCATAGACGCGGAGAAGCCTTTCTCAAAAGATCTGCTGGAGGCCATCCGTATCCTGCCTATGTATGAGGAATCGGTCAATATGCTGGAGGATACACAAGAGGCTTTTGAAAAAGAAGACACCATACTTGCCAGAGGCGTTTTTAAGAAAGACGACTTTTTGGACAGCGTAAACAAAAGTTCCAATAAAATACTGGAAAAACACCTGGAAACTCATCCTGAAGATGTTACTGAAGCGCTTTGGCTTCTTTCCATCATCCGTAAGCTGGAAAGAGTGGGTGATCAGGCGAAGAATATTGCCGAAGAGATCATTTTCTACCTGGAAGCGAAGGTGCTCAAACACAGACATAAGCTGATCTAAGATTCCCGCTTTTAATAATATTAGCATAACTATTCAGTAAAGTCCCCATAATACGGGGGCTTTATTTTTGTCCTGAATTGATTAGCTTATTATCGTTAATCGATGGTTTATATATGTAGAGTTGAATTTTCTCATGCAGAAGCCACTTCATTTCTATGATGGTGGCTTTATTTTTTCGTTCGGCCCGCTGAGCGATCTCCCCGATCGGTGACTGGCCAGGGCCGAATGAAAAAGGCCGAAGGCCCATCATCTTTGGGCTCAGCCGCCGCTTGCGGCGGCGCAGGACTTAAATAAAGCTACTGCTAATTAAACACAAACTCGGGATACAGCAGATCCAGCTGATTCTTTTTCTTATCCGTGCAATTGTGCATAAGATAGCTTACAATGGACTCTGTAGAGTGATCCAGGCGGAGATGTGGTCTTTTCTTCTGATCCATCCATTGACCAAATACTTTCGGGAAGTCTCCATCCAGTGTCTTTACGACGGGGATGCCCATTTTTTGGAGGGCTGCCGCATTGCAGAATTGCTCATACTGGCCCCGGATGGGGATCACCAGGAGCTTTTTACCGAGGTAGAGCGCTTCTGCGGGTGTCTCAAAACCGGCACCTGTAATGATGGCCTTACAGGTAATAAGACTCTTATTAAAGGCTGTTTTATCGACGGGTAAGAAGAGAATATTGCCGTCCTGTACAGGCTGCTTTACTTCCTTGGAAAATACCTGGAAGCGATGTTCTTTCAGGAGGCTGAGATGCTGTTTTACCGTAGCATCGTTAAAGGAGGACAAATAAACGGTGATATGCCCTTTGTCACGTGGGTCTGCCTGCAGGATATCCTTTTTGATGACAGGAGGCAGGATAAAGTCGTCATATTGCTTAAAGTGAAGACCGATATATTGCGTGGCCCTGGCGTAGTTCCGCAGGATCCATTCGCCCATCATGTCCTTTTTCTCGGGCCGGGGTACTTTTGGGGAGATAAAGCTGGCCTGGTGACCGAAATTGACGGACGGGATCTTTTTCCAGGAACAGGCGAGGGAGGTGATGCACTCGAAGTCATTTAATACCAGGTCATACTTTTCCACTGGCAGGTCTCTTACCTCTTTTAGGATACGCAGGGGGGCGAACTTACTTATCATTTGCCCGTAATTAAGACCGCCGCTATTGGTGTAAAAAAGGCTAAGTCCTTTGCTCCGGTATTTTACGGAGGCATCCAGGTTCAGGCTTTTGTTGGCGCCGCTTAGAAAAATATCCACCTGGCCATAACGTTCCAGGTAGGGCAATAATTCCATTGCCCTGCTGATATGACCATTACCGGTCGCCTGTACTGCGTAAAAAATCTTCATATTGCCGCTAAAGAATTGATATAAAAATTGATCTCGTCTGTAATGACATTCACAGGGGACTTCATTTCGATGGTCTGTGTCGCAGGGAATTTCTTTTCATCATATTCGAAAATCGTCCATTCATTCTGTTGATATTCCAGGGCGGTGAGGTGTTCCACCCAATCCCCGGAATTGAGGTAGGTGACCTTGCCGTCCTTTGTTTCTACTATTTTTTTCTGTGGCTGGTGAATGTGGCCGCAGATGACATAATCATATTTCTTTTCGATGGCCAGCTCTGCGGCTATCAGTTCAAAATCGTTGATCTTGGTAATGGCCTTATTTACGCCGGCCATCACCTTTTTGGAAATGGACACCCGTTCTCTGCCGAATGATTTTAATATGAAATTGATAAGACGGTTAAAGAGGATCAGCGCTTCATAGCCGCTGCTACCCAGCTTTGCGAGGATCTTTGCGCTGCCCTTGGTGGTATTGTCGAAAACATCTCCATGAAAGATCCAGGTCATTTTATTATCTATCTCCAGCACCAGCTTATCCGTCAGCGTGAAATTCCCGATCTGGATGTCCGTATAACGACGCATCATCTCGTCATGATTCCCCGTGATATAGAACACCCGGGTACCATTGGTGATAAATTGAAGTATTTCCTTCAAAACCATCATATGTGCAACAGGAAAATAGCGCTTGGAGAATTGCCATCCATCGATGATGTCGCCGTTTAGGATGAGTATGTTTGGGGTGATGCTTTTGAGGTAGTTGACAAGTTCCTTGGCCCGGCATCCGTAAGTTCCGAGGTGAACATCAGATAAAACTACTACATCGACGGCGCGTTTTTCCATTCTTGTGGTTTTCCAAAGATCTATAGAAGATATTACGATAGTTTTACCTGAGCGTTAAGGAATTATGTTCTTTATATGAACAGAATATTAACACGGCACCGGACGCCTGCTTTTTTTATATTATTGTGCTATGAAAAAGATGAAAGGCCTGTTTACCACCTTATTGGTGCTGCAGATAGGCTGTATCCTTGCACAGCCCCCCCGCTACACCACAGGCAATGTTCATTCACACAACGATTATGAGCAGAAAACACCTTTCTGGCTTGCCTACAATGAAGGATTCGGCTCTATCGAGGCTGATATCTTTCTCGTGAATGGGGAGCTGCTGGTCGCGCATTCGGAGAAAGAGCTGCCTTTACACCGCACCCTCGAAAAATATTATCTCGACCCGCTGTCGGTCTGTGTCGCTAAACATGGAGGCCATCCCTTTGCCGACACCACAGCCTCCCTGCAGATGCTGATCGATGTCAAAGCTGACTCTGTCAGGACCCTCGGCGCCCTGATAAAAAAACTCCGCGATTATCCTATGCTCACGCATAATCCGGCCATCCGGTTTGTGATCAGCGGGAACAGACCGGATGCATCCCTTTTCCCGGACTACCCGTCTTATATATGGTTCGACGGCGTGCTGTCAAGGGTATACAGCCCTGCGGCATTGGAAAAGATTGCCATGTTGAGCGATAATTTTAAGGACTTTTCACAATGGGATGGGAATGGACTGATCCCTGAAAGAGAGTGGGCGATCTTAAAAAAGGCCGTCGATCAGGCCCATGGCCTTCATAAGCCTGTTCGTTTCTGGAATGCCCCCGATACGGCTAATGCCTGGCGCCAGTTCATGCGGCTGCAGGTGGATTATATCAATACCGACCATATCGCCGAACTATCCTCTTTTTTAAAGGCTCTTCCGTGATTTTAATTATCTTGGTCGTGGATAAACGATAAGTGGTATGAATGAAGAACTCCTTTTGTTGCTGGGGGATAAGATCAAGAGTAAAAGAACGCAAAAGAATATAACCCTTGAGCAGCTGGCAAACCGGGCGGGCGTCAGCAAGGGGCTTATATCCCAGATAGAGAATAACCGGACCGTTCCATCTCTTCCTGTTTTGTTTAATATCATCCATTCTCTGGAAGAGGACCTGAAAACCTTTTTTGAGGACATGCATGAAAGCCTTGGTAATGGTAATGTCCTGGTCATCCGGAAAGGGGAGGAAAAAGTTTTTCAAAAAGAGTCTGTAAAAGGATTCTCCTATAAACGCATCCTTACCCGCAGTATAACTTCGCAGGCCGCCGATGTCGTCTTATTGGAATTAAAGAAAAACGCTTCCCGCAAACAGATGATCAGTACGGATGCCTTTGAATGTAAATATATATTGAAGGGAAAAGTAGAATACCAGGTGGGTAAAGAAACCTTCCTACTCGAAGAAGGCGATACGCTTTTCTTTAACGGGCGCACTCCTCATCGCCTTAAAAATGCAGGGAATACGGATGCGACTATACTCGTGATCTACCTGTTCTAAAAGATAACTCTTACATCTACTGCTTTATAGGAACTGTTTCACGGTTTTATAAATACTTAATATTTGTTTAGTATTTATAAACTGTTAACATTTACTTAAATCATCCCTAACCTTCCAGTCATATTGCCCGGATAATTTGCAGTCTCATAGGTATATCCTACCGAACAATCATTTTATCAAACTGTTTTTATGAGTAAAACAACCTTTGGCGCAAAAGTCTTTCTATTAATTGCACTTTTGCTTCCTATTTTCTCTTTTGCCCAGGACCTTATAACCGGGCATGTGTTTTCAGTCACTGATCACTCTCCCATTCCAGGTGTTTCCGTAGTTGTTAAAGGAACCCGCATCGGTACTTCGACAGGTCTCGATGGGAAATTTGCTATTAAGGCAAAGGGGGGAGACGTTCTTGTTATTTCGGGTATCGGCGTTGTCAAACAGGAAGTTGCTGTCGGCGCCGACAATGATCTTACTATAAATGTAACTACCAATGCTAAAGATCTGCATGAAGTAGTTGTAACAGCGACAGGCATACGCAAGGAAACTAAACGTATTGGATATGCCACGCAGACCATCGACGCCTCCACGCTCAGTAAGGCAAGGGAGGCAGACCCTATCAATTCCTTAAAAGGGAATGCGGCGGGGCTTACGATCAATATTAACCAGGAAATGGGACATTCGCCCGACGTGATCGTCCGGGGCGAAAATGACCCGAATAATACGCCTCTCTATGTGGTGGATGGTATTCCCATCAGCAGCGATACGTATAACATCGATCCTGATGACATCGAAACCTTTACTATTTTAAAAGGACCTTCCGCCGCGGCCCTCTATGGTTTTAGGGGAAAGAACGGCGCCATTATCATCAGTACAAAAAAAGGCACCAAGAACAAGCGGGGATATTCTATCGAGCTCAATTCCAGCACGCAGTTCAACAATGGATTTATCGCGTTGCCTAAATACCAGGATGATTATGGCCCTGGTGAATACGGCGCTTATGCGTTTGGCGGCGGCGGTGGCCAGGCATCTTCGGGTCCTGGCGGTGGTGGTTCCGGGTACAATGATAATGACTATGATATCTGGGGGCCTCAATTCAAGGGGCAGCTGGTGTCTCAATCTGATGGCGTTTATTCCCCTACCCAGACCTATGTCAATAGTTTTGAGAACGGGTCTTCTTACCCGAGTCACTATGCACCCACTCCATGGGTTGCCAGGGGCAAGGATAACCTGAAAAAGTTTATCCAGACCGGTCTTCTTAATGCCAATAGCATTGCATTGAGCACGTCTTCTGAAAAGACCGATATCAGGATCTCCTTTGGGAATACTTTTCAGAAAGGCATCATCCCCAATACAAAGCTTAATAATACCAGCTTTACCGGAAGCCTGACGCAGCGTGTTTCTCAGAAATTCACCCTGAACACCTATATCAATTACAGCCGGCAGGCCTCTCCCAACATACCGGATGTGACTTATGGTTCCAGCAGCCCCATTTATAATATCCTGCTTTGGGGCGGCGCCGACTGGAGCATGTCAGATATGAGAAGCTACTGGCAGCCTGGTAAGATAGGGATACAGGAAAAGTATGTGGAATATTTCCGTTATAACAACCCCTATTTTGTATCCTATGAATGGCTGCATTCACATTACCAGAACAATGTGTATGGCTACCTTTCGCTGAACTACAAGGTCAATAACGACATCGACCTGGAATTAAGACCCAGTCTTACCACTTATGATATGATGAATACGGAAAAGCTTCCGTTCTCCGCCAGTGATTATGGCCGGTACGCCCTTCGCCAGGGTGATTACCGCGAGGACAGGCGGTCTCTTTTTGAGTCCAATGTAGAAGCGCAGGCCCGTTACCATCATAATGAGCTGCTGGGTTTTCTTGACCTGCAGGGATTGATCGGCGCCAATGTCCGGAGCTTTACCTTTACATCGGATTTTGCGTCGACCAACTATCTTAATACGCCGGGGATCTATTCTTTTTCCAACTCGTTGTATACCCCCCTGGCTTCCTCCTTTAATTCTGCCATGAAAGTATTAAGCGCTTATTACTCCGTAGACCTGGGGTATAAATCTTTTGTAACGGCTAATATCACCGGCCGGGCGGATAAATCTTCTGCCCTGCCACCCAATAACGATACCTATTTCTACCCCTCCTTTAACCTGGCTACCGTTGTGTCGGATTATGTCAACATGCCGCAGGCCGTGTCCTTTTTTAAGTTACGGGCGTCCTATGCTGAAAGTAAGGATGGCGGGACCAATGCATTCTTTACACCGCCGGCCCTTGTGCTGGAAGGTCTGACGAATGGGTACAATGCTCCCTCTGCCTATGGCGGACCTTCGTACCAGTTCCAGAAGTCCTATACACAGGCCCCTGTTTACAATAACCAGACCAGCGCCTATTATACGAACCAGCTGGTCAGCAGCAGCATCCAGACTTCGGACAGAAAGGCTTATGAATTCGGCGCCGACATACGGTTCCTTAAGAACAGGATCGGGCTGGACGTCACGCGCTACCATTATAAGAATACAGGCATCGTTCCGCAGAGCATCTCTTCTGCCTCCGGTTACTCCACGTATCTCACGAATGGCAACACCTATACCAATGATGGCTGGGAGCTGGTGCTGAATGCCAATCCCTTTAAAAACCCCAAGGGGTTCAGCTGGAATGTTACCGCTAACTGGTTCACTTATATCAGGAAATGGGTCAGCGATGCCAACCCGGATAATTATTCACACAACGGCACCCGTATCGACCTGGTCTACGGGAATGCATTCATCCGTACTCCGGACGGAAAATTCGTGATCGATCCTAAATCCGGTGTCCAGGTGCGCGATGGGGATCTTGGGGTGTCTACGCTGAAGGTCTTTGGCCATTCCGATCCTGACTGGCAGTGGGGCATCGTAAATAACCTGTCGTACAAAAATTTCTCTTTCAGATTTCAATTCGACGGTAGCGTGGGTGGTGTGATAGAAGATGGTGTTCGTAAGAAGTCGCTGCAGGGTGGTCGTCAGATAGAGACCGTTCAGGGTAAATTCGGCGCCGCACGTCCCAACGATGCAAAGGCGAATAAGACATATGCCGGATCTTATGTAGCTGATGGAGTGAACCTTACAGGTCCTCCCAATGAGGCTATCCAGATAGACCCAAAAACGGAGCAGATCACCAACCTGAAGGATTTTACGCAGACTCCCAATACTACGGCCACCACCGTTCAGGGCTATGTTTCCAATATGGCTTCCATTCCTGATCAGGATATAGTCAAGAAGACATATGCCAAGCTGAGGGAAGTGGCGCTTACTTACGAAATACCGCAGTCCGTCTTTGGAAAGAGGGCTATTTTCCAAAAGGCGACCGTCTCTTTTGTAGGAAGGAACCTTTTATACTTCTTCCCCGGCAGATTTAAAGATTTCGATGTGGATCAATATCAGACCCTGACTCCCCAGGCCGTGACGCTGAACCCGAACAGTCCTACACCGGCCGGCGCTTATACCACTGGTTTGCAGACTCCTACTACGCGCAGCTATGGGTTTAATGTCAACATTACCTTTTAATTATCCTCAAAAGCAATAGAAAATGAAGCATTTTAAAAATATACTGATCGCAGCGCTGGGGTCTACCCTGATCCTGTCCTGTAATAAGACCATCGATAAGTTACAGGCTGATCCTAATAACCCCACCAGCGTATTGCCGAATCTTACGCTTGGATCCATCCTGACGGATATGTCCGGGACTGTTACCAACGCCTCTGCCTCTGGCGCCGGTTCCGGCACTCCTGTCGGCACGCTGGGTGGTATCAATTCATGGGACGCTGTTCATCGCTGGAACCAATATTATTGCAGTAATTATAACTATTACAGCACTAATACCTACTTATGGCAGAATGGTCCTTTTGATGGCTACCTGGTGTTGAAAAATGTAGCCCAGATGGACAGCTCCGCCCTACACAGCGGCCAGTCCGCTGTCAATGCATTTGAAGCGGTAGGCAGGTTTGTACGGGCTTTTTACTATTATAATATGACCTGTATGATGGGGGACATTCCCCAGGGACAGGATCTGCAGGCCTTTGTAAACCCGACGCCGGCGTATACACCCCAGAAACAGGTGTTTCAGTATATCCTGAACAGTCTGGACTCTGCGAATAATGAGCTGACCACCCTTATCAATGCCGATGATAAAACCTTATCCCCCACCCAGGATATTTATTACAATGGGGATCTTACCAAATGGCAGAAGCTGGTGAACAGTTTCCGACTGCGGGTGCTGATCAGTCTTAGCCAGCAGGCTTCGGATGCCGACCTGAATATAGCGCAGCAGTTTGCCAGTGTATTTGGCAATCCTGCAAAATACCCTCTCTTCCAGGGACAGGCCGATGACCTGAAGTTTGTTTATCAGCCGACTTATAACCTTTACTATTTCAGCCCGGCCAACTATGGCTCCATCGCCGCACGTTATAACATGGCGCAGACTTATGTACAGGCCCTGACTAATCTGGACGACGCGCGTGTATTTGTCACCAGCGAGCCGGCCTGGAAGCTGGTGGATACCGTCTACGGAGGAAGTGACAGTCTGCCTGTTGCCACCGGATTAAAGCCTACTGATTTCGCCGCCTTTAACGGGGCCAGCACGGGTGAGGACATCACAAAAATGAACACGGAAGCGCCTACCGGTATTTATTCTCTTATCAACCGGAAAAGATACTTTGACACATACGTGGGAGAGCCGGATGTACTTGTCGGATACAAAGAAATGTGTTTTAATATCGCAGAGGCCATTAATCGCGGCTGGATCACCACAGGCAATGCAGAAACCTGGTACAGGACTGGGATTGGCGAGTCTTTTGAATTCTATGGACTGGATACGACAAAGACGAGCTTTACCGCTACTTTCCAGAAGCCCTCTCAGACATCGGTGGGTTCTTATACTACCTTCCCTTTTACATTTAGTTTTAGCGCCTATTACAACCAGTCTGCCGTACAGTATGCAGGAGGCATCACGGGTCTGAATCAAATCCTTTTGCAGAAGTATATCGCCATGTTCCAGAATTCAGGATGGGAAGCCTATTTCAACTACCGGAGAACGGGCATACCCGCCTTTCAGTCGGGTGTAGGGATTGGCAACAGCGGAGTGATACCCAAACGCTGGGCTTATCCTGTTAATGAGCAGTCGGTGAATACCACCAACTGGAAAGCGGCATTGGCCAACCAGGGTTTTTCAACGGATGACCTGAACGGAACGATGTGGTTGCTTAAATAAGAATAGTACAGTATAAAATCAACTTTTATGACAAAAGAAGCGGCCCGGACGATCACCGACGAGATCATGGCACTCTACCAGGCGCATGGCGGCTCCGAATATGCAGGAGAAAAAGTTTCTCAGCTGGAGCACATGGTGCAGGCCGCCCAAATGGCGGAAGAGGAAGGATACGATGACGAGGTCATCCTGGCCGCTTTTCTTCATGACATAGGACATATCTGTGAGGCCGCGGCAGGCGCCAATGAGATGGATGGTTTTGGGATCAGGGATCATGAATCCATCGGCGCTGAGTTTCTGCGGGAGAGGGGTTTCTCCAAAAAAGTGGTACGTCTTGTGGAGTCTCATGTGGAAGCAAAAAGATACCTGACGGCGAGGGATCCTGTCTATTATACACAGCTATCCGAAGCCAGTAAACGAACGCTGGAATTCCAGGGAGGCCCGATGACGGAGGAAGAGGCCGATGCTTTTGAATTATACCCGCTTTTTACGCTCATCATCAAAATGCGTAATTGGGATGAACAGGCAAAGATAGAGCACAAGCCTTTGCCGGAGCTGGAACGCTACCGGGAAATGATGTTTGAGCATCTGTCATTTAATCATCTTTAATAACCGCAGACAATGAGCAAGATCCAGCTGGTGGTATTTGATATTGCAGGCACCACGGTTCGTGATAATGGCCAGGTGGCCGATGCATTTATAAAAGCCTTTCGCGAGGCGGACATAGCCATACCGGAAGATGAGGTAAAGAAAGTAATGGGTTTTCGCAAGATGGATGCCGTCCGTCTTCTCCTGGATAAGTTTGCACCGGGCAGTCCCGATGCATTGGCGAAAAGCATACATGACCGTTTTATCCGGAACATGATCGTCTTCTATGAGAATGACCCCCATCTGGCGCCCCAGCCCAATGCGGAAGAAGTATTTATCCGGCTGCATGAGAAGGGAATAAAAATAGCGCTTAATACAGGGTTTACCAGGGCCATTACGGAGACCATTCTCCTCCGGCTCTATTGGGACAAAGGGACGGGCAATTGGGACAATGGCGCTGATCTTATTGATCGTGTAATATGTAGCGATGAGGTGCCGTTTGGCCGGCCTCATCCGGATATGATCAATTCGCTGATGGCGGCATTGGATATTCCCTCTGCTGAAAATGTCTTAAAAGTGGGAGATACGGAAGTGGATGTGGAAGAAGGCCGGAATGCCCATTGTGGCATAGTTGTCAGCGTCACCACCGGCGCATACACCCGTCAGCAGCTGGAGCAATACCAGCCGGACTATATTATTGACGATCTGCAGGAACTGATCTCCATCATTGAAAAGGAATAAATATGTCCACCTCCTCTATACAGCCCGATATGCTGCCCCTCCCGGGGCAACGGAGGGACATTCGGAGCTGGCTGCAGCAGTCTCCCGCCTGGATCTTTATCACGTATGTCAGCCTTTCCGCCTTTGTAATTTACTCCTGTATGTATGGGTTCCGCAAGCCATTCACGGCGGCTTCCTTTGAAGGCATCCATTTATTTGGTATTTCCTATAAGGTGGTACTGGTCATTGCGCAGGTGTTAGGATATATGCTTAGCAAAGTTTATGGGATCCGGTTTATCGCCACGATGCAACCTTCCCGGCGGGCGGGTTTTATCATCCGGCTGATCTTTATTTCCTGGGGCGCCTTGCTCCTTTTTGGACTGGTCCCTCCTCCCTATAATTTTATTTTTATGTTTATCAACGGTCTTCCGTTGGGGATGGTCTGGGGGCTGGTGTTTGGATTCCTGGAAGGACGGCGGGTGACTGAATTGATGGGGGCCATCCTTTCCACCAGTTTTATATTTGCCTCCGGTCTTGCTAAGACAGTGGGGAAAAGCATTATGGTCTATGCCGGTGTTAGTGAGACCTGGATGCCTTTTGTCGCCGGCGCGTTTTTTATCATCCCCTTATTATTGGGCACCTGGCTCTTGAATCAGACCCCTCCTCCCACGGCGGAGGATATCGCCAGCCGGACGGTGCGGCTGCCCATGGAGAAAAAGGAAAGAACAGCTTTTCTGAAAAAATTCGGACTGGCGCTGATCCCCGTCATCATCGCCTATGTGATGCTTACGATCCTCCGGGATTTCTGTGAGGATTTTGCCAATGAGCTTTGGA
>Ga0206922_1145_pt1 | contig 17157 bp, 14 predicted proteins | sample Alteio_BWOrgHeat_63_FD_152976 | JGI IMG/M metagenome (GOLD analysis project Ga0206922, IMG submission 152976) | Enriched cells from forest soil in Barre Woods Harvard Forest LTER site, Petersham, Massachusetts, United States -... | ecosystem: Environmental > Terrestrial > Soil > Temperate forest >... | reverse complement strand
AGCCGCTGACGCTGGGGATTCTGCTTGATACTTCGGGCAGCCAGCAACACGTGCTTCCACTGGAGCAGGAGGCGGGAAGCCAGTTTCTGGGCCGGGTGCTCAAGAGCAAGGATGAGGCCTTCCTGATCAGCTTTGACGTAGATGTAGACCTGCTGCAGGACTATACCAATAGCGCGCACCAGCTTGAGCGGGCGATGAACAAGGCGGAGATCAATACGGCTGCAGGTAACGGCGCGGCGGGTGTTCCAGGGATTGGGACGGGGCCGGTGCCGGTGCATGGCACGCCCAAGGGGACGTTGCTCTATGACGCTGTGTACCTGGCGAGCAATGAGAAGCTGAGCCGGGAGACAGGTCGGAAGGCGATGATCCTTCTGACGGATGGCGAGGACCAGGGGAGCGTTCACAAGATTAACGATGCGATTGAGGCGGCACAGAAGGCCAACGTGATTATCTACGGCATTCTGCTAGCGGATCGGGCTATGTACGGGGGCCTCACGTTTGGATACTCGGGCGACTATGCGCTGAAGAAGATGGCCGACGAGACGGGCGGACGTATGATCGACGTCGGCAACAATGGCAAGAAGCTCGAGGCGGCTTTTCAGCAGATTGAGGATGAGTTGCGGACGCAATACGTGGCCTCATACACGCCGAGCAACGAAAAGATTGACGGAACTTACCGGAAGATCGCAGTTCAGTGCAAGGCTGATAAAGGCGAAGCACTGAAGGTGCAGGTGCGCAAGGGCTACTACGCGATCAAACCGGAAGAGTAGCGACTGGCGCTTCGGGTAGTGGTTCAGTTTGACTGAGTTGCCCCTCAGGGGCTAAAGCCCTAATGATTAGGCTGGTCTAATGTACGGGCTGAAGCCCGTACCCTTCAAACCGGCTACTACACCGCTTCGCGATTCTGTTTGATTTCAGGACAGTAATCAGCTGTGGCAAACGATTGGGCGGAGAGCGCGTAATCTGGCGCGGGGGAGAGCCGTATATCTAGTATCGGCTGGTGTGGCGGAGACTTTAAGACCGCCCGCTATTTTCCTATGCCGGAGCCAGTTATGCACGCCGAGTCCCACATCTATGAGACATACGAGATCAGCCCGCGTTTTCGCCAGACGGTAGAAGAGCGCATTGCCCGGCTGGAACGCGACGCCACCCGTGACGAGATAGTGCTGGGCACGTTGGAGGAGCCGGACCATATTAGGCGGCATCGGCGTCTGGTGGCTGTGCAGCGCAACGAGGCGCTGCGGATGCGTCTGTTTCTGGACCGGGCGAGAACGCGCGGCGAGCAGTGGGCGGTTGAGATTTGAGCATCCCAGCTATAGCGAGTTCCTTCGCGCGATGTTGCCGAGGATAGGGCGCTGGGCTTGATTGTCCGCTTCTGTGTCTTGACGGCTCACGATCATAGGTCGTGAGATCACCGGCAATTGTACTTCGGGGAGCGATTTATATGTGGAGGCTTTCACGGACCGGCTCGGTTCGCTGCTGCGCTAACTAACGCATACCTTTAGATGAAAAATTAGTGCAAAATTATACAGACCTGAGCGGAAGTGAGCTGGAATGCTCGAAGAAACTCCGTTCGCACTGAGCAGCTGGAACGAGTTTTCGTGTTCCCAATTTGCTGCGCTGGTTGTTTCGAAAGCCCCTTCCGAAGAAAGGTGGGCTGAGATGTCACTACTCACTATGACTGAATTCGATCCGGAAGTTTTTCTAGCGAATGCGGGACTTGGACGAAGAATCGTTCGCCTGAAGGCGAAGGAATCCTTCTTTACACAGGGGAGTCCTGCAGATTGCGTTTTCTATCTTCAGAGTGGGCGCGCCAAGCTCACCGTAGTCTCCCAGAATGGCAAGGAAGCAACGATCACGTTGCTCAAGGCCAAGGAGTTTATTGGGGAGGAATCGATTGCCGGACCGGCCGGCCTGCGATTGGCAACCGCTACCGCCATCACTGCGTGTACGGCGCTCAAGATCGACAGGATGGAGATGATGCGCATTCTCCATGAGGAGCACGCATTTTCTGATGTATTCCTGAAATTTCTCCTTGCCAGGAGCATGAGGACGCAGGCGGATCTGGTGGACCAGCTTTTCAACTCCAGCGAAAAACGCCTGGCGCGGATTTTGCTTTTGATGGCGGAGTTCGGCAAGCCCGGTGAACCGGAGACTCTGATTCCATCGATCACCCAGGAAACACTTGCGGAGATGATCGGCACCACTCGCTCGCGTGTCAGTTTCTTCATGAACCGCTTTCGCAAGCTCGGCTTCATTGATTACAAGGGTCGAATTCGGGTTCATAAGTCGCTGCTCAATGTGATTCTGCATGATCAATTGCCTGAGAACAATGCGACAAGGCCCGTCCATTTGCGGCCAAAGGTTGCGCTGCCAATAGCAAGGCGCCCGCGAAAACTATTGAGCTAGAGTGAACAGATTAACGGCAGCATAAAAGAAATACTTCTTGCATAGGTAGCTTTCAATAAGAAAAGGTGCTATATGCAAGACACTAAAATAAAGCTTCTAATAGTCGACGACGACTCATCAATAAGACATTCGCTGAACCTGATCTTTTCGTCACGAGGACACTATATACGCACTGCGGAGGATGGATTCTCTGCGCTCGAACAGATTCGAGAGATGCCTCCTGATATTCTTCTTTCCGATCTCAACATGCCAGAAATGTCGGGTTTTGAATTACTTTCCATTGTGCGTCGGCGCTTCCCTGCAATCTACGTGATTGCTACGAGCGGCGCTTATTCGGGAGATGGGATTCCGCGTGGCATCGCAGCCGACGCTTTTTACAAAAAGGGGACGGGGCCCGCATCACTGATCCGCATCGTAGAAGCTGCAATCGACTCCAGGCTGGCCCCTCTTCCCGCCGATCGTAAGCCGACGCCGATCTGGATTCCAGGGGCTGGAACTCGCTCTTCGGAGGAAAAGCATGTCCTGATCGGTTGCCCGGAGTGCCTGAGGCCCTTCCCGCAGGTTCCCAACGTGGACCGTCTCTTTCACGAAACGGCCTGCGTCTTTTGCCGTATCCCCATCCACTACGCGATTGCGCAATCGATGGGATCCATTGGCGAATTGATGCTGGCCTGATGAAGCATCTCTCCTATAACTCTGCTCGCGCAAATTAGAAGAAATGCCCAGGCTGTGATTGTCTGACACGGATGGGTTGCGCTTACCAGGGGAGTTCTTGGCCGAGATGAATGAAGCGGCCTGAGGGGCCGTCAGCGCCGAGCAAGGCCAGAGCCACACTGGTCTTTGCGCCCTCGGGGATTTCCATGGGCGCAGCGTCGGTGCCCATTTCGGTTTTGACCCAGCCGGGATGTGCGGAGTTGACCTTGATGGGGGTGTCTTTGAGCTCCCACGCGAGGTGAATGGTGTAGGAGTTGAGTGCGGCCTTGGAGCCATCGTAGGCGAAGGACTTGAAGCCGTAAATGGGACTTGCGGGATCGGCGTGCAATCCGTTGGAGCCGAGGATGCTAGAAAGATTGACGATGCGTCCGGCAGGACTCTTCTTGATGAGCGGCAGCAGTTCGCGGGTAAGCGCCACAACAGCGAAAAGGTTGGTGGAGAAGATACGCTCCAGCTCGTCGTCTGTGACCTGGCTGTTTACGGGTTCGAAGCCGGTGGAGGCCGCAACACCTGCATTGTTGATGAGGATGTCTAGACGGCCGAATTTTTCCGCGAAGAATTTGGCCGCAGCGGCGCGGTCGCCGACGTTGGTTACATCGAGCTGAAGCGGATAGGCGTCGATTCCCTGCGCCTTGAGCTTGTCGGCGGTTTCCTTGGCGGCGTCAAGCTTGCGTGCCGCAACGACGACGGTTACTCCCTGCTCGCCGAGCTGCTTTGCGGTTTCCAGACCAATTCCGCGATTTGCCCCGGTGATGAGGGCGACTTTTGAATCCTGAGCCATGTTATGGCCTCCTGTTGCTGAGTAGATGACGGTCGCGGCGCCGAGGATTTTAGAAATTTGCGACCGCCCGGTCTTTTATCAATCTTGGATGAAATTGACCGGAGGCTGAGAGCGGCCTTAGCCGTACACTTGGAGCGTGAGCGCGGCCATTGAGTTTCGCGAGGTGTGCTTTGCCACGGCGCAGGGACGGCTGCTGCTCGATCATATCTCGCTGGCGCTGGAGGCGGGAACGACAACGGCGATCCTGGGGCGGAGCGGGTCGGGCAAGACAACGCTGCTGCGCACGGTAAATCGCATGGTAGAGCACACGGGCGGCGAGGTGCTGGTGCGCGGCGAGGATGTGAAGGCTGCCGATCTGATCGTGCTGCGGCGCGGCATTGGATACGTGATCCAGGAGACAGGATTGTTTCCGCATTTCACCGTGGAACGTAATGCTGGGATCGTGCTTGAGGTGGAAGGTGTGGCGCGTGATGAGCGCACGCGGCGCGGCCATGACCTGCTGGGTAAGGTTGGGCTTGATCCGGAGAAATTTGCGAGGCGGCTGCCGCATCAGCTCTCAGGCGGGCAGCGGCAACGTGTGGGGCTGGCGCGGGCGCTGGCTGCTAATCCGCAGATTTTGTTGATGGATGAGCCTTTTGGCGCGCTCGATCCGCTGACGAGAACGGAGATGCAGGACATGCTTCGCAGGCTGCTGAGCGAGATGACGGAACGCGAGAAGAAGACTGTGCTGATGGTGACGCACGATCTGGATGAGGCGCTATATCTGGCGCAGCGCATTGTGCTGCTGCACGAGGGCAAGCTGATTGCGAGCCTGACTCCAGAGGAGTTTATGCGGTCGGAGCAGGCGGAGGTGAAGGCTTATATTGGGGCGTTTCATCGAGGTCTGAAAAATACTGACGAGGCTCGGCGATGAGCGGCAATTTCTGGACGCAGTTTGGCGGCGAGATTGCGACGCTTACGTTGGAGCATCTTTGGCTCACCGGTGGTGCGATGCTCTTTGCTACTGCGATTGCAGTGCCTGCGGGCATTTGGCTGACGCGAGCGCCGGGATGGGCAAAGTCGGTGATCGGACTGGCGAACGTGTTGCAGACGATTCCGTCACTGGCAATGTTTGGTTTCCTGCTGCCACTGCCTTGGCTTGGCGAGCGCGCGGCGCGCATCGCTGTGGTGGCGCTCACTGCTTATGCGTTGCTGCCGATTTTGCGCAATACCTATGCGGGGATTCGCGGGATTGATCCGGCGGTGATTGAGGTGGCGAAGGCGCTGGGACTGACGGGGCAACAAAGACTCTTCAAGGTGGAGCTGCCGCTGGCGGCTTCGTTTATTCTTGCCGGGCTGCGCACGGCAACGGTGACATGCGTGGGTATTGCGACGATTGCTGCAGCCGTGGGTGCGGGTGGTCTTGGCGAACTGATCTTTCGCGGAGTGGCATCGGTGGATAACCGGCTGGTGTTGGCTGGGGCGATTCCGGCGGCGCTGCTGGCGCTTGCTGCGGATGCGGTGTTGGGGCTGCTGGAACGATGGTTTCGGGCGCCTGCGGCATGATTCGGCGTGTGGGCTTCGGCGTGGTGGCTGCGGTATGCGTGATGCTTGCTTCGTGTGCGCCGTCCAGGCCGGATCATCCTGTGATTGGAGCGAAGAATTTTACCGAGCAGGTGGTGCTTGGTGAGTTGCTGGCGCAGGAGATTGAAGCGAAGGCGCATCTGAAAGTGGAGCGGCGGTTTTATCTTGCGGGCAGCTACATCTGTCAGCAGGCGCTGGTTGCCGGGCGCATCGATGCCTACGTGGAGTACACCGGAACCGCGTTGACGGCAGTACTGAAAGAGCCGGTGAACCGTGATCCGAAGGCGGTACTGGATACGGTGCGGCGGCTGTATGCGTCGCGGTATCGCGTTACTGTTACGGACCCGCTGGGATTTGAGAATACATTCGCGATGGTGATTCGCGGGGATGATGCGCGGCGGCTGCATATTACGACGCTGAGCCAGGCCGCGCAGTATGCTCCGCAGTGGCGGCTGGGTGTGGGATACGAGTTTGAGCAGAGGCCCGATGGGCTGCCGGGATTGAGCGCTGCGTATGGGCTCCGGTTTGCCGCGTCTCCACGGACAATGGATTTGGGGCTGCTGTATCGCGCACTGAATGCGAACCAAGTGGATATGATTGCGGCGAACTCGACGGATGGACCGATACGCGCGTTTGGGCTGTTGGCGCTTGAGGACGACAAGCATTACTTTCCGCCGTACCAAGCTGTACCGCTGGTGCGTGAGGAGTCGCTGCAGCGATGGCCTCAAATGCTCGACGCGCTCGACGCGCTGGTAGGGAAAGTCAGCGCAGACGATATGCGCGCGATGAATGAAGCGATCGATGGTAAGCATCGCGACCCGGCTGAGGTGGTGCGGGAGTTTCGCGATCGCAAAGGGCTTTGAGCTTGTTGAAGGCTAGGTTCTGCGGCGATAGAGTATCTGGAACTCGTAGCCGCTGTTAGCTGGAAAGAGCGAGTTGATGTGGCGCAGGCGCTCGGCTAGTGCGGGGGCCGCGAGGAGCGGATATTCGCGCTCGCGCAGATCGTGGTAATCGAAGTCGAGAGAGAGCGAAAGCATATAGATCGCTAACGCGTCGGAGAAGGCTGATTCTTCGTAGCTCTTGCGGGCCCGCTCATCGGGCGGCATGGCGGCGCCGGCTGCATTGGTGACGGGATCGAGGGCACGGCGGCGGGCCTCCCATGCGTCCTGGCTGGTCTCGCCGCGGACGCCGGATTTGGCCTGCGACCAGACAAGTTCCCCGAAGCTTGTGGGGATGCCAGCGGCGTCGACGAAATTGTGAGCGACGTTGATGAAGAACTCGAAGGCGAGGCCGAAACGGTCTTCGACGAGGCGCGTGGAGAGGAAGACGGCGTCGACGGAGCCGAGGCTCACGTTGCGATGGCAGATGGCGCGGTCGCCCAGATCGACGGTGTAGGTGGATGAGGCTACGGTTTCTTCGCCCTCGACGATGACGAGGGGCACGAAGTAGTAGTAGCGACTGGCGAGCGCGGGGGCCAGTGTTGCGGGAACGGCGCCGACGAGTTTGTCCAGTTCCTGCGCGTCGATGCGGTTTTCGCCCCAGGATGCGTAGTGCACTCCGTTGGGGGCCTGCGCGACAGTTGCGGTTGCGGCGACTTTATCCGCGGACCATGGGGCGGAAGGGGACGCGGTTGATGGAACGGCGGGCGGCGCAGCCGCCGCGGGAGCTTCGACTTTTACGAGTTCAGACACGGTTTTATACTAACGGAAGGGGCGGTTAGGCGGCTTTACCGCGGATTGAGGGTCAAGATGAGAAACAGTGCTGAGATGCGGGGGCCTGCTGGACGGGGAACGGGAGCATTTCTCGGCTTTCCGCTGGAGGGGTTTGGCCTGCTCACCAGCGTGCTGCTGGCGCTGGCTTCGGGGTTCTTCACGTTCTTTCTGGTGACGGCGCTTTCGATCTTCGGCCTGCTGATCTGGAACCAGCTTTTGCATCACACGGTGAACTACGCGAACAGTTATCTGTTCTTTGGGTTTCCGTCGGCTGTTGCTGTGTGGGCGGTGGCGTTTGTTGTGTTTGGAACGTTGTGGGTCCGCGCCAAGTTTTCGGGACCCGGAAGAGTATGAGCCGGCTCGCTGAATCAAAACGAGGGTGTAAATGCAATACACTCGGGGCATGCGCCCTGAGGGTCGATTCAGATATTTTTCATTGCAAATTTTGTTGAGCGTGGCGGGTGTTTGCATTGGGCTCGCGTGCCCGGCACAGACGGGCGTTCAAGCTGCATCGCATCGCAAGCCGGCTGCAACTGTGAAGCCGAGCGGGAAGCTGGCTGCACGTATTAATGCTGTGCTAGCCGATCCGGCGCTGGGGCATGCGCATTTTGGCATCAGCGTGACGACTCTGGATGGGCGAAAGCTCTTTGCGCTGAATGAGGGTGAGCTTTTTATTCCGGCTTCAAATGCAAAGATGCTGGCGACGGCTGCAGCCTTTGCGTTGCTGCCCGTGGACCGGATGACATGGACGACCAACGTCGTGACCGGCGGCACGATCGACTCGGATGGCAAGCTGCGTGGCGATGTGGTGCTGCTGGGAGCGGGTGATCCGACGATCAGTGGGAGGGTGTATCCATACCGGCCACACGTTGCGGGTGAGCCTGCGAGTGCGGAGCCGCCGAAGCCGCTGGCTGCGCTCGAGGAGATGGCTGACCAGATCGTGCGGTCAGGGGTTCGCAGCATCGAAGGCGATGTTGTCGGGGATGACACTTACTTTGCGAGTGAGCCGTATGGATCCGGGTGGGAGTGGGACGACCTGACGTGGGGGTATGGCGCTCCGGCTTCAGCGCTGAGTGTGAATGACAACACGGTGACGCTGAACCTGCTGCCTTCGACTGCGAAGGATGCGAGTGCGACGGTCGCGGGAACGATGGCGGCTTTATGGATGCCGGATACGCCGTTTTACACGCTGGAAGGCACGATGACTCCGGTGGCGAAGGGAGTGAAGGCTGAGCCGGGTCTGGATCGACGACTTGGAACGCGCGTGGTGCGGGTGTGGGGCACGGCTCCGGCGGACGGGTTTCATGCGCCGCTGGCGATTGACGACCCGGCGGAATATGCGGCACGTTCGCTGACGGCGATGCTGACCGCGCGGGGCGTGACCGTCGCGGGAACAGCTCGGGCGCGGCATCGCTACTCCACTGCTACGGACGACTACGGAAAATTGCAGGCCGAAGCGGTCGTGCTTGGCGGCTCGGCTGCTGCTGTGCTGGCTACGGTGGCTGCGCCGCTGGAGGGACGGAGAGTACTGGCTTCGCATGTGTCGGTTCCGATGACGCAGGATCTTACGGTCACCAATAAGGTCAGCCAGAATCTGCATGCGGAACTGGTGCTGCGGATGCTGGGAAAGGTCGTTCCCGCGCAGGGTGTAGCGACCAGCGAGGGCACGATTGCCGATGGTGTGAGGGTGGTTCGCGCTTTTCTGCTGGGGGCGGGCGTAGCTCCGGATGATTTTTTCTTCTATGACGGCTCGGGGATGAGCGCGAATGACTTGATTGCCCCGCGGGCTTATACAACGCTGCTGACCTATGCGGCCAAGCACTCGTGGGGCGAGGCGTGGAAGGCGACGTTTCCGGTCGCTGGAGTGGATGGGACGCTGAGTGGGCGATTCAGGAATTCGCCTGTTCGCGGAAAGCTCTTTGCGAAGACTGGAACGCTGAATGAGGTGAATGTGTTGTCAGGTTATTTGACTGCTGCGAGTGGGAAGACGATTGTGTTTTCGATCCTGGTGAATGGGCATCTGCCGGGGAGTGAGGTTGAGATACACACGATCGACAAGTTGTGCGAGGTGATTGCTGCGGAGGAATGATGCCGATCCCGCCCTTGTCACTTAGAACCTGACAAGGATGAGGCACCCCATGGCCCCGCTCGGATCGGGCTTCTCTGGATTTCTATAGCCTCGGCAGATGGATATCCAGTGGAACTAAGGCTTCCAACCGTACGTATAACCGACACAAGAGCCCCGGTGCGCGAGCGGAAAAGGGGCTTGAGGTCTATCTGCCAAAACGGAGGTAGCATGAACGCCGATCTACGACTTGCCCTGCGCCAGTTGCGCAAGGCACCCGGATTTGCCGTAACTGCGGTGCTCACGCTGGCGCTGGCCATTGGCGCCAACGCCGTCGTGTTCAGCGTGCTCAATGCGCTCGTGCTTCGTCCGCTCAATGTGCCGCACTCAGAGAATCTGTTCATGGTGGAGCGCGCCGACGGATCAGATACCTCTCCGTCGCATTCGTATCCGGATTACCGCGACATCCGCGACAGAAATCGCAGCTTCGAATCGCTGGTGATCTACGACATAGGGGGCGGCGTTGGGCTCGATACTGGCAGCGGAAACCCGTCTGTGGTCTGGCCCTACATGATCAGTGGCAATTACTTCGACGCCCTCGGCATTCGGCCCTATCTTGGTCGGTTCATCCATGCTTCCGAGGAACACGGACAGAACAGCGTGCCGGAGATCGTTCTGAGCTATGCCCTGTGGCACAGTCACTTCAATGGCGACCGCGCCACGGTGGGCCGCACCGTACAAATCAATAAACACCCCTTCACGATCGTGGGCGTTGCCCCGCCGGATTTCCGCGGTACGGAACTCTTCTTCGCGCCCGATCTGTGGGCTCCAATCGTCGATGCGCCGCAAATTCTCGGCTGGAGTTCGCTGGAGGAACGCGGCAACCATTCCGCCTGGGTGGTCGGCCATCTGAAGCCTGGAGTGACACCGGCAGCGGCCACTTCAGACTTGAACGCCATTGCGGCTTCGCTGGCTAAAACCTACCCAAAATCCGATGACGGCCTGAAATTCGCGTTATCCCGGCCCGGACTCGCCGGAAATACCCTCGCCCGGCCCACCCGCGCCTTTATGGCCGGACTGATGCTCCTGGCTGGCCTCATCCTGCTTGCCGCTTGCGCCAATCTTGGCAGCCTCTTCGCCGCACGGGCGGCTGATCGCTCGCGCGAGATTGCGCTGCGCATGGCTCTCGGATCGCGCCGCAAGCTGATCCTTCGCCAGCTCTTCACGGAGGCCTTTCTGGTCTCCTTGACGGGCGGGGTTTTCGGCACAGTGGGTGCTGTGGTCATTCTGCGGATATTGAGCACCTGGCGTCCTATCCCCGGCATACCGATCAATGTACCGGTCAATCCGGACGCAAAGACCTACGCCCTGGCAGTCCTGCTTGCCCTCTTCAGTGCTTTGCTGTTCGGTCTGGTTCCGGTTCGACAGGTGCTGCGCGCCGATCCGTGGCAGATCCTCCGTTCCGGCGCCTCAGGCCTCGGCGGCCTGCGTCGCTTCACCTTGCGCGACGCGCTTCTTGGCCTGCAAATCGCCATCTGCGCCGTTCTGATCACTGCTTCTCTGGTCGCGGTGCGTGGCCTGGCGCGCTCGCTCGAGAGCAATTATGGTTTCCAACCGCAGGGAGTGATGCTGGCAAAGACCGATCTGCACATGGCTGGATACGATGACGACCAGCGTGTGCGGATGCAGAAGCGCATGCTCGATGCTGCCGCAGCGATCCCGGGTGTCACCGCCGTTGGATATGCAGATCGGCTTCCGCTCAGTATCGGCGGCGGCGATTCCGACGTATACACCGACGCCGCAACTGATTTTCGGCCCACGGCTGCGATAGCCGATGCCCAGAATTTCCAGGTCTCGCCTGACTATTTCCGCGCTGCCGGTACCGCGCTTCTGGCCGGCCGGAGCTTCACCACGCACGACGAGGACAAGGCTCCCCTGGTCGCCGTTGTCAATCGCGAATTTGCCCGCAAGGTCTTCGGATCGGTCGAAAAGGCAGTCGGTGGTCATTTTAAGTTCTGGGGCGGCAGCCGGGCGGAAGTGGTAGGCGTGGTGGAAGACGGCAAGTACGAAACCCTCACCGAAGATCCCAAGCCCGCTATGTTCTTTTCCTTCCTCCAGCAACGCTCCTCCGACACATGGATCATTGTTCGATCGCAGCGCGATGCGCAGGAGGTCGCCGCCGCATTGCAGCGGTCTCTACGCCGCCTCGATCCTGTGCTGCCGCTGGAGATTAAGGCCTGGAACAGAGAATTGGATTCGGCGCTCTTCGCCGCTCGCGTGGCCACCGTGGCTCTTGGCGCGCTCGGACTGCTTGGCGCAATGCTGGCCATCACAGGCATCTTCGGTATGGCGTCCTACGCAGTAAGCAAACGTCTGCGCGAGCTGGGCATCCGCGTCGCGCTCGGCGCTAACCGGCGCAAAGTCCTCGGCACCGCGTTAGGACGAGCTTTCCGGGTGCTGGCGATTGGCTCCGCTGCGGGCATGATCCTCGGCCTGCTCGCCACCCGCGTGCTCTCCTTCATTGTCTATCAGGCCACTCCGAAAGATCCGATCGTGCTCGGGGGCGTAATCCTCACCATGTTTGCCGTAGGCCTCCTTGCCGCCTGGGTACCGGCGCGGCGCGCCCTCGCTGTCGATCCGATGATCCTCCTGCGCGAAGAATAAAGCGCGGAACACTGAAGGCTCCCAATCACCGAGCAGCTGACGAGTCACAGCCAGTTGGGTTGCTGTGGATTCAGACTGACCCATTCCTGATTTCCGGATTGTGTTTCAAGTTTGCCCCAAGACAGCCGATTACGAAAGTGACCGAAGCTGTCGCTTCAATAGCGATGCGCCTGAGGCTGTCCTGTTCCGATTACGGCGTTTCCGGGGAAGTTTGGAGCCATTAACCATGTCTGCTTTCAGCAATATGCCCGTCGCGCGGAAATTCAACCTCGCCTTTGGCCTGGTCTGCACCCTCTGCCTGGTGCTGGGTGCCTTCACTTTCATCACCTTCCGCGGGATCACCTCAAAGAGCGCCGACCTGAGCGACCATAGCTTTCCGGCCGTCATTCGACTCTCCGAGGTCCGCGGAGCCCTCGACGTCGTCCGCCGCGAAGACATGGACATGCTGCTGTGCCTCTCTGCCGCCTGCATCGCCGAGACCAGCAGCAAGCGCCAGGCCGCTATCGCTGACTACCAAGCCGCAGTCAAGTCCTATGAGCCACTGGTTAGCTACCCAGGCGAGCGTGAGCTCTACGAGAAGTTCACCACCGCCTTCGTGCAGTACCTGCCCGCAAGCAATCGGGGGTTGGCGCTCCTGGCCGCGGACAAGCCCGGCGACGCTCTTGACCAGCTCAACTCCGAGACCACGGTGGGAGCCATCAACACCGCGATGGCCGGTGTCAACGAAGATATGCAGCTCAACAGACGGGTGGGAACCGACGGCGCACTCAGCGCCACCCGGGGCAGCGTTCGCGGTACCTGGATCAACGTCGCCGTCACGCTAGTAATTTCGTTGCTCTGCGGCCTTACCGGCCTTACCCTCGCGCGAATGATCGCTCCTCCGCTGCAAGCGGCTACGGCGGCCCTTGAAAAGGTTGCAGCCCGCGACCTAACTGTTACCGTCGAAGTCGACAGCACAGACGAGATAGGCCGCCTCGGGGCAGCACTGAATACCTGCGTGGCGGCAATGCGATCGGTGCTTGCCACCGTGGCTCAGGGCGCCGAAAATCTCTCCGCCTCCGCCTCGCAGATGAGCATGCGCTCGGTCGAAGCGAGCGCCAACGCCCAGTCCCAATCCGGCAAGACCAACCACATTGCCTCCGCCGCTCAGCAGATGACCGTGACCATCGGCGAAATCAGCAACAACGCCGAGGTCGCTGCCAGCGCCAGCCGCCAGTCCGCCGAGATGGCCAGCGATGGCGGAGTCGTCATGAAGGCCGCCGAAACCACCATGGGCCGCATCTCCGCTGCAGCCAGCTCTGTCGCTGAAAAGATGAATGCCCTCGCTGAGCGCTCCGACGAGATCGGCAAGGTCGTCACCGTCATTCAGGACATTAGCGAGCAAACCAACCTGCTCGCCCTCAACGCCGCTATCGAGGCGGCTCGCGCAGGCGAACACGGCCGCGGCTTTGCCGTCGTTGCTGGCGAGGTCCGACGCCTCGCCGAGCGCACCCGCACCGCTACCGAAGAGATCGCCGGCACCATCCGCAGCATCCAGACCGAAACGCGCCAGACCCTCGAGCTTATGGCCGAGAGCCACCAGGCTGTCGATAGCGGTATCGGAGAAACCAGCCGCGCCCGCCACAGCCTCGAAGCAATCATCGAATCCGCGCGCAAGGTCGAGCACATGGTTCACCTGATCGCGACCGCCGCCAATGAACAGACCTCGGCTTCTGGCGAAATCTCCGAGTCTGCCACCCACATTTCTCAGCTTGCAACAGAGAATTCGCACGCTGCTGAGGAGACTGTCGAGGGCTGCAACCAGCTCGCGGTGCTGGCCAACGACCTCGACGGCGTAATCCGCCAGTTCAAGCTGGCCGACGAGCGCCAATCCGGCAGCGGCCTTCGAATGAATCCCGCCAGGCAGCCGCAACAGGCCTATCGCATCGCGTAACCTGTAGGACGGCTCGCATTTGGGCGTTCCGAACGTGAACTCACTCCATTTCGTTACCGCGTTTGCATCTTCACAGACACTGCGCTGTGTTAGCCTTCCCGGTGTGGAGGCTCGATCCTGGACTCGATCTCAGACTCGCTCCCAGGTCGGCCTTTCTCTCACTGGGGGACTTGCGCATGAGTGCCGTCAAGTATGACCTGATTGTCATCGGCTCCGGACCTTCCGGGCAGCGCGCCGCGGTCGCGGCCTCCAAGCTGAAAAAGAAGGTCGCAATCGTCGAGTCCCGCTCCGTCGTCGGCGGAGTCTGTATCAATACCGGCACCATTCCATCCAAGACCATGCGCGAAGCCGTGCTGCATCTCTCCGGCTACAACTACCGCACCGTCTATGGAATGAACTATCGGGTCAAAGAAAAGATCACCATGGCCGACCTGGCTTTTCGCGTCCAGGGAGTCATCAAGACCGAAATCGACGTCACTGAGGCACAGCTTTCCCGTAATGGCATTGACGTCATCCATGGCATCGCCCATTTCGTCGACGCGCAGACCATCCGCGTCGAGAGCTCTGAGACCGACACTACCCTCGATGCGCAGCGCATCATCATCGCCGTCGGCACCCGCCCCGCCTCATCCGATCATGTGCCCATCAATGGCACGACCATCATCAACAGCGATCAGATCATGGACCTGCCCAAGCTGCCACGCACCCTCATAGTGGTCGGTGGTGGCGTCATCGGAGTCGAGTACGCCTGCATGTTCGCCGTTCTCGGCGTGCGCGTCACATTGATCGAGAAGCGCAACCGCCTGCTCGAATTCGCCGACCAGGAGATCATCGAAGCTCTCAGCTACCACCTGCGCGACAGCCGCGTGACCATGCGCCTCGGCGAAGAGCTCGACAGCGTGGAAGAACTCCCCGATGGCACCGTTGTCGCGAACCTGCAAAGCCATAAGCGCGTCTCCGGCGACGCACTGCTTTACGCAGTAGGCCGACAGGGCAGTATCGATGACCTCAAGCTGGAGAATGCCGGCCTCAAGGCCGACAATCGCGGCCGCATCCCGGTCGATGAAAACTTCCAGACCGCCGTCCCTTCGATCTACGCAGTCGGCGATGTCATCGGTTTCCCATCGCTTGCCTCAGTCTCGATGGAGCAGGGGCGGATCGCCGTTGCCCGCGCCTTCAACGACATGCACACGATCTCCAACCCGAGCTTCTATCCTTACGGCATCTACACCATTCCGGAGATCAGTTTCATCGGCAAGACGGAAGAGCAGCTCACCGAAGAAGATGTGCCGTACGAAGTTGGCATGGCTTACTATCGCGAGGTCGCCCGTGGACAGATTCGCGGCGACACCACGGGCCGCCTCAAGCTCATCTTCCATCGCGACACGCGCAAGGTGCTGGGCGTGCACATCATCGGCGAAAGCGCCAGCGAGATCGTCCACATCGGTCAGGCCGTCATGACATTGGGCGGCACGATCGACTACTTCATCGAAACCGTTTTTAACTATCCGACTCTCGCCGAGTGCTACAAGATCGCAGCCTTCAACGGAACCGGCCGGCTGCTGCGATACCAGTAGCGACGATGAATCCAGGGCATTACCGATTCCAGGAGCAAGGCGAACGCGGTACTATCGTCAGGATCGAATTGGAGACGTAAGATGACCACCTCAATTGGCGTAGTGATGACCGAGCACATTGTGTCAGGACGCCTCTCCGGACCTCTCGGCCAGCAGAAGCTCGAAGGAGGGCGCCTTCGCTACCCGGAAGACCCAGAGGAGACCGAAGGTCTGATCGGCGTCCCCGCCGGCGAGATCTACGACCTGCTCGCAAGCCAGATCGCGCCTCTTATCGCTTCGAGCCCCGAGCCGGTCGGCGCCATAGGAGTGGCCGTCCCGGGCATCGTCCGCAATGGTGCCGTCGAAGACTCTCCGAATCTCGCGCAGATCAAAGGCGTCCGCCTCGCGGATCAGCTAGGCAGCGTGCTCATGGCCCAGGGCATTAACACCCCCGTCCATGTGCTCAACGACGCCGATGCGGTCGCCGCCGGCCTCGCAGCCACGGGTGGACACCTCGACCGCCTCATCCGCGTCTGGACCCTCGGCAACGGAATCGGCTATGGTCGTTGGCCCTATGCCGACGGCGTCTGGGAAGGTGGGCACGTCACCGTCACGCTCGACCCCAAGGAGCGCTACTGCGGCTGCGGCGGCGTGGGACACCTCGAAGGCATCATGGGTAATCGCGCCATGCGCCTGCGTTTTCTCGATCTAGAACCCGACGAAGTCTTCGCCAACGCAAAGCAGGGCGACACGCGGTGCAGGGAATTTGTCGATCTCTGGCATCGCGCCCTCGCGGCAGGCACAGCATCGCTCATCCACCTGGGCGGCCCCGGCAAGTTCTACTTCACCGGCCTCAACGTTGGTTTCCTCGATCTACCCCTGCTGCGCGGCTTCCTCGACGGCATGGTGAAGATGAGCCCGCTGCAAAGCTACTCGCTTGAAGTGCTGCCTGAAGACGACGCAATCAGCATCCTCGGCGCTGGTGTGGCTGCGTTGCGGGCGCAAAGCTGGTAAGAACCGCAGAAGTACTGCTCCAAGGTCCTCCAAATTCAAAAGTACGGCAACCAGGAGGTTGTTACAAAACCCGTGGACAGAACCAGAACTTAGAGTGAAGATGAACGCATGAGAATGCGAACGAAGCTCTGCTTCTGTGGCGTGGTATTGCTCCTTCTCCTGTTCGGTTTGGGAATCTCTGATCGCGGACAGCTGTATTTGATCGGTACGCCTGCTTCAGACCACTGGCAGAGAGACGATCAGTACATGGGAGCCGCACTAGCGCCTTATGTTTACTGCTTGTCGCCAGCAGTTTTCCTGCTTCTTATGGGAGGAGCCTTTTATTTGAAAGACCGAAAGCGAAGCTGAAACGGATTGTTCGATGTGAAATAAACCGTGTTCCTGGATCCGAACGAATGAGAAAGATGTCCTCGCGAGCGCGAGGACATCTTCGTTTATGGGTTACATCCAAGTTACAAGCTGCTGTGATGAATCACGAAAAATGATCGTCAGTCGCCTAATACTTCCGCTGATAAGTCTTCGTCATCCGGTCATGCCACCCCAGATGATCCTTATCGAAGCAGGCCCACAACAGCCCCAGCCCTGCAGGCAGCGCCGCAAGCATCATCGCCGGAATCCGCTGACGCATCTGCGCCCGCGTTGGATTGTCGTCGTCAAAGGTGCACAACGCGATCTGCGCATAACGCATCCCCGGTGTCCCTTCCTCCGCGTAGCTCAGGAAAAGGAGCTGATACAGCATCCAGAAG
>Ga0206922_1144_pt1 | contig 17252 bp, 13 predicted proteins | sample Alteio_BWOrgHeat_63_FD_152976 | JGI IMG/M metagenome (GOLD analysis project Ga0206922, IMG submission 152976) | Enriched cells from forest soil in Barre Woods Harvard Forest LTER site, Petersham, Massachusetts, United States -... | ecosystem: Environmental > Terrestrial > Soil > Temperate forest >... | reverse complement strand
GTTGCTGCTTCTGCGCAACACTATCCTTTTTTGCCGGTGCCGGGTTCTCCACAAGGCATTGTTGCCATGATGCAGGACAGCCGGTCCGCCCTTTGGCTTGGCACGATCGATGATGTATACCGATTTGACGGCGAGCACTTTTATTCCCTGCGCCAATACGGCTTTCCCAAAGAAAGAGTGAGGAGCTTCGCCGAAGATAGCAGCGGTGGTATATGGATTACCACCCAGACAACTCATCCGCAAAGCGATCTTGCCGGCGGTGGTATCTATCGCTACCAGAACGGCAAGGTTAACACGGTTCTTTCCAGCGCCGCCGTCAGTATTGTCAATGCGGGGCCTGACACGATGTTGGCAACGATCGTGCACAGAACGGGATGGGACCACGGAGATCTTTATATCTTTCATAAGAATGGCAATGGCTGGCGATCAGTGATGCTGCTGGAAAACGACGTCCGCTATTTGACGGTCGATCATAATGGGACAGTGCTGTTTCCTTGCCACGCGGGACAGTGTGAATTCTCGGCGGGACAGATTCACGGCTCCGTTCATATCTCATTACGGCCCAGATCCGTTTCAGCAGGTCCCGACGAACTGCGCCAGCTTCGCGATCGTTTTGGCTGCGTGTGGCAGCGGTCTCAGGTAGCGATGGTATATAAATGCCCGGATTTTCCGTCACAGACGCTCCCCGACACGGTCGCCGGACCGGACGATTACGCCAATCTCGTCGAGACGGTAGATGGATCCATCCTGGCCATTGGTCCTGGCCTCACTCTGGGCCGGCCGGGAGCGATGCGCTTCGCCGGAGCGGCAAACGGGCTACCCAGCGGGATCAATGTTGCAATTTCGGCGCGGGACGGAAATATCTTCCTGGGGGCTAACAGCGGGCTGTATCGCTTTATGTTTCCGTTTCGTGTCGAGTATTGGGGGCAGGAACATGGCGTCGATGCTCCTTATTCCATCCTGTCAGTCAAAGGTCGAGTGTTTGCGTCCAACTCAGGTATCAAGGTTCTCGATCCGACGCGTGCTCACTGGGGAGACTGGGTTGCCCCAAATCAAGTCGGGACTGCGGTCCACCTAATTCCAGGGCCTGATGACTCGATCTATGCCGCATCACTCATCCGCGGCGTAACCCAGATCGGTCCGGATGGAAAGGTATTGGCGCACTCGACCTACGGACCCGGCGGGGCCAGACTAGCCCAGGATCAGCATGGAAACACCTGGCTTGCAGGCGAGGGCATCACATTGATCACCCGGAAGGGTCGGACACTCGGAAGGGTCGGACACTGGAGCGAACTCAACTAGGCATTCCAGACGGCACCTCGCTCGACATGGAATATGACCCCAGACATAGCGCCTTGTGGGCGCGGTTGGAGCGGTCGAGAAATCCGCAGAGCGATCCGAAGACGGTTCGGCCTTAGAATTGGCCTCGAATAGGTTGGCTCAAGAGTCTTGGTTTTCTTTTAGACTGAGCGGGTCGCGTGCATGTTCGCCCTTCGCAGGCATTCTGGCGGAGTCGCGTTTGTCTTCCGAGAATGACCTCGATTGTTCAGCCGCCGAGAGGATGATAAAGCGAGCCAAAATGGCAATGCGAGTTCAAAAGTACGCAGAGTATATTGTGCGTTCCTTCTTGCTGCTTGCGTTGGTCTGGCTTTTTCCAACGATTTGCCTCGCGCAGTATTACCCGATTCTCCCGGTTGCCAATTCACCGCACGGGATCATTTATACGATGTTCGAGGACAGCAAGTCGCGGCTATGGTTAGGGACGATCGATGATGTGTATTGCTTTGATGGCGTGAACTTTTATTCATTGAGGAGGTACGGGTTTCCGCAGGAAGAAGTTAACAGCATCGCAGAGGACAGTGATGGAGGCATTTGGATTGCGACCCATCTGAAAGATCTCAAGACCGGTCAGCAGGGCGGCGGGCTATATCGGTTTTTCCAAGGCAACGTCGAGCAAGTTGTTGGTCAGCCAATACTGAGCGTGGTGGGTGGCAGTCCAGGAACGATTCTTGCCTCTGTCTACCAAGAGAATGACTCGGATTCTTACATGGACCTTTATCTGATCCGAAAGACAGGCACCGCGTGGCGGGTTTCCAAGGCGTTGAAACAGGCTGCGAGGAAGCTGACACTAGATCCGTCAGGTTCAGTACTCTTCCCGTGTCCGAACGGTTGGTGCGAACTGAGCCCGCAGCAGATTGCGAGCTGGGCAGGGCTAGAATTGCATCCGAAAGCATTCAACGTTCTTGGACTTCATGCCGTGATGCGTGTTGTGAGAGATCCTTCGGGTTGTGTCTGGTTTCGGTCCGATGAAATCGCCAATTATAAGTGTCCAGGACACCCGCTCGTGTCGGTCCCTACATCGATCGTAAATTCTGACATAACAACTCATCTGAGCAACTACAAAGATGGATCGATCTTGATGAGTGGGCCAAGGATAGTACTAGCGCGCCCGAATTCGTGGCGAGCCGCAGGGTCATTCAATGGCATGCCAACGGATGTCTCTTCGATTCTGGCTGCGAAGGACGGATCAATTTTTATTGGTACTAGCAATGGTCTGTATCGCTTCATGTATCCTTTCCAGCTTGAGTATTGGGATAGACGGAACGGCGTGGATGCACCCAACGCGATCATGCGCGTGGGAAGAACTGTTTATGCTGCCAATAGCGGAGTTGACGAGTTGAACTATTCGCGCACGCAGTGGAGTCGATGGGCAAAGATTGAGCCCGTCGGTCGGCAGCTACATTTACTGCCGGGCCCCGACCACACAATCTATTCAGCGACTATTCCTCGTGGGGTAGTCCAGATCGGCCCGACGGGGGAAAGTCGATCGATGTCGAAATGTTGTTCTGAGGGTTACAGCTTGGCGACAAACGGGCGAGGAAAGACCTGGCTCGGAGGAGAGGGCTTAACACTGATCAAACAAAGTGGAAAGGAGCTGCAGCTCGCACCTCAGGGCTTGTCGAGCGGCAGGGTGTTTGATATGGAGTACGACGCCCGACGCGACATCCTATGGGCTTGCCATCTACGTGAAGTGGTTGCGTTAAAGGCAGGAAAATGGCTGCATGTTACGCAAAGCGATGGACTGTTAAACGATTATTGCAGATCGCTGACGATCTTACCCACAGGCGAAGTTTGGATTCAGTATTGGCAACTGGCTGACATTTCGAGGATCACAATAATGCTGAGCGGGAAGATCCAGATACAAAACTTCAATACGGACCAACGATATCTGGGTGATGACAATCATTTCCTGAAGGCGGACATTCTGGGACGGCTGTGGCTTGCCCACAATCGAGAAAATTTCGTTGCTTCGGCTTCCGCTGCGGCGGAAGGCAATTGGATACCTCTCGGACTTCAAGATGGGATTCCATCGCCAGGAGGGAACCCAAACGCTTTCTCAAGCGACGTCGACGGGTCCATCTGGTTTGCCAGCGGAAACACAGTTGTACACTTCCATCCAAGCGAAGATTTCACAACAAACTTTCCTCGCCCCTCCGTATTTATCGGCGGTGTTTCCTTGGGCAGTTCCGCTCCGACGCTTGCCGAAGTCTCGACGCGATTGCCCTATGGACAAGACGCGACCGCACATATCGGTTCTCTGCAGTTCGACCGTCGCAGCACGCTGCACTTTCGGTACCGGCTACTACCAGACCAGACATCCTGGAAATCGACGAACGATTCCAGCCTGAACTTGGGGAAGCTCCGCTGGGGCACCCACACGCTGCAACTACAGGCGCAACTCAGCACAGGTCCGTGGTCGGAACCCGTGGAACAGTCGTTTGAAGTCGCGAGGCCGGTATGGCTTGTGTGGCCCGCGCTGGGAGGGTATTTGTTTGCAGGAGCCTCGGTTTTTTTTGCCGGCCAATGGTGGCTGAAAATACGTAGGGAAAGAAAGCAAAAGGTCTTGCCTGATCTGGCTGAATGGCGATTGGCAGTCCTTTCGCCAGAGCTGCAGCAACTGGATGGAACTCTACTGGATGCGCGCTTCGAGGTAGGATGCGTACTCGCACGAGGTGGGTTCGCCACCGTTACGGAAGGCAAGGATATGGTTCATGGTGGACAGCGCTGCGCCATCAAGATCTTTCGCCAAGAAGTACTCGATAAAGAATGGATTACGCGACACTTTCAGCATGAAGTGCGTGCGCTGGAGAAGATCCGCCATCCCAACGTGGTGCAGATCTGCGGCAGTGGAAGCACGCCGGCGGGCTCGTTCTACTTGGCCATGGAGTTTATTGAGGGACAGACGCTGCGCAGCCTACTGGAAAAAGAATCGCTTACCACAGGTCGCGTGGCGCTGCTGCTTCGTCAAGCCGGTAGTGCTCTGGATGAAATTCATCGCCACGGCATATGCCATCGCGACCTAAAACCAGAGAATTTGATGATCCGCTCGAACGGTTTGGTGGAAGAGCAGCTTGTGTTAATCGATTTTTCAATCGCTATGGTCAAGGACCCCGAGGAAACGATGCATGGACTCTCGCGGGCCGCGGGAACCATTTACTACATGGCGCCGGAACAGGCGATCGGTTATGCTGACCCGTCAACCGATATCTATAGTCTGACCAAAGTTCTCATAGAGATGCTGACAGGTCAGCGGCTATCGGTTCTTCTGCCGGACGCCTCGATGGACTTGCCGGAACGGGTTCGGGAGTTGCTCGATAAGCTGCGGTTAGGATTGAGTGCATCGTCCATCCAGTTGTTGAGTGCCGCGCTCGAATTCGATCCTTTACGGCGGCCCCGCAACGCAGGCAAATTTGCCAACCAGATCGCGGTTGAACTTGAACGGGGCTGAGTGCTTATTGCCTGTCGCCTCATCCGTCACGGCGTTTTGCCCTGGTCCTTGCGCTACATGCGGTCCTTCAGCCAATCACGGCCCTTCTTCCAGCGATGCCTCACCTGGCGGAAGGTCAACCCCGTCAGTTTCGCGATTTCTTCCAGCGTGAAGCCGGCAAAGTAATGCATATCCACAACCCGCGCAGCCTCTGCGTCAGACTTCTCTAGTTGGTCCATCAGGGTTCCGATACGCACCATGCTGTCCAGATCTGCGCCGGTTGTCGGACTGCTGACGGTCGATTCGTTCAGTGGCTCAGGTGTTTCTCCGCTACCACGCCGCTGGGCCAGACGGATACGAGCAAAATCGACGAGCACATGCCGCATGGCAAGAGCCGCAATAGAGTAGAAATGCTCCCGGTTGTTGACTTTCCAGCCGCCGCGATGCAAGTTGCGCAACCACGCCTCATTGATAAGTTCGGTCGGAGACAGAGGCGCGATGTAGCGCTCACGGCGCAGTTCGCGGACAGCGATCTGATGCAGTTTTGGAAGGACTTCTCGCAGGATCGCTTCAGCAACTTCCTTCTCTCCGTCTGAATAACGCTGCAACTGTTCGGTCAGCGACTTTGCAGAATCCAAATGAGCCTCAACCGACGAGCAAGCGCTCTGGGTGACCAAGGTGGGCAAAACACTTGCGCAGTCCGCTCGTGAAATTTCTGAAGATGATTTGGCAAGAGCGAACAGATTCCGCGCAGACCATCAAAGTAAGGCCATTCTACTCGTTGAATGCGACTGGCGAAACGCATCCTTCGCCTGACCGGAACATTTTTGGGAAGTTGCCAACATGTGACGGCTAGTCACAACAGGCTCTAAGTTCCACGGCTCGGGACATTGATCGGGCGCAATTTGTTTACAGCGAACGAGTGGAATGACTTCACGATTCTGGAGGCATGATGAAATACGTTGAAAAGTTATTATCAGCAGCGATCATGGGTGTGCTATTGTTCACGTTTCCTTCGGCAACTGTCGCTCAGGAAGTTGTCCTACACAACTTTGTAATCGACAGCGTTGACGGATTTCAGCCTGTCTCCGGTCTAACGATCGATAGTCAAGGTAATCTCTTTGGAACGACGATCTCCGGCGGATCGCTGAACTTTGGAGGAACAGTTTTTGAATTAAGCCCGACATCAGACGGTGGGTGGACCGAGAAGGTGATCCATGACTTCAATGGAAGTGGAAGGGGCTCAGATGGCTACCAACCCAACGCCGGTCTTATTTCCGATGGAAAAGGAAATCTTTACGGAACCACTTCCAGCGGGGGTACCCGCTTCACCGCTGGCGGTTCTCCCATACCTTATGGAACGGTATTCGAGGTATCGCCAGCCAGCGATGGCAGTTGGACTGAAACAATACTCTACAGCTTTGGAGCCTCCGCCACCGACGGTGCGACTCCGTATGGGAGCCTAGTCTTTGATGCAAAGGGCAATCTATATGGGACCACTCAGGAAGGCGGAACAGGCGGTCGGTACGGCACCGTTTTCGAACTGACACCTGTAGAGGATGGAAGTTGGACTGAGAAGGTCGGTTACTCTTTTGGAGCGACGAACACCGACGGCATCAAACCTCTTGCAGGCCTGGTGATCGATTCTGCTGGGAATCTGTACGGAACAACCGCTTTAGGCGGGTTGTACTCCGACGGGTATACGTACGGCGGAACAGTGTTCGAATTGACCCCTTTAGGGGATGGAAGCTGGACGGAGAAGATTCTTCACAGCTTTAACCCACCGCAAGGCGATGGGTCCGTGCCGGTGGCAAATCTTCTCCTTGACAGCAAGGGCAATCTGTATGGCACTACCGAGACTGGTGGAGCAGGAAACGTCGGTACGGTATTCGAGTTGTCGCCTGCAGATGGCGGGACATGGTCGGAGAAGGTATTTAATCTCTATACATCCTCGTCTTCCGGTTACGACCCCAAGCCGGCTTGACGATTGATTCGCAAGGAAATCTATATGGCACTACCTCCGTTGGAGGAGTCTACGCGCGCACTAACGTCCCTGGAGGCACTGTATTTGAACTGATACCCAAACCCGACGGCACCTGGACGGAGGAGATCCTGCATAACTTTTCGGGAACCGCTACCGACGGCAACACAGTCTATGGCGGCGTCATATTCGATTCAAAGGGCAATCTCTATGGAACGACTGAACATGGTGGGACTCACGCGGTAGGTACAGTCTATGAACTCCAGTCGACAGCAGCACCACAATTTTCGCCGGGCGCCGCGAAATATTCGACAGAACAGGTAGTCACCATCTCCGACCCGACACCTGGAGCAACGATCTATTACACGACCGATGGATCCACACCGAGCACAAGCTCCACCAAATACACCACGCCAATCACCGTGTCATCGACAGAAACCATCAATGCCATCGCCGTTGCGACAGGCTACGTCACCAGCCCAGTCGCGTCGGCCACGTACACGATCACCACGGCGGTAGTCACGCAAACAGTGCTGACCTCCGACGGAAATCCCCAGTCAGCAGGCGCCAAAGTCACGTTCACCGCCGATGTCCAGCCAGCTTCAGGCACTCTTGTTCCAACTGGCACAGTAACTTTCAGTATCGACGGCGGAGCGGGCACAGCAGTGAAGCTGGATGGTACCGGACATGCCAGCTATGCCATCAGTTCACTGGCAGTGGGCTCGCACACCGTGAAGGCTAGCTATTCCGGAAACGCAGACTTTTCAGCCAGCGGCGCGACTCTCTCTGAGACAATCGTCGGCGTGGCATCAAGCATTACGGTAATTTCCGGCTCCGGGCAGACGACCGCCTACGGTTCAGCGTTCGCGAATCCTTTAGTTGTTCTCGTAAAAGATGGCAGCAATAACCCGATTGCAGGGACGGTCGTGAGCTTTTCAGGAGCGGGCCTGAAGTTCTCTTCAGCATCCGCTACCACCGCGACCGACGGCAAGGCATCCGTGATGGCGACAGGCGTAGCAGCCGGTTCGCTGACGGGTACAGCAACGGCCACCGGAGTCTCCGGCAGTGCGGTCTTTTCCTTGACCGCCACCAAGGTCGGCTTAACGATCACTGCGAATGACGTAAGCGTGTCCTATGGCCAGGCAGTTCCACCTCTAACCTATACGGCGACAGGTTTCGTCAACGGCGATACGGTCGCGATGCTGTCGGGGGAACCAGTTGAGACCACGACGGCGACCAAAGGCTCGCCGGTTGGCACTTACACAATCGCGATCACGCAGGGCACCCTTGTGACTACAAATTACACCTTTACGGTCTTCGACAACGGCACTCTCTCCATTACGTCGCTGGGAATCACTGCGACGCCGGCATTCTCGGTTGCCGGAGGTACCTATACTTCGACGCAGAGTGTGACGATCTCCGACTCCACGCCAGGCGTAATCATCTACTACACCACCAACGAAACAACACCAACCACAGCTTCGACTAAGTACACCGGAGCCATCATTGTCGGCAGTACCGAAACCATCGAGGCCATCGCTGTCGCCCCGGGATACAGCAACAGCGGGGTAGCCACTGCGGCTTATACGATCAATGTTTCTTTACCGGTTGCGGCAACCCCCACGTTTTCTCCCGCCGCCGGAACGTATACCTCGGTACAGTCGGTGACCATCAGCGACAGCACCTCGGGGGCCGCCATCTACTACACAACCAACGGGTCCACGCCCACTGCCGGTTCCACGGCGTACTCCGGTTCTATCACCGTGGGTAGCACCGAAACCCTCACGGCCATCGCTGTCGCTTCGGGCTACAGCAACAGCGCGGTAGCTACAGCCACGTACACGATCAATCTGCCCGCACCAACCTTCACATTGGCCACAACGCCGACGAGCGCGTCCATCAGATCCGGACAGTCTGCGTCCTTCACCCTTACTGCGACACCGCAGAATGGGTTCGTACAAACAATCAGTTTCAGTTGTTCTGGTCTACCCTCCGGTGATACTTGCTCGTTCTCTCCGTCCGCCGTCAAGCCCTCAGGTGCCTCAGTTAGCTCGACAATGACCATCTCTTCTACTTCGACCGCCAAAGACTCTCGGCTGCCGTTGTGGGGAAGGGAAAGCATGGGGGTTGTCCTTGCACTTGTTCTTTGGCCATTCTTCAGACGCAAGACCTGGCGTCATCTTGCGATCCTGCTTCTGATCCTTGGAGGCATAACCGCAATTGGATGTGGTGGACACACTAAATCCCAGAACTACTCCGTCACGGTAACTGCCTCGGGAGGAGGTATCACCCAAACGTCATCCGTTAGCCTGACTGTCACTCAATGACCGCGGATGTGAATTCCCCAAGGCACGGGCTCACCTTCCGATTTTGATTCATCGGGCAACGCGGTTTGCATCTCTATGAGTAGACTCAAGGCAGCGTCGACCAGCTCGCTGTCTGATTCGACTGACATGTAATCATCTGCCTCGTGCGCAGTTTGTCCTCGACCTCGACCGTGGTCAACGAGGGATCATCATCTACATCACTTGGATCCTCGCCACTACTGGACACATGGCGAGACTCCAGCCTGGCCACTAGCCTTTTCATAACTACCTCACCGTCTATCGAGGGTCGCGGATCATTGCGAGCCGCCTGAATCTTGGTGAGAGACCAAATGTCGTAAGCGGCCTGGCTGTGCTGGGCTGACCTTGCCGTCGCGCTTGGTTTGATTGGATTGTTCATCAATTTCATCCGTAACTATTGCGAAAGGCGTTCGATGTGAGAATCGTTTCGGCTCGGGCATTGAACGTGCTGAAGGCCGTTTTTCCGTCTTTAGCCCAGTAAGGATGCTGTTGGCGAAATCACTGACCGTTTATTTTCAGTGTGATAAAGGACGATATCATGCATGGTCCGCAATAGATAGTGCTACGCTTGCAACCAGCGCGCGCATTGGAGCCGCGTAATGGAATTTCAATGAGCGCGTTGGCCTGGAGTCAACCGTTGGAACTCAACTTCCGGTTTGCCCGTTATCCGACAGCGGTCCGAAAGGTTGAGTGATGAAAGTTGACCTTATGAAGAAGCTGATTGTCAGAGTGACGTATAGCTGTGTCTGCCTGACGTCGCTCTCCCGTTGGCTGTTGGCTTAATACTGAAGTGGCCACTCCACAGGTCGGACTGGGATCTCTTCCGCCCATCATCGAGGTGCTGGAAACCGTACGGATAGTGAACGGCGCCAGCCCTTCGCGCGGAAGACGTATTCGCTATTTTCCGTACTAACCGAGGTTGATGCTCAATCCCGAGGTGCCCGCCACCGTCGCCTGCTTGTTCCCATTCCCCATCGCAACCTGATTCCCCGACGCCAAAAGCACCGTCCCCGCCATCCAATCCCTGAACCCGGATCAAGCTCCAGCGCTGGTAGCCAAGGTGAGAAATCAATGGTTTCAGACAAATCTCGGACGAGGTCGTTGAGGTCGCCCGCGAGAGCTTCGTAATCGGTTCCAGCTGAGCAGGACTATGCCAATTAATGCGCCCTCGGTGTGACATATAGCCCCTCACAAAGCTGTCTGCCCGCAGGCGGTTGTAAATCAGATGCCTAAAAACCTTTGAGTTTGAGCCACGAATATTTACTTGACACATAGACGAACTCAGCTTATCTTTCTCGGGCGAACCACTTCTTACTCACAGGGTCAGATCTTCGCTACCATTGGGCCACCGACTAGCCACCAAAGGAGGCTGCTGTGCTCATCTGGAAGTTCGTCTCCCATGCCGTCCTGTCCTTTGGCCGGATCACCACAACGCGGGTTGGTGCGGCTCTCTTCCTTTCCGTGGCCCTCAATTCAGCAATGGCGCAGATCTCGTTGCCCTTTAGTGACGATTTCCAAAGTTCAACATTGAATCCCGCATGGCAACAACTGCCAGGAAGCGGCAGTGTATCTGTCGGTGGTGGACAGCTTGTCTATTCGAATATCGGTTCGGAGGCGGACACAAGAGGCTGGTATTCGCCCGCTCTAACATTAGCGTTGCCATTCGCTGGAACAACGTGGACTATCGAGACCAAAGCCACATATAGCCTGCAGTGGGATATTCCTGGCCATAGTTATACGGGCCCCCCAACCCCAGATTTGCAGTATTCTTCGGGAGCCCAGGGGCCTGAAGTGCTCGTAAGCTTCAATCCCGGCACAATAACGAGTAGTTATGGCGGCCCTAACTATGCGGGTACCGACTACGCGTTTATTGAGCGGGATATAGATGCTGCGTATGGTTCTGACATCTTAGAAGCGTCCTATGGCGCCATAGGTAACAGCAATTTTCTCGACCCTGCGGACGCAACGATCCAAAACAATGTTGCGGATGGGACCTATTGGTACAGAATTACAAGAAATGCCGGGGATCTCACGATTATGTATAGCCGTGACGGCGTAAACTACTCAACCGCTCTTACGGCTCAGCTTGCGAATCCAGCTAGCACCAACAACGAGCTGTTGCTTGGTGGCGCGACATTTTCAAATGCTGGATCATACACAGTTTATAGTTATGTCCATATTACCGGACCCCAACCGCCGCTTCAAATCACCACCACCTCTTTGGCGCCGCCCGGCATTGGCGCGGGCCTTGCGTACAACTCAATGCCGCCATTGACCGCTACGGGAGGGACCGGTACTGGATATACCTGGTGCGTATTGGTTGGATCGGCTGGATCAGCGTGCGATCCAAACCCCGCTATGGATGGACTCTTGCCCGCAGGATTTTCCTTGACTTCGCAAACGAACGGCACTGGGCTCATCAGCGCAATGAACGGGAACGCTGCGGTGGCGGGTGCATACAACTTTACCGCGCAAGTTACAGATTCAGGGGGTGCCACGGCAACGCGAATGCTGACGCTTGTTGTTAGCTGTCAAGTGAATCCCGGAGATGTACAACCCTACGCTAGCGGCGACTACAGTCGTGATGGCAAACCTACGACCGAGTTCGCTAACTTCGTGCCTACCGATACTAACCTCCTTCCCGTTGGCCTGCAGGCGAAAGCCGCCGCGTGCAACTTTACCAAGTTCAATTGGCAACAGGCCGAGGTTGTTTTGCCGACCCCCCAGCCCATTTCCGTTTGTACCAGCGGCATCGTACTTCCCAACGGTAAGACCCTGGCGAGCATTTTATGCACTTTCGCCAACACCAATCCGACCCAGCCCGTCGTTGGCTCGATCCCCTACGATCCGGTTCAAGGTGGGTACACGTACGAAAACTACAACGATGACGCTTTCCCATTCTATTGGACAGCTTCAGAACTTAGCGCTTTTTCGACGGCTAATACGTTGGGCTTCAAAGATATCGTTACAAAGGGAGTTTTGAGTTCAGTCTTGCAGCAGACATTCAATTTCACTTCCACAGCTCCAGCCGCGATCTTCTCTACCTCGTTGGTTGGGGAGCTCCCCTGCGGTGGAAGTGGCCAACCGGTATGCGGAACAGTGGGTCAAGTTTCGTCGCCTCTATTCACCTGGAGGTGGCAGACAACTTTCGACGGCACTACCGGCGGGATAAGCCCGGCCAAAAACATTAATCCAATAGATCCCGACAGTGGCACCGGCGGTGTAGAGCTCTTAAGTGTCAATGGTGTTCCTTCTCCGACAGTTTCAGTGGATCCGTCAGCCGGCACAATCAACTATGGGACGTCCTTGTCCGTGGCCGTTTCAATTACCCAATTTGACCGTGAACCCGTGCCTGCCGGGACAGTGACGCTGTCCAGTGGCTCCTACACCTCGTCTGCAGCTACGCTCGACGGCAATGGGGACGCGACATTTACAATCCCTGCTGGATCGCTTCCCGTCGGGTCCGACGTACTCACTAGTGCGTATATCCCAAGCGCGACGGTTTCGGCGTCCTACAGCGTAGGATTGGGCACCGCGAGTGTAACAGTGAATGCCCTGACACCACAGATCACTTTCGCGCCCAACCCAAACACGCAAACCTATGGAACCCCGATCACAGCCGGTACGCTCGATGCGATTGCGCAAGCGAACGGCAGTCCGGTCATTGGAACCTTCTCCTATACAACCGGCGCGTGCGGCAGTGGGCCTGCCCTGACCGCCGGAACCACTATCCTCGACACAGGCAGCTACTCGATCACTGCCTGCTTCACACCCACACAGACAGGCTTTGCCACAAGCAGCGCAACCGCGCTCTATTCAGTAACGCCTGCCAGCCAGTCAATCAACTTTGGGCCGATCCCAACTCAGTCCGTCGGAGCAACGCTCTCGTTGAACGCTACGGCCACATCTGGATTGCCGGTGAGTCTACAGAGCTTGACGCCAGCGATTTGCTCGGTTTCGGGCAACATAGCGGCCATGCTGAGTGCAGGAACGTGCACCATCCAGGCAACGCAGGGCGGAGGACTGGATTACAACCCGGCTGCACCGGTCTCAAGCAGCTTCTCGGTCATCGCCGGCGGCAGCTTTACGCTGACGGCCACCCCCAAGTCGGAGACTATCAAGCGCGGCGTGCTCGGTGCCTTTTTGCTGCAGGCGAAATCTGTGAACGGGTTCGCGGGCAACGTGAGCATCAGCTGCGCGGGTGGACCATCAAAATCCGCGTGCGCGAACTTCCCCGACACCGTGAAACTCAAGGCCAATAGCACCGCCTTGGCGCTGTCGGGAATCCTGTTCCAGCCGAAGGATGCGGCCGGGACCTACACCATCACTTTCACAGGTGTTTCGGGAATGCAGACGGGTTCGACAACAGCGCAGTTTATCGTCAAGTAGGAAGTGCTGATCAAATCACTGGGCCATTCAATTCATCAAGTCAATCTGCTTGAGTATTGCACCGGCGCAGGTCTCAGGCTTTCTTCTCGGCATGTAAACTGCGTTTCTGCTTGCCAATCCGGGAGTGCTTCGGTCGCCGGCGGAACCATATCTGCAGTTGTCCTCTCTCCCACCAAAAGTCAACAGTTTCATCGCATTTTGCCTTTATGCAAGATGTCCGCGCCTGCCATTTTTAGGGACATTATGCAGGGAACAACTCCAAAGAAAGGGAAATTTTACATACGCTGTGGGTTTTAAGTGTCGGAGCACGAACCAGTGCGGTTGCCGCGCTGCTCTGTCGTGTTGGGTTTCCCACCGGCGAAGACTGGATACAAAGAAATCGCACGAGGAAGAACCTCCGCTTGTGGTCCTGGTTTTCAAAGGTGGAAATCGACGATATCGCCACACCCGTTAAGTACGCGAGTGTCGCTGTCCAATGCCACCATCGGGAATATTTGCAACGCAAGTAATCTGTTCCGGGAGTACTGCTGAAGCGGCATTTCGTCAGTAATGCCTTGATTGCCGCCAACTCGGAAGTTGGCCTCCCTCTTCTCGGTTTATGCCAAATCACTCATCGGGCATCGCATTTAGCGGTTGACTTCTAACTCGACACATCGGCGCATTGGAAGAAGCAACCTGTTACAAGAGCATGTTCGCGCCCGACGCGACTGTGGAATCTTAACCAATCTTTGGCCCATACTGAAAGTGCTCCGACGCTCTTTCCGCCACTCAGTATGCTTCGATCAAATCTGCACGAGCCCATTCCCCCTGAGACCGCGCGCGTTGCGTGCGCCGCGCTGGATGAAGACAACCGCTATATGAAGCTCCGCAAGGAATTCGGCACTGTGTTCGACGATCAGGTATTCGCGGCGCTGTTTCCCACTCGTGGACAACCCGCCGCGGCGCCGTGGAGGCTCGCGGTCGTGACGATCTTGCAGTTTGCGGAGGGCTTGTCGGACAGAGAGGCCGCTGATGCGGTTCGTGCGCGCATCGATTGGAAGTATCTGCTGGGCCTGGAACTGACCGATCCCGGCTTCGACTATTCCGTCCTGTCGCGGTTTCGGGACCGATTAGTGCAAGGCCATGCTGAGATGCTGTTACTGCAGACGATGTTGGAGAAGTGCCGGGATAGGGGACTGGTCCGTAAACGCAGCGACATGCGCACCGATGCCACACACGTGGTTGCATGGGTCCGCAATATGAATCGATTCGAAGTGGCTGGCGAGACTCTGCGAGCAACACTCAACGTGCTGGCGACCGTCAATTCCGGGTGGCTCGCGGCCAACGTAGAGGCTGCGTGGTATTTAAAGTACGCGAGGCGGTTCGAATCGGATCGAAAGACGCGCTCCAAAGAGGAGATCATTGCGGAGGCGGAGGGAATTGGCTGCAATGGCGCCGCTTTACTTGAAAGGCTCTGGCTCCCAGTGACTCCGCAGTATCTTCGCGAACTGCCCGCTGTGGAGACCTTGCGCAGGTGTTGGGTGGCCGAGTTTTGGACTGATAATGGCACGCTACGCTGGCGGCGCGCCGGAAATCTTCCGCCCTCATCGGCAAAAGTAGATTCCCCTTACGATCCGGAGGCTCATTACGGCGTCAAACGCACGACCGAATGGATCGGCTACAAGGTGCATTTCACGGAAACATGCGCCGTGGAGACGCCGAATCTAATTACAAATGTCGATACGACTGCCGCGTACGTAGCTGACGCGGGCCACGTTGCGATCGGACAGGACCAACTGGCAGAGCGGGACCTACTCCCTGGCAGGCAGATAGTTGACGGCGCATATATTGGTAGCCAGATAGCAGCCGAGAGCAAGAAGAAGCATGGCGTTGAGTTGGTTGGGCCGGTCAAACGGAATCATCACTATATTCAGATCCAGAGCGGCTTCGATCTGACTGCGTTCAAGATCGATTGGGACCGGCAATCCGCGACCTGCCCTCAGGGCAAAACAAGCATAGGTTGGTGGTCGCACACAAGCCACACCGGACGTTTCACATTTCATACGAAGTTCTCGCGCGGAGATTGCGCGACGTGCAGTGTCAATAAGCTGTGCACAAAGAACGGAGCACGAAACCCACGGAAACTGGTACTACTGCCGAGGGACGAACATGAATGGCTGGTAGCGCAGCGAGCCGAGCAACGAACAGCGGAATGGAAGCAACTGTACAACACACGCGCAGGCATCGAAGGGACCATTTCACAAGGAGTGCGGTCCGTAGGGCTGCGGAGGTCGCGGTATCGGGGACTGTCCAAGACCCATCTCCAGAATGTCGCAATTGCGTGCGCGATCAACTTGCAACGGTTAACGGACTATTGGTCGGGCGTTACGCCCGCTCAGACACGCACTTCAGCATTTGCACGCCTCGGACAGTGGGTAATGTGATTGAATTCGCCAACAGTATCCAGTAAGGAACCAGACCCCAACGCACGTCTACAATCTCGCGGTCGCCGTCTTCATTGAGCCGGATGACAGAGTGCCATGTTTGCGCGGCGCCTTGTAGTGCGGCGGCGCAAGGAGCTCGTTCGCGGGCTTGGCCCGAAACTGAGTCGCGATTTCCTGAATGCTGCTAAACCTATGGAATCGGCCACACGTTCAAAAGGCTATCACCGCGTGTCGAATCATTGTGCCGGGTCAACCGGCCCGTCAACCTGCCCGCGAAGCCTTCGGTAAACGTAGTCGAGGGTGCTGACAGCGAACACGAGGAACGCCCACGCCGCCCAACACAGAGCTAGGGATGCTGCAGTCTTCAAAAGAATATGGATCATGGGGTGTTTCCCACGATTCTACTAGATGAGGCAGGCGGCTCCTTTGGGGCTAATGAACGATCTTATCCGAGGGACACGGTTGAGGGCCGCGGGCGCTATCCGTCCTCCCTGCCTCTTTCATGATCCCCTCCGCAAAGGCAATCGCGTCATCTCGAAACATCCAGAGTTTCAAGGTCTTCGAATCTCCGGACTGGAGCTTCTCTTGCGACTCAAAGTAAGTGAGCTTTGCGCTCATGGTTTCAAGGCTCCATGCCCCGTCCACGTGTCCATAGACGTCTACGCCACGCAGGAAATATGCACCCTCAACGTGGTGTTCCAGCTTCGGTTTTCCAGTTGCCGGGAGTTCAGACATATTGCCGTTTTCGTTGCTCATACTCTCTCCTTATCATTTGACGATTCGATCCAAAATCATTCGTGCCAGTGCCACGCCATCCCCTACTATGCTTGCCACACGGCGATGGCCTTCCAATCTGTTCATCCTTGGCAAGCCTCAGAGCGGCGATGATCGAGGCCGCAATCACCAAGGTGGATGTCAAGCGGTCTCTTACCTTTGCCTCATAATCCTGTCGATCCTGGATCTTCCGGGCAATCGCCCGTTTCATGTCCCCCATCAGTTCACGCGCGTCCTCTTCAGCACTTCATGGTGGACGAAATTCCAACCCAACTGCGTTGGCAGATACAACCGCACCTCCCGACAGAGAATGCACCGCACGGCGATGTACCTCGTCGGCGGCACCTGAACACCTGCGGGCACGTTCCGCTGACAGCGCTTGCGCTGAACGCAAAGGATTTTTCGGGCGTCCGAGTGGAAGAATGCCATAGATTATAGGCGAAGATAAAGCGAAACTGTCAATGCATTTCTTTGGGCACTCCGGCCTGGTCGTGCTAAGCAAACATTGACTGACGATCAGGTATTCTGCTCGTGTTCGCTCAGGTCAATAGACCATTGCTAGCTTCGCACCC
>Ga0206922_1142_pt1 | contig 17909 bp, 13 predicted proteins | sample Alteio_BWOrgHeat_63_FD_152976 | JGI IMG/M metagenome (GOLD analysis project Ga0206922, IMG submission 152976) | Enriched cells from forest soil in Barre Woods Harvard Forest LTER site, Petersham, Massachusetts, United States -... | ecosystem: Environmental > Terrestrial > Soil > Temperate forest >... | reverse complement strand
CCATCGAGGCCAATACCCGTACGGAAGAGCTGCTTGAACAGTCACAGTCACTGGCAGGGGAGCTGAAGATCCAGCAGGAAGAATTGAGAAGGACAAATGACGAATTGCAGGACAAGGCCCTGTTGCTGGTGAAACAGAAAAATGAAGTGGAAGCAAAGAATAAGGAAGTGGAAGAGGCGAGAAAGTCACTGGAAGAAAAGGCGGAACAGCTGACCCTCACCTCCAAATACAAGTCGGAGTTCCTTGCAAATATGTCACATGAGCTGCGTACACCCTTGAATAGTTTGCTGATCCTGGCACAACAGCTCTATGAAAATGTGGAAGGTAACCTTTCGGACAAACAGATCCGTTATGCAAAGACCATCCACTCCTGCGGAGATGATCTTATCCAGCTGATCAATGACATCCTGGATCTTTCCAAGATTGAATCCGGATTTATTTCCGCCAATATCGGTACGGTCAGGTTCGGAGAGATCGCTTCCTTCGTGGAAACCACCTTCAAACCCATTTCCGAGGCCCGCCACCTGCGTTTCACCATTGAAACGGATCCAAAGCTGCCCCAGAGCATGGAGACCGATCTGCAGCGGCTTAACCAGATCCTCAAGAACTTGCTGTCCAACTCCTTTAAGTTCACGGAAAAAGGAGAAGTGAAACTGCGGATCTACGAGGCCAGCAGGAATTGGAAACAGACTAACCAGATCCTGGATAAGGCAGATAAAGTAGTGGCCTTCGCCATCAGCGATACGGGCATCGGCATCCCACAGGAAAAACAGAACATCATCTTCGAGGCCTTCCAGCAGGCGGAAGGCTCCACCAGCAGAAAATACGGCGGCACAGGTCTGGGCCTTTCCATCAGCCGCGGTCTGGCCGAATTATTGGGCGGGACCATTGAGCTGGAAAGCTTCCCCACCAGGGGCAGCACCTTCACCCTGTTCATCCCCATCGACAGCGCCGCGGGGATCATTTCCCGGGAAACATCGGATAACCTCAGCGCCTATCACCAGCTTCAGCTGGGATCCGACAGCGGGGAGATCGACACCCTGCTGAATTCCCTTCGCGTCACCAATGACGGAGTGGATATACCCAAAATGACCGTCGTCAGCGAAATGATCAATGATGCAGGCGATGATCGCAGCACCATCCAGACAGGCGATAAGATCGTGCTTATCGTGGAAGATGACCTCCGGTTCGGAAAGATCATCATTGAAAAAGCCCATCAATACGACCTCAAGGCCGTAGTGGCCACCAATTATCTCGAAGTATTCGATTTTATAAACCGGTTTACACCTATTGCTATTACGCTGGACGTGAAGCTGCCGGATACCAGCGGATGGAAAGTGCTGGACCTGCTGCGCAACGATCTTAACTACCGGCATATACCCATCCACCTCATCTCCGGAGAGGAGAACAGGAACCTGGCCCTCAAACGCGGCGCACGCAGCTTCCTGTTAAAACCTTTGGAAAATGAGGCGCTGAATGAACTTTTGGAGGACATCGTTTCGTTCCATCGAAAAGAGACAAAACGCATCCTGGTGGTCGAGGACAACGAGCTGGAATCTTCCCAGATCTCTAAAATGCTGCAGAGCGATGATATAGAGGTCACGATCGCCGCCACCGGTAAAGTGGCCCTCCAGGAAACCGATATCAAGGACTTTGACTGTATCATCCTGGACTATACCCTGCCCGATATCGCCGGCATCGACCTCGTCAGCCAGGTCAGCGAGAACAAGAAAAAGCTCACCCCCATCATCGTCTATTCCGCAAAGGACTTTGACAAAAAGGAATTGTACCATTTGAACAGGAGCTCTAACACCATCCTGCTCAAAGGCGTCAACTCCCTGGAACACCTCCTGGAAGAAACGGTCCTTCATTTGCATATCAATCACAAGGACCTGTCACCCGAGAAGAAGAAAGTGATAGAACATATCCGGATGAAGGACGACATCCTTACAAGCAAGAACGTCCTGGTAGTGGATGATGACGTGCGTAACCTGTTCGCCCTGACCACGGTCTTTGAAAGATATAATATGAATGTCATTACGGCGGAGAGTGGTAAGGAGGCCATTGCCATTATCAACGACGACAGACAAAAGATAGATATGGTGCTCATGGATATCATGATGCCGGAAATGGACGGGTATGAAACAACACAAAAGATCAGACGGGAACATAAGAACAGTACACTGCCTATCATCGCAGTGACGGCAAAAGCCATGAAGGGGGACAGGCAAAAATGTATCGAGGCCGGCGCCTCGGACTATATCACCAAACCCCTGAAGATAGATCAGCTGTTGTCGCTTATGAGGGTCTGGTTCTACAAATAAACCTTAAATAAACTAAATCGTAAATCCAATCCATGCAGCCAAAGATCTTGTTAGTGGATGATCGGGAAGACAATCTGCTCTCTATGGAGACAGTATTGGAGTCCGATGGTTACCGGATCGTCAAGGCCGCATCGGGAAGACAGGTGTTGAAGATCCTGCTCAGCGACTTCGATTTCGCTCTCATCCTGATGGACGTGCAAATGCCAAATCTGAATGGTTTTGAGACCGCCTCTCTTATCTATGAAAGGGAAAAGCTCCGGCATATCCCTATCATATTTATCACCGCCAATAACTATGGGGAAGAGAATGTCTTTAAAGGCTACCGCGCCGGCGCCGTAGACTATATCTATAAACCGGTGAACCCGGACCTGCTAAGGGCCAAAGTCAGCGTGTTCGTGGACATTTACAGGAAGAATCAGCGCCTGCTGGCACAGGAGCAAAAGCTGGTGGCCATCAACAGGAGCCTGGAGCTGGAAGTAGCAGAACGAAAGGCCTCAGAAGAGAAAGTGAATGAGCTGAATAAACAATTGCTGGATAATATCAGCAGGCTGGAGTCTGCAAATAAAGACCTGGACCTGTTTGCCTTTATGGCCTCACACGACCTGCAGGCGCCCCTGCGCAAGGTCAGGATGTTCAGCGACCGGCTCCTCTCTGATTATCGCCAGCAGTTGAATACAGAGGGGCAGCTATATCTTTCCCGTATCCGGGAGGTCTCCAAAAGGATGCAGGACCTGATCAATGACATCCTCCGTTTTTCCAAGATCTCGGGCGAGAGTGAGGTCTTTGAAGAGGCCGATCTCAATGTGCTCCTGAAAGAAGTGCTCTCGGAAATGGAAACGCCTATCGGGGAAAAAAATGCGGAGATCATCATGAGTGAGCTGCCAATCGTGCCCGTCAACGCCATCCTCATGGCCCCCCTGTTCTCTAACCTGATCAGCAACTCCCTCAAATACAGTAAAAGAGATGTTCGCCTGCAAATAAATATCCGGCACGAGATCACCGTGGGCAGTGGCAACGGATCGGGCAAAGAAGGGGAGACGCGCTACTGTCGCATTTATATAGAGGACAATGGCATTGGCTTTGATCAGAAATACGCAGAACAGATCTTCGACATGTTCAGACGCCTTCATCCCAGCGCAGAATATGAAGGAACGGGCATCGGACTTGCACTTTGTAAAAAAATAGTGGAAAAACACAAAGGGTTTATTTCCGCCAGGGGTAAACAGGGGGAAGGGGCGGTTTTTGTCATTTCCCTTCCCATGAAGACCGTCCGGCAGGAGGTAACAGCCTGAATAATTAAAAAATAAGCTATTTTAGCACATTTGCGGCTACATAAACAGCTAAAAGGATATTATGTTATCATCCATTTTACCGACACGGATCTTGATCGTAGAAGATGATGAGGATGATTTTTTAATAATTGAGGCTTGTATCAGGGACATCCCTGAAAAAAAATTCCTCATTGAATGGTGCTATGAATATGATGAGGCGCTAAAACGTATTGGCGAAGGTCATTATGATATTTATTTTATTGATTATCTCCTGGGCGAAAGGACAGGTCTGGACCTTCTCCGCGATGCCATCTCCCGGGGATGTGAAGACCCACTCGTTTTGCTCACCGGCATCGGTAACCGGGAGGTGGACATCCAGGCCATGACCATTGGCGCCGTTGACTACCTCGTTAAATCCGAGATCAATACGGAAAAACTGGAACGCTGTATGCGCTATGCACTGGAAAGAAGCGCTTATATCAAGGCATTGCGGGCCAATGAACGGAAATTCCGGAATATCTTTGAACGCAGTAAGGACGCTGTTTTCCTGGCAGGGGACCGGCTTGTCTTTAAAGACGCCAACAGCGCCACGTCAGATCTGTTCAAGTATAACAAGGAAGATCTTCAGCAGCTGAGTCTCTACGAACTCTTCGCCCGCAGAGAGGCAGCCGAGGCCCTCCAGACCCGGCTACAGCAAAAAGGAGAAGTGGAGGATGTAGAGGTGGAGCTGCTGACCCGGAACAAGGAAAAAAAGAACTGTATCCTCTCCATTTCCCGGCAAAGCGATCCCTCCGGCGAAACATATATACAAGGCATCATCCACGACATTACGAATCTGAAGCGGATAGAACGCGCTACTTTTCAGATAGAAAAGCTGCGGTCTACGGCCACCCTGCTGAGAACTCTGGCGCACGAAGTACGTAACCCCCTCACCAATATCAATTTGTCGGTTGAACAGCTGAAGCCTGAGCTGAACAGCGAAGACGCCAATATCTACCTGGATATCATCGCCCGTAATTGCGGCCGTATCGATGGATTGATCTCGGAGCTGCTGGACCTTTCCCGGCCCGCAGAGATCTCCCTGCAGAAAGCCCCTTTGCAAACTATCCTCGACGCCACACTGCTGGCAGCTTCAGACCGCATCTCCCTGAAGAATATCAAGGTGGAGCTGGCTTATCCCGAACAACCAGCCTTTATCATGGCCGATATGGAAAAATTAAAGATCGCTTTTTTGAATATTGTGATCAACGCCATCGAAGCCGTTCCAAAAGAGGCAGGTAAGATCGTTGTCTCCATCCGGAACGAACAGGCAAATTACCGGGTCCTTATAAATGACAACGGCAGCGGCATCCCCGAAGAGAACCTGTCCCGGATCTTCGAGCCTTATTTTACTTCCAAGACCAATGGCTTTGGCCTGGGACTGGCCGCTACCTGGAATATCCTCCAGTCACACCGCGCCTCCATCGACGTGAACTCCCAGCTGGGGGAAGGCACCAGCTTTATTGTCAGCTTTGAACAGGCAGCCGCTCAGGGGTAGGCGATAGGCGCCAGGTCCAGGATCTGGTGTAAATGATGCAGCAGATGATTGCAATAGTCTGCCGCCACCCATTCCAGCGCCTGGGGCTCCTGGCCACCCATAAAACATTTCCGCTGCGCAGTTTCAGGACTCATATTGGACAATATCCGGCAGATCTGCAGGTTGAGCAGACGCCACAGGGCGATAAGATCACCGACAGGGTAACCCTGGTAACCGTTTAGCTCCACCCATTCGTCCTGTTGATACAATATTGCGGGCGTCTCTTCATACTGCGCCACGATGAACCGGCGGATATTGTTCTGCGCCGAGTCGATAAGATGCCCCAGCATCTCCTGTTTGCTCCATTTTTCCGGAAGAGGCTTCCGGATGTATGCTTCTGCAGACAAAGCCTCCATCCGCCGGCTGTAGATCCGGATGATCTGTTGTAAATGGTCAATGGTGGCTTGCATGACGCTTTATTGCTTTGGAAAATTCGGGTTCGCCTTCACTTCTTCTATTTGCAGGGTATGACGGGCGCTATGTGCCGCCAGCATGACCAGCCCCTGGTACAGGTCCACCGTGCCATATACGGGATGCGTAATAAAATGATCTTTCAGGTCGTCATTGGTCGTTCCCAGATAACGAATCGTGGAATCCCGGCGGCTCATAAATGCCGAAAGAGCGGCCTGGGTGTCGGGGAATTTATTTTCCGGCTTGAGGAATTCAGGGGCGCTCATTTTTTTTGAACGGTCCGTCAGGGCCTGGATCAATTGTTCGGTCGTCATTTTGACCTCACTGCGCTTTTCCGGGGCGGCCGGTTGTTTTGCTGCACCCTGGATCCATTGCCAGATCAGGCTCTCGGAAAGCGCGATATGTTCTACACATTCAGCAACGGACCAACGGCTGCTGTCCGCTTTGAAATGCAATTGTGCCGCGCTTAAACCACTGACGTCATCTAACAGACGCCTTTCTGTTTGCCGGTAATAATCGATGGCGAATTTACGCTCGGCTGCTGTGAGGGTATCTCCGTTTACAAGAGCGAACGAAGTCGTGAGGAACAAGGTGGTCAGCAGCAATCCGAAAGACAGGTGCTTTTTCATATGAATAGTTTTACTAAAACTACAAAACCTGTCTCATTTCCGGATATTATATTCAAAATAATTGTAAAGTCTGACTACCCCGGGGGCTTTCCGGAAGGGGGGAATACTGATTTGATAATATCCCTGACAACCAATAATTTTGCCCCTCAAAATGGACCATCGGTCCACAAATAACATAAGAATGAGACAAATTGCTTTTCGGGAGGCGTTGCGCGAAGCCATGAATGAGGAAATGCGTCGTGACGACCGTGTCTTTTTAATGGGAGAAGAAGTGGCCGAGTACAATGGCGCCTATAAGGTCAGCCAGGGAATGCTGGAAGAATTTGGTGAAAAACGGGTCATTGATACCCCCATCTCCGAATTAGGCTTTGCCGCCGTTGGCGTAGGCGCCGCCCAGAATGGCCTTCGACCTATCATCGAGTTCATGACCTGGAACTTTGCCGTCCTGGCCCTGGACCAGATCCTGAATACCGCTTCTAAAATGCTGGCCATGAGCGGCGGGCAGGTAAGCTGCCCCATCGTTTTCCGTGGACCCAACGGCTCCGCCGGACAATTGGGCGCCCAGCACTCCACCGCCTTCGAAAGCTATTATGCCAATATACCCGGTATCAAGGTCGTTTCCCCCAGCAATGGCTATGATGCCAAAGGATTGCTGAAACAGGCCATCCGCTACGAAGAAGACCCCGTCATCTTCATGGAAAGCGAAACATCCTACGGCGATAAATCCGAGGTCCCCGAAGAGGAATATTATATTGAGCTGGGAAAGGCCGATGTAAAAAAACAAGGCAAGGACGTTACCATCGTCTCTTTTAATAAAATGATGAAGGTTGCCCTTGGCGCCGCTGCTGAGCTGGAAAAAGAAGGCGTCAGCGCCGAAGTGATAGACCTCCGCACTATCCGCCCGCTGGACTGGATGACCATCCTGGAAAGCGTTAAAAAGACCAATAGGCTCGTCATCGTCGAAGAACAATGGCCCTTTGCCTCCATTTCTTCCGAGATCAGCTACCGCATCCAAAAAGAAGGATTTGACTACCTGGATGCCCCCATCCGCCGGATCACCGCCGCAGATGCCCCCCTCCACTACGCCCCAAACCTCGTTGCCCTGGCCCTGCCCGATGTCGGCCGTACGGTAAAACTGGTAAAAGAAGTGATGTACTTACAGAAATAAATAAAGAGGCCGGTTCTTCGAACCGGCCTCTTTATTTACACAGGTTACATACAGTGGCTCTATTTGATGGCCTCCAGCGCTGTATTGAACAGCACGAGGAATCCATAAACACAACCTAACAATACACAACCGATAACAGTTAATTTGAAAAGTACTTTTCCTGTGGGAGGGGCCTGAAGTTCAAGTTCATGCTTCATAGGGAAATATTTTTGGATTATTAAATGGATTTGGTCCTTCAATGAATTTTGGATACATCTAAGATACTATAAGGGGTCATTTTGTGCAAGGGTGTTTTACGTAGGATAAATACGAACCCTTACTTTTTTAGAAATTTTAGCAGATTTTAGCGGGTTCAATTCATGTTCAATCCATCGGATATACCTCTATTTTTACTCGAACACACATTCTTAATTAATTGATAATGAATATGTATTACATTTTTAAAACCGAACGACCTCCAAGGAGCCGCCATTGCTAACCAGCGCCTGCCAGTGGATAGAAATTTACGTCGGCCCTGAAAATTTCCTGGCCCTGTATTTGCCTGGAAACTAATCATTAAAATTAGTTTTAAAGTCAGTAGGCCGGGGTTCCGATCCATATCGTTATTTTTACCACTTATTATTCCATAAAAAGTTTTGTTAAAGCACATGTCGAACATTTTGATCATTGACGACGAAAAGGCTATCCGTAAAACACTCAGCGAGATCCTGTCCTACGAAGGTTATAAGATCGATGAGGCCGGCGACGGCGAAGAAGGGCTAAAGAAAGTGAAGGAAAAAGAATATGATGTGATCCTTTGTGATATCAAAATGCCAAAAATAGACGGTATAGAATTCCTGGAAAAAGCCAAAGAGGCCAACCCGGATATCCCTATTATCATGATCTCCGGTCACGGCACCATCGAGACGGCTGTAGAAGCCGTGAAAAAAGGCGCCTATGACTACATCTCCAAACCACCGGATCTTAACCGCCTGCTGATCACCATCCGCAACGCCATGGACAAGACCACACTCGTGGCCGAGACCAAGGTGCTCAAACGGAAAGTGAGCAAAGTACAGGAGATGGTAGGCTCTTCCACCCCCATCCAAAAGATCAAAGAGACCATCGAGAAGGTCGCCCCTACGGACGCCCGTATCCTGGTCACAGGAGAGAATGGGGTAGGGAAGGAACTGGTAGCCCGCTGGGTCCATGAGAAAAGTAACCGCGCCGGGGGCGCGCTCGTCGAAGTAAATTGCGCCGCCATTCCCAGCGAATTGATAGAGAGTGAGCTCTTCGGTCATGAAAAAGGCTCTTTTACATCCGCCGTCAAACAACGGATCGGTAAGTTCGAACAGGCAAACGGAGGAACGCTCTTCCTCGATGAAATAGGCGATATGAGCCTCACCGCACAGGCAAAAGTGTTAAGGGCCCTGCAGGAAGGGAAAATAACCCGCGTAGGCGGCGATAAGGACATCAGCGTGGATGTAAGAGTGATAGCCGCCACGAATAAGGACCTGTTAAAGGAAGTCGACGAAAAAAGCTTCCGGCTTGATCTTTACCATCGTCTCAGCGTTATCATCATCCATGTCCCTTCTCTCAATGAAAGAAAAGATGATATACCCCTGCTGGTGGAAAAATTCCTCGTCGATATTTGCGCCGACTATGGCATTGCCAAGAAGAACATAGAAGATGAAGCCCTGAAAGGACTGCAAAAACACAATTGGACAGGGAATATCCGTGAATTGCGCAATGTGGTGGAACGCCTGATCATCCTTTCAGGTAAGACCATCAATAAGGAAGATGTGGAAAGTTATGTGCTGCCGAAGAAATAAATTGCTGCAAATTCGTCAATAGTCATTATCCCTGACTTTCCCCGGCAAAAGCCAGCATCTCCTCCAGGCTCTGCAACAGCCTGACCGTAGGCGGAAGCTGTTTGTCCTTCAGATGCGCCCCCATACTCCCCGAAATGATTATTTGTTTATCAGGGAACAGCTCATGGAGCTGCTTGACATAACGGTCCGGCTCACAACGCAGCAATTGGGTCACTAAGTGGAAATACAGATGCGTCACCGGCTTTTGCCGGCAATAGAATTCCAGCGCTTCCAGGGCAATATCCTTCCCGAAATAGATAGTCGGAATACCATTTTTTTTCATGAGATAACGCATATACAACAGGGGTATCTCATGGAACTCTCCTTTTGGCGCATAGATCAATACGTTTTTCTGAGGCTCCTGCTGTAACCTGCCTGCTCCGGGTGGCGTTTCCAGCCCATTGATAGCAACATGTATTTTCTTGGAAATGAGGGCGCTGGCAAAATGCTCCTGCGCAGGGACCACATTCCCCGTCAGCCACAACAGCCCTATACGGTTGAGGAAAGGATAGGCCACCCTGGTGATCGTCCGCTCAAATCCCAGGTGCAGGATCACGTTGTGGAGTATCTTGTCAAAAAGCTCCTGGTCGAAGTCCATCGCGGCCTCTGTCAGCTGATTGATAAAAATATCCGTGGAGTCCCCTGACCTGGCCATGGAAAGGGCAAGATCCGTTATTTCCTGCTGGCTCAGCTTTGCAATGGACGAGATCTTATGACCATTATGATAAAGATAGGCGATGCGAAGGAGACATTTCAGGTCATTGTTATCGTACATCCGATGGTTTCCGGCCTTGCGTTTTGGGCACATCAGCTGGTAGCGTTGCTCCCAAATCCGCAAAGTATGGGCCTTGATGCCACATATATTTTCAATGTCCCGGATAGAAAAGGCGTTCATTAGCTGGAAAACTAAGGATATTTTCTGTAATATTTCCCGCTATCCGGCGACGAATACGGGGATTATTATTATAAATTTGCCCGGAATCATATAAAAACTAAAGGAATGGCGAGTCATCAGTTGCAGGTTTTAGCACTTATTCAATTAGTTATACTCCTGTTACCCTCTATTGGTCTCTACAAAATGTTCGAAAAAGCGGGTGTTGAAGGGTGGAAGGCTTTTATCCCCTTTTACAACACCTGGATCATGCAGCAGCTGGCTGACCGGCCCAAACATTGGGTATTCTGGCAACTGATCCCCGTTATTGGCTGGTTCATCTCGATGGGCATCTTTGTAGAGTTCGTCAAGACCTTTGGAAAATTCCGCCTTTACCAGCATGCATTGGCAGCGCTTTTGCCGGTCGTCTACTTCCCTTACCTCGGCTTTAGCCCCAAAGAAAAGTTCCAGGGCGCCACACAGGCGAAAAAATATAAGAAAAGCACGTCCCGCGAATGGATAGATGCGGGTGTCTTCGCCATCGTGGCCGCCACGCTTATCCGCACTTTTGTTTTCGAGGCCTATACCATCCCGACAGGGTCCATGGAAAAAACGCTCCTGATCAACGACTTCCTCTTTGTAAGCAAGTTCAGCTACGGCCCGCGTATTCCCAATACCCCCCTGTCCGTTCCCTTTGTACACAACACCATGCCCATCACCAATGGGAACTCCTATGTGGAATGGATCAAAATACCTTATACCCGCTGGTTCCCCAGTCCGGTGAAAAGAGGCGATGTGGTCGTCTTTAATTTCCCGGCCGGCGATACGGTCATCAACCTGCCGGATTATCAATCCCTGGTGCCTTATTATGATGTTATAAGAAATCTGGGACATGGCAACGTAGATTCAGGTCGCCAGATCGTGCTTGATCATCCGGATGACTATCCCCTGGTGATCCGCCCCGTGGATAAGAAAGAGAATTATATCAAACGTTGTGTTGCCGTCGCCGGCGATACTTTACAAATAAAGGACCAGGTATTATATATCAACGGACAAAAACAGACCTTCCCACCCGAATCCCAGACGTATTATACCGTGGTTACAAAAGGACAGCCCCTCGACGAAACGCTGATGCGGGACGAATATAACCTGGATATGACCAGCGGCGAGGAAGTCCGTTCCACAGACTCCCCCAATAAGTATATCATGCTGCTCACCTGGGCCGCCCATGAAAAAATGCTGAAGAACGGACTGGCTGTCAGCATCCAGCCCGAATTAGACAGTAACCGCGAAGTATATCCCTATGCAGACAGCTATACCTGGAGCCGTGATAACTACGGTCCGTTATGGATCCCTGCCAGCGGCGCCACCCTTACCCTTACCGCGCAAAATTACCCGCTCTATGAAAGAGCCATCCGCGTATACGAGGGTAATAAATTCGAAATGAAGGACGGTAAGTTCTTCCTCAACGATCAGCCCGTTACCCAATATACTTTCAAAATGAATTATTACTGGATGATGGGGGATAACCGCCATGGCTCACAGGATTCCCGTTATTGGGGATTTGTACCGGAAGACCACGTAGTAGGAGAGGCCTGGCTCATCTGGATGAGCTGGAATAAAGGCGTACGCTGGAGCCGCCTGTTCAAAAAAATTAAATAAGCCCCCTGTCGATGAAAAAACAGGAATCTATTTTCTCATATGATATCTACGACTCGGCATCTGACCTCACAAAGGCAGATGCCGAATTGCTGATAGCCGCCCGCGCCGTCACCAAAAATGCCTATGCCCCTTATTCCCATTTCCATGTAGGGGCCGTCGCCCGGCTCATCAACGGAGCGCTCATCTCCGGCACCAACCAGGAGAATGCCTCCTTTCCCGCGGGCATCTGCGCGGAAAGAACCCTGCTTTCCACCGCCGCATCTCTTTACCCGGGCCTGGCCATCGACACCCTCGCCGTCAGCTATCACAACGAAAACGGCCCCAGCACCAGCCCCATCTCTCCCTGTGGCATCTGTAGGCAATCCTTACAGGAATTTGAACAACGCACATCCCATCCCATTCGCCTCATCTTATCCGGACAGGAAGGACCGGTCTTTGTCATCGCACAGGCCAGCGCTTTATTGCCTTTGGCATTTACTGCTGACGAGCTCAGCTGAGCAAAACTTACAAAAAAGGCCGCAGGTCTTGCCGATCATATAAAATGATACCCGCTCCTGAAAAAATGAGTGCCCGGATTTCGATATATACAAAAAATACCAATCTACTGATCCAGGGGAGTAATAGAATGATTTTTAATCTCTTCTTAATCTATTCTTTAAATGATCGTTAAACTATCCGGTATATCTCTTTCTGACAAACACCCGTACACTTATATGCTGCATAGGTCCCTACCATTTATACAATTATCACCCTGTTGAAACAGGCAGACTTCAATTCTCGGTATATTTGGTTTATTCTAAACTGACCCAAAATCGCATTTATCGAGATGTTCCGGCTACTACACACAGCAGCGCACCCGGCTAGAGGTATTTTTAGTAGATTTTTGCTCCTTCCAATCTGTCTTCTTTTTTCAGCCAGTCTCTTCTTTTCCGCCTGCAGAGAAAAGGCGGATGCTGAAAAGCTCCGGCCAAAAGGAAATCCCCCCGTTTTAGTCGATGTCATGGTTGCCGCCGCCCGCAGTATCGATAATAAGATCGAGGCCAATGGTAATGTAGTTGCGAATGAATATGTCGAATTACATCCCGAGATCAGCGGGCGTATCACCTGGCTCAACGTTCCCGAAGGCACCTACGTGACAGAAGGCACGATCATAGCCCGTATCAACGACGCGGATCTGCAGGCCACCCTGGCGAAGTCAAAAGTGCTGCTTGATCTTTATGAAAAGACAGCCGAAAGGGATCGTAAATTGCTGGACATCAATGGCATCAATCAGGCCGATTATGACATCGCCATCGGGAATGTCAACAGCACTAAGGCGGATATTGATTATACCCAGGCGCAGATCGACAAGACGATCATCCGCGCACCCTTCAGCGGCACCGTCGGCCTCCGGCAGGTGAGCCCCGGCGCCTATGTTACACCCACCACCATCATTGCCACCATTCAGCAGCTGGATAAGATAAAAGTGGATTTTACCATTCCTGAACAATACGCAGCGGTCATCCGAAAAGGAGAATGGGTGGATATTGAAGTGGATGCGGCCGCCGGCATCCATCGTAAGGGTCTCGTCATCGCCACAGAACCCCAGGTTAATCTTTCCAGCCGTAATTTAAAGGTAAGGGCGCTGCTGCAGAATGGCCAGGGGAATCCCGGCGCCTTTGTAAAGGTATTCATCAATGCCGGCGTCGATAAAAGAGCCATTATGGTGCCCACCAACTGTATCATTCCTGATGATAAAAATAACCAGCTGATCATTGTCCGTGGCGGCGTGGCGAAATTCGTAAATGTTCAGACCGGCATACGCGAAGCAAATAATGTAGAGATCACCAGCGGGGTCAATACAGGCGATACTGTCGTTGTTACGGGTGTATTGTTCGCCCGGCCGGATGCGCCCCTGCAAGTGCGCAGCGTGAAGACTCTTGACAAATAATATTGACCCATGAACATTTCTGAACTCTCCCTTAAACGGCCCGTACTGGCCACAGTGATGAACCTCATGCTCATCCTTTTCGGCGTCGTGGGGTACAACTTTCTTGCCGTACGCGACTATCCGGCCATCGACCCGCCCATCATTACTGTCAATACCAACTATACAGGCGCCAATCCTGATCTTATTGAAAGCCAGATCACGGAACCCCTGGAAAAACAGATCAATGGCATTCCCGGTATTCGTACCATCTCCTCCACCAGCTCACTCGGCAGCAGCTATATCACCGTCGAATTTAACCTGGGCGTAGACCTCGAAGCCGCCGCCAGCGATGTACGCGATAAAGTAGGCCAGGCCACCCGCAACCTGCCGCTGGACATCGATGCACCCCCCGTCGTCACCAAGGCGGATGCCAATAGTGACTTCATCCTCATCCTTGCCGTGCAGAGCCGTACCAAAAGTCTCATGGAGCTCAGCGACTATGCCGACAATGTCTTACAGCAACAGCTGCAGACCATCAACCAGGTCAGCTCAGTCAATGTCTTCGGGGATAAGACCTATTCCATGCGCATCTGGCTTGACCAGGATAAAATGAACGCTTACGGCATCGCCTATAACGATATTTCTACAGCGATGAATTCCGAAAATGTGGAGCTCCCCCCCGGTAAGATCTATGGGAATAACACGGAGCTTACCATCAAAACCCTGGGACGGCTCACCACGGAAAAGGATTTCAGGGATGTCATTTTAAAAGAAGACAGCTCCGGCATCGTAAGATTGAGTGACATCGCCCGCGTAGAGCTGGGACCGCAAAATCCGGAACAAAGCTGGAAATACAATGGCGTCAATGCCGTCGGACTTGCCATCATACCCCAGCCCGGAGCCAATAATATTGCCATCGCCGACGAGTTCAATAAACGGCTGGATGAAATAAAGAAAGCCAACAGATCCGATATAGAATTCAATGTCCTCATCGATAATACAAAGAACATCCGCCAATCACTCTCAGAAGTAAAAGAGACACTTATCATTGCCTTTGCACTCGTCGTATTGGTCATCTTCTTCTTTTTCCGCAACTGGCTTATCGCCCTTCGCCCGCTTATAGATATTCCTATTTCACTCATCGCCACTTTCTTTATCATGTATGTGGCAGGCTTTACCATCAATATCCTCACCCTGCTGGGGATCGTGCTGGCTACGGGCCTGGTGGTGGATGACGGTATTGTCGTAACAGAGAACATCTTCCGTAAGCTGGAACAGGGGCTTCCCATTCGCAAGGCGGCGCTGGAAGGAAGCAAGGAGATCTTTTTTGCCGTTATCTCCACCTCGCTGACCCTGGCTGTCGTATTTATGCCCGTTGTATTCCTGCAGGGGTTTGTCGGACGTCTGTTCCGGGAATTTGGCGTGGTGCTGGCCGCAGCCGTACTCATCTCGGCCTTCGTATCGCTCACCATCACACCCGTGCTGAACGTATATCTCACCAGCAAAAAATCAGGGCATGGCTGGTTCTATCAAAAGACGGAACCTTTTTTCACCGGCATGGAAAATGGCTACCTGCGGCTGCTGAAAGGGTTTATGAGAGTACGCTGGGTGGCATGGGTCATTATTGTCGCCTGCGGAACCATGATCTGGCTGATCCTTAGAAATATGCAGAGCGAAATAGCCCCCCTGGAAGACAGGAGCAGCGTGCGCTTTTCCGTTACCCTGCCCGAAGGGTCCAGCTTCAACTATACCCAGGACGTTACGGACCAGATAGCCAATTTCCTCTATGATTCCGTTCCCGAAAGAGACTTTGTTTTCGCCAGGGCCCCCAATGGAAATATCAACACCTCCCAGCCCCGTATTGGTCTCGTGGACCCCGGGGCGCGCCACAGAAGCCAGAATGAAATAGCTTCTGATCTCCAGAAAAAGCTCGGCCGCTTCAACGATGCCCGCATCTTCGCCATCCAGGAACAGACCATCGCCGTGGGCTCCAGCTCCAAGACAAGCCTGCCCGTACAGTTTGTCTTACAGAACCAGGATCTCGATAGGCTCAAACAGGTGATGCCCGCCTTCCTGGAGGCTGTCCGGAAGGACCCTACTTTTTCAAATGCCGATGTCAATCTCAAATTCAATAAGCCGGAGCTGGAGATCAGTATGGACCGGATGAAAATAAAAGACCTTGGTCTTTCCACCAACGATGTCATCTCGGCCATGCAGGCCGCCTTCAGCGGTGGAAGGCTGGCTTATTTCATCATGAACGGCTACCAGTATTATGTCATCGCCCAGCTGGAAAGAAAGGACAGGAATGATCCCATGGACATCAGCAAGGTCTATGTACGTAATAAGAATGGCGATAATATTCCCCTGGCTTCCGTAGTGCATATAGACAATAATAGCAATCCTTCCACGCTCTATCATTTTAACCGGTATAAGGCCGCCACCATTTCCGCATCCCTGGCCGACGGAAAGACCATCGGGGACGGGATCAAGGCCATGCAGGCTATCGCGGATAAATTACTGGACCCCAGTTTCCAGACGGCGCTGTCGGGGTCTTCGCGCGATTATGCAGAAAGCTCTTCCAACATCGTTTTTGCTTTTGTCCTGGCCCTGGTCCTTATCTATCTTGTATTGTCAGCACAATTTGAAAGCTTTATCGATCCCTTTACCATCATGCTCACCGTACCGCTGGCGCTGGCCGGCGCCCTGCTGAGCTTATACCTGTTCCACCAGACGCTGAACATCTTTTCCGAGATCGGGATGATCATGCTCATCGGGCTGGTAACAAAGAACGGGATCCTGATCGTCGAGTTCACTAACCAGAAAAGAGAACAGGGGATGCCCCGGCGAGAGGCTGTAATAGAAGCCGCTTCCCAGCGTTTACGCCCCATCCTCATGACCAGCCTCGCCACTTCCCTGGGGGCGCTGCCCATCGCGCTTAGCCTGGGCGCAGCCGCTACCAGCCGCATTCCCCTCGGTATCGTGGTCGTGGGCGGTATTATGTTCTCCCTGATCCTGACCCTGTTCGTCATCCCGGCCGTATATACCTATGTTTCGGGTAAACATAAAGCTCATTTGACCGAGGTGATAGATTAATTATAACCATTATGATCAACACAACACCCAAACGCTTCCGTCACCGGACCCATCTGTTAGTGACCCTGCTCCTGACCTGGTCCTGTCTGTTGCAGGCACAGACCCCACCGGCCACACCAGCGGCGCGGATCACCCTGGGAGATGCCGTACAGATAGCCCTTAAAAATAACCTCGGCATCCAGGTGGCGCAGAACAATGTCTCCATCGCCGCTATTAATAACGATTATGGCGTCGCGGGGGGGCTGCCCTATGTAAACGCCACCGCAGGCGATCAGGAACAGGCCACCAGCCTAAAACAGGATTATTCCGATCCTACCAATAATAAAGAGAGCAATAACGCATTTTCCAACGGTCTCAGCGCTTCCCTCAGCAGCAATATGCTGTTATATAACGGTCAGCGGGTCGTCACAGCCAAAAAAAGACTGGAGACCACCGAGGCGCAGGTAAAACAGCTGTTAAGCTCCAGGGCCCTTATCCTTATTAACAATGTCATGTTAAAGTATTATGACATCGTGCGGCAGCAGAGCTATGCCCGCACCCTGGAAAAAACCATCGACGTATACCGCCAGCAGCTGGACATCGTCAAGGCCCAGCAAAGCATCGGGCTGGCTAATAATGCGGATCTCTTCCAGTCCCAGGTGGACCTGAATACCCAGGTACAGAACCTGCAGGCACAGCAGCTGGTGATTGATCAGGGAAAGACTGATCTGCTCACGCTGCTGACCCTGAACCCGGATTCAACCATTGACGTAGCCGACACCATCCTGGTCGACAAAAGCATTCAGCTGGCAAATATCCTCAGCGCCGTTCAGACGGCTAACCCCGACATCATCGCCGCTGACCAGCAGATCCAGATCAATCAATACATCGAAAAAGAAACGGGCGCACAACGTTACCCCTCCCTCTATGTCAACGCCGGCTATAATTACAACCGTACCCAAAATTCGGGTGTCAGCAGGCTCTCACCCCTGCTAAATCTCAATTATGGCCCCTATGCCGGGGTCTCACTGAACATACCCATTTTTAATGGAGGTGTTTACAGACGGCAGGAGCAGGTGGCTGGTTTCAATGTTAAAAATGCACAGCTGCAGCGCGATACCCTTGTGCTGAACTATAAGGCCAATGCCGTCAGGAACTGGCAGGCA
>Ga0206922_1141_pt1 | contig 17938 bp, 11 predicted proteins | sample Alteio_BWOrgHeat_63_FD_152976 | JGI IMG/M metagenome (GOLD analysis project Ga0206922, IMG submission 152976) | Enriched cells from forest soil in Barre Woods Harvard Forest LTER site, Petersham, Massachusetts, United States -... | ecosystem: Environmental > Terrestrial > Soil > Temperate forest >... | reverse complement strand
TAAAGCTGTTGGGCAGGTTGACTTTGGTTCCGTCTGGATTGGTGATGACCAGGCTCCAGACACCGGGAGCTACGCTGGCGAGGTCGAGTGTCGCTGTTAAGAAATTCGGGTTGACGACGTTGATGTCGGAGACCGCAATCGAGCCACTGGGGCCTGTGAGGGCGAGGGTCGATCCAGGTACGGCGGGGTCGCCGTACCTATCTACCGGGCGAGCGGGCTCAAAGTCACTGCCGACGATGCGGACGGTTACCTGACCGTCGCCGCCTGAGTTGGGTGTGATGCTGGGAGTGGCCGACGACCCACCTTGGATGGAAATCGTGGCGCTGAAAATCAAACCGGCAATATCTCCGTTGTCGGTAACATTGAGATAGAGCCAGTTTAATCCCGAATGAATAAGAGGGGCACGGTCGCAGCTCACAAGGTCGCTGCGCAGGATGTACCACTCACTGTGATAGTCGCCGTAAACAGGATTGTTGCAGAGCGACATTCCGTTGATATATACGCCATCGATCAGGTTATCGGCGGCGAATCCCAGATTCAATGAGGCTGTGCCGATAACGGTATCCGTGACCGTGAAGGGGACGGCGTATAGGGCAGAGCCACCAAGGAAGTCGTTGCTTGTGCCGATCCACTGGGCTAATGGATCGGTGGTCAATCCCGTGACATATGTGCCCAGGGTGTTATTCGTGGATCGATTGATATAGGCGAATTGGCCTGTCTGGGCGGTGGAGAAGTCACTGGCCGTCGGGGTGACGTTGCCGAAGGTTCCATAAGCGTGGAAGCGCACCTGGGCGTCGCGCGGGGAGGGATTTGCGGCGCTCTGAGCGGGTCCGTTGCCGCTGCGCAAGGTGATGCTCTGGTCGGCCAGGGCTTGCTGGTTTAAGGCAGCAGCAAGGAGTACGGAGCCAAGGGCAATTGTTGTGGTGCGGAAGATAGAGGTAACTGACATGGTATCTCCTGTTAGCCGATGCATGGATGCATCCCGGGGTTGGGGTGGAACGTCGAGTGAGTTACGCGGACAGGAGACCGCGGCTTGTTCCGGGTAAGTTCGGAGCAAGTGCAGAGTCACGCCGGCACGCGTCCTGCTAAGACCGAGTTGCCAATGGGGATACTGTTGTGGTGCCGAGGACTCGCAATGGAGTGATTGACGGGGGGCCAGATAGGCCTTCGGAGCCAGCAGTATCGCTGCGCAGGGGGACGAAAAGAATGGTGGTCCCACGGCGCGAACCGAGCAGTTCTCCTTTCGCAGTTAGCGGTTCCTACATTTAGGAATGCGTGGGAATTCAGTAATCGGGCGCACTTTTTATCGGAGGAGGGAAAAGGCGAAAGCACCCAAGGCAAAAGGCAGTCGTGTAAGTCATTGAAGACGCGAGTTATCCGGGAGTTCGCGCAGGAGATAAAAATAATTTCGCCGGAGTTACCAGAAGAATCAGGCCCACGATATCTCTGGCATAGGGCGGTAGGGTCTAGAACGAAGATTGATCGTCGCCGCAACCGTTGCTTATTTCAGAGCCTAGGATTTGGCGCCGAAGGTGGGCAGTGATCGATCTATTTTCACATCGGGTTCGCGCGGGCCCGTAAATCTGTAAAGATAGAGGGGATATGGCTACTTCTGTTTCTGTTGAGCGTAAGGTGTTTGCTGACCGGATTGGTCGGATTGAGGTTTCGGCGACTATGGCTGTGGCTGCCGAGGCTGCGAAGTTGCGGGCGCAGGGTGTGAACCTGGTGGATTTTGGGGCGGGGGAGCCGCACTTTCCTACTCCGAGGCACATTAAGGACGCGGCGATTGCGGCGATTGAGGCGAACTTTACGCGCTATACGGTGGTGCCGGGGATTCCTGAGGTGCGGAAGGCGATTGTGGAGCGCCATGCGTGCGACTTTGGGTCTGACTATTCGATTGACGAAACGATCTTTACTACGGGCGAGAAGCTGGCGCTGTTTAATGCCGTGCAGGTGCTGGTGGAGCATGGCGATGAGGTGATTTTGCCGGTTCCCTACTGGGTGAGCTTTAAGGACATCATTCAGTATGCGGGCGGGAAGGTCGTGTTCCTGGAGACGGATGAGGCGGAGAGTTTCAGGGTGACGGCGGCTGCAGTGGAGGCGTTGATTACTCCGCGGACGAAGGCGATTATTTTGAATTCGCCATCGAACCCGGCGGGGAATGTGATTGACGGGGCGGACCTGGAGCGGATTGTTCGGGTGGCGCATGAGCGCGGAATTTACCTGATTCTGGACGAGTGCTATGTGTACCTGAACTATGAGTCGAAGCCGGTTTCGGCGGGCAAGTTTGGATGGGCGAAGGAGCACATGATTGTGCTTGGGTCGCTGTCGAAGACGTATGCGATGACGGGATGGCGCGCGGGGTATGCGCTGGGTCCGAAGAAGGTGATTGCGAATATGTCGAAGCTGCAGTCGCAGCAGACTTCGAATGCGACGAGCTTTGTGCAGAAGGGCGCGGTGGCGGCGCTGGCTGGTTCGCAGGAGTGCGTGGCGGAGTTTCGCGCGGAGTTTAAGGAGCTGCGAGATTATATGATTGCGGCGCTGAAGACGGTTCCTGAGGTGACGTGCACGGTGCCGGAGGGGGCTTTTTATGTGTATCCCAATATTGGCGCTTATATAGGTAAAGGCGGGATCAAGACGGCTACGGAGCTGGCTACGCGGATGCTGCATGAGGGGCGTGTGGTGGTGGTTCCGGGTGAGGCGTTTGGGACGCCGCATCATGTTCGGTTATCGTATCCGGTGACTCGGGAGACGATCGACGAGGGTGTGAAGCGGATGAAGGCGTTTCTGCTGGGGCTGTAGGCGCGGGGTTTATGGCGTCCATTTGCGAACAGCCTTGTTCGGCGATGGACGCTGATGGCTGTGCTGGTGTGGGAGACCGACGACAAGTCTCATGAATTCAGCGCGTTTGTGTTTGGGCCGGATGGTCTCCGGATTGCTCTGTTTCTCTTCTGACTAAGTGTGTTCGGGAGGGGTTTGATGGGTAGTCTTTGGAAGGATCTTCGGCAGGCGATTCGGCAGATGAGGAAGTCGCCGGGGTTTACGGCGGTTGTGGTGGCGACGCTGGCGCTGGGGATTGGCGCCAACACTACGGTTTTCAGCGTGGTGGACGCGGTGCTGCTGCGGCCTCTGCCTTATATGCAGCCGCAGAGACTGGTTGAGGCGGAGTCGTTCTTTGACAAGAACGTTGAGCCCAGCAATCTTTCCTATCCAGACTTTCTTGACTGGCGTGCGCAGAACTCGGTGTTTGAGCACCTGGTTTCATATCACGACAACAGCTACACGTTGACCGGCGTGGCGCGGGCTGTGCATGTGGATGCGGAGGTTGTTTCGTGGGATCTGCTGCCGATGCTGGGGGTTAATCCTGAGCTTGGGCGGGGATTTACGCAGGACGAAGAGAAGCGCGGTACGCGGGTTGCTCTGATCAGCCATGGGCTGTGGGAAGCGCAGTTTGGCGCGGATAAGACGATTGTGGGCCGGACGGTCAGCCTGAGTGGCGAGCTTTTTACGGTGATTGGAGTGATGCCGGCGAACTTTCGGTTTCCCGTTACAGCGCCGAAGAACGGTATCTGGACTACGCTGGCGGTCGATGACACTCCTACTGGCTCGCCGATGGCGAATCGTGGGATGCACTGGCTGAACGCGATGGGCAGGTTGAAGCCGGGTGTTACCGTGGCGCAGGCCGATGGCGATATGAAGGCGATTACGGCGCGGCTTGCGAAGCAGTATCCCAATACGAATACGACGCATAACTCGGCGCGGGTGCAGTCGGAGCTGGATGCGACGTTGGGCGATACCAAGACGCTGCTAGTCGTGATACTTGGGGCGGTTGCGCTGGTGCTGCTGATTGCCTGCGGGAATATTGGGAATCTGTTGCTGGCGAGGGTGAGAGACAGGCGGCGTGAGATTGCAATGCGCACGGCGCTGGGCGCGAGCCGGGCGCGGATCGTGCGGCAGCTGCTGGTAGAGAGCATGGTGCTGAGTGCGGCGGGTGGAGCGGTTGGGTGTGCGCTGGCGTTTTTGTGTACTCCCGCGGTGTTGAGGTTGATTGGAGACAGTGTGCCACGCGCGGCGGACGCCGGTGTCGATCTTCCGGTGCTGGGGTTTGCGCTGGTGGTGTCGCTGATTGCTGGAGTGGTCTTTGGGCTGGTGCCCGCGATGAGCGCTTCGAAGACCGATTTGGTTTCGACGCTGAAGGCGGGCGGGACTGCGGATGTTTCGGGTCGGGACTGGCTGCGATCTGCGGTGATTGTGGGCCAGGTGACGGTGGGCATTGTTCTGACGGCCGGGGCGGGGTTACTGATTTCGAGCTTCGTGAAGCTGATGCATCAGGATCTGGGCTTTCAGCCGGATCATTTGCTGACTTTTCGGTTTGAGACGCCGGACACCCGGTACAAGGAGACGAGGCCTCAGTTTTATCGTGAGTATTTTGAGCGGCTGCGTGCCTTGCCGGGAGTGAAGGCTGCAGGCGGCACGTTGATTCTGCCGATGAGCGAAGATAGCGCGGATGTCAGCTTTGAGAATCCGGAGCATCCGATGCCGCAGGGGTTGCTGCCATCGGCGGATATCACGCTGATCTCGGGCGACTACTTCCGCACGATGGAAGTTCCGGTGCTGAAGGGGCGAGACTTTAACGATGCGGATACGGTGGATTCGCCTCAGGTGATGATCATCAACCAGGCTTTTGCTGATAAGTATTTTCCCAACGAGGAACCGTTGGGAAAGAAGCTCAAGCCGGGTGCAGGAGGCGGGAAGCCCGGTGGTTTGCCGATGCGCGAGATCGTCGGAGTGGTGGGCAACATACGGCACTCCATGACACAGCGACGAGAGCGACCGGGGTATTTCTTGCCGGCCAGCCAGCTTCCGAGCTGGTGTTGTTTGGTTTCGGTGGTGCGGACACAGGTTGATGCTGACAGTCTTGAGCCGACTGTACGGCAGCTCGTGACTTCGTTGGATAAGGACATTCCTGTTACTGACGTGCGGACGATGCCGGAGCTGATGTCGCTGCAGCTTTCCCAGCCGCGCTTTGCGATGGTGCTATTAGGGGCCTTTGCGGCGCTGGCGCTGATTCTGACTGTTGTGGGCCTTTACGGGGTGATGACGTACTCGGTTTCGCGGCGGACGCGGGAGATTGGTGTGCGGCTCGCGCTGGGCGCGCAGAGAGCTGTGGTGCTGCGGATGGTGCTGCGCGAGGCTGCGATTCTGTTGGCGGCTGGCGTGGCTATCGGTCTCGCGGCTTCGCTTGCGGGTGGTTCTGCGCTCAAGACGATGCTTTACGGCACGACTTCACGCGATCCGCTGGTGCTGGCGGCGGTTTGCATCCTGGTGACGATGGCTGGCCTTGTCTCAGCGTTTCTTCCGGCGATGCGGGCTGCGGGTATTGAGCCGATGGAGGCTCTACGGACGGATTGAATTGACAGCGTCATTCCAATCATGCTGTATGGAGCATTGAAGAGGTGGTCACCCTACTGCCATAGCTGGAAGCTAAGAAGCGCAACCCATACAAGAAGAAGACGGCATGAACAAATTTAATGGAATGACGGTCAATGAACGATTATTCGATGCTGGACTGCTATCTGAGTGAGATTCTGCTTTGCAAAGGCGAGATCGTGCTGCTCTGGTAAATCTTGTCTGTCAGGTCGAGCTCGCGGATCAGGCGATCTCGATTGTAGAGTCCTGTCTCAAGAAAACAAATTCAAACTGACTTACGACCAAAAATCAGGTGAGTTGCTTCGCGAACTCATCGTGAAGGCTGTGCGCTATTTGTTCGGGTGCGGCATCTGAGATGGGGATTGGGGCGCCGACGTGTATCTCTACGAGGCCTGCGTGGAACCATCTCTGCTTTCTCGCGACGAGAGTGGGCATTCCTTTGAGCGCGATGGGAAGAATAGCGGTGTTGGACTCCTGGGCGAGGAGTCCTATGCCGGCGCGGAAGTGCTGGAGGGTTCCGTCGAGAGAGCGACGGCCTTCGGGGAAGATGAGGACATGGTAGCCGCGGTCGAGGAGCTCGCCTATATGGAAGAAGCTGCGGCGGAAGCCTGCCTGGCGTGGCAATGGGAATTCATTGAAGAGCGCGGCGAGTAGAAAGTACTGGATAGGTGCGAAGGCGTTGAGGAAGAAGTTTCCCTGATTGCGGGCGTGCTTCCAGTCTTCGAGCATTTCTCCCGCGGCCGCTACGGCAGTGTGCCGGCGGATATGGGGCGGCAGGGCGTATAGGGCCAGTGGGACGTCGAAGATGGCGACGTGGTTGACGATGAGCAGCATAGGCCGGCTGCCGGGCGCGATGGAGCTTGTGGTTTGGATGCGGGGGCGGAGGAGTATCCAGACCAGCGGGCGGACGATTGCTTCGAGGAAGAGGATTCGGATGGCGGCGACGGGCGGCCACCAGGGCCAGCGGGGATAGGTGAAGTGAGGGACCGCAGTGAGGCGCGGATTGGGTGGTGTTGGCGACGGCTTGGTTTCGGTATGTGGCTGTGTTGATGGTGACGCAGGCTGTGGTGAGGCGGCGACGTTGCCGGTGGGGTCGGATGGGACTGTGATGGCGGAGCGGAGCTGACCGAGGGTTTCCATTGACAGGAATGTCTGGTCGTCGAGGAGGACACCGAAGTTTTGTTCGATGGCGCTTTGAAGTTGTACGCGACCGAGGCTGTCGAGCTGAAGGTCTTCGGTGAGACGGAGGCTGTTGTCAGCGTTGTGGGCCGAGGCTCCGGTGATGCTGGCTATGAGGGAGATCAGCTGATCCTGATCTGGGCGAAAGTTTGTTGCGTTGACGGCGCCGGACGATTGTTGGGAGGCGACCCACTCGGTGACTTTGCTGCGTTTGACCTTACCGGTCGCGGTACGGGGCAGGTCGGGGTCGGGCCAGAGAAACCAGCGTCGGATGCGCTGGTACTCGGCGAGGGATTGATTGGCGGCGGTTATGGCGGCTTTCGCGGCTTCAGGGCCGGATGGTGCGATCAGGACTGCTGTGGGTTCTTCGCCGCCTGAGGGGAGAGTGGATGGCACGACTGCACAGGCGGAGATGGCGGGTTGCTGAAGGAGCGCGGCTTCGACGTCTTCGGGATGGATGTTGAGGCCGGCGGCGTTGACGATGATTTCACTCTTGCGGCCGAGGAAGTGGAGGTTGCCCTCGTCGTCAGCGGTGGCGAGGTCTCCGGTGACGAGCCAGGGATCGGTGCGCTGGATGATGCCGCCGTGCTGCCAGGTGGCGGTAGAGACCATTTCCCCGCGAACAGCGATTTCACCATCTGGGCCGATGCGAAGTTCGCGGCCGGGAAGGGTTTTGCCGATGGTGCCTTCGCTGATTTTGAAGGGATGATTGAGGGTGATGAGCGCGGCGGTTTCGGTCATGCCGTAGCCCTGCACGACGGCGTAGCCGAGCCTGTTCCAGAAGTGTTCGAGGTCGGCGGGGAGCGAGGCTCCGCCGCAGATGAAGGCCCAGAACTTCCAGCCGAAAAGAGTGTGAATGGTGCGGAAGCGCCAGATGCGCGCCCAGACGGATTGCTTTTGCGCGAGGGCGACTTGTGCGGGCAGGTCAGGGTGCTGTGCGGTGACGTGAGAGCGAAGGAGGTCGAGCACGCGGGGGACTGCGGCGAGTACCGTGATGCGCTTGCTGCGGAGGGTGAGGAGGATGCGTTCGGCTTCGAGGCGGGACTCGAAGTGGACTTCGGCGGCGAGCAGGGGAGGAAGCCATATCCCCATGAACTGGCCGAAGACGTGACTTAGGGGCAAAGTGTGCAGAAATCGGACGGGATGGAAGAGCCGCTCCAGGCGGCTGTACTTTCGCATCTCACGCTCGATGGGCTCTACGCTTGCGAGCACGTTTCCGTGGGTGTGGACGATGCCTTTGGGTTCGGATGTTGTGCCGGAGGTGAAGAGGATCTGAAGTGGGCTCTCGCGATGGAGGATGATTGCCTGGGTGTTGAGAGGGCTGGAGGGATCGGGGAGCGAGAAGAGGTCTTCGAGGTGAAGCTGGGGAGTGATCATTGCGGAGGGCAGCTTTGAGAGCAGGTCGCGGTCGCCGATGAGTAGGCGCGGCGAGGTTTCGGTGAGCACGCGCGTTGCAAAGTCGGGTGCGCCTGCTGCGTCGAGTGGTACGACGAGGAGACCGCGCAGCATGCAGGCAAAGAATGCGGCGATCCATTCGGCGGAGTTTCTACCCCAGAGTAGAATGCGCTCGCCGGGAGGGAATTGCTGACGGTCGAGTTCGGCGGCGACGCGAGAGGTTAAGGCGAGGAGCTGAGCGTAACTGGTGATGAGAGTGCGATTGCCGTGATAAGTCACGATGGCGGTTTGGCGACCTGCTGCGCGCCAATCGTCGATAAGAGTAGCCAGACTGGATCGCATAGTGGTTTGGGGAGCGCCGGAAATTCCTCTGGTAAGTCGGATGAAAATCGGAATAACTCCGACTGTTTCGTTATCAGGAAACTGGAGTTAGATGCAGCAGAGCTACGCCGCGATTGCACAGAGTGTCTTACATATAGAAATGCTTAGTGGATCGTGATCAGTTGCAGCTAGGCAACGGAACCTTCCGTGGGTTAGGATAGCGTTTCCATGACGAAGAAGATTGATTTTCGCCCGGTGATTTTGGCTGGAGGCAGCGGTACCCGCTTCTGGCCGCGTTCGCGACGTGCAAGAGCCAAGCAGGTGCTGGCGCTGGATGGGGACCGTTCAATGCTACAGCAGACGGTGGAGCGGTTGCGGCCGATTGCCGGCGCATCGCAGGTTTGGGTCATTACAAATGAGCTGCTGGCGGCGGAGATTGAGGCGCAGCTGCCGGGGGTTCCACGGGGGCAGATTGTAGAGGAGCCGGTGGCGCGGAATACGGCGCCGGCGTGTGGGCTTGCGGCTTTTCTGGTAGAGAAGTCGAATCCGGATGCGGTGATTGGGGTTTTTCCTTCCGATCATGTGATTGGGGACGAGCCGCGATTTTTGAAGATGATTGAGCGTGGGATTCAACTGGCGTCGTCGGGCGATGTGATGGTGGTGCTTGGGATTGAGCCGACTCGTGCGGAGACCGGGTACGGGTACATCGAAACTGGCGACGATGGGCCGAATGACAGCCTGCATGTGCGGCGGTTTATGGAGAAGCCGAGCCGGAATCGCGCGGAGGAGTTTGTTGCCGCGGAGAACTACTTCTGGAATTCGGGAATGTTTCTATGGTCGGCGCGGACGCTGGCGAAGGCGGTGAGGGAGCATTTGCCGGAGACGGCTCCGCTGCTCGAGGAGATTGCGGCGGCGTTTGGGACGGAGCGCTTCGACGAGGTTTTTGCGGAGCTGTATCCGCAGTGCGAAAACATTTCGGTGGACTATGCGGTGCTGGAGCCGAGGTCGGCCAAGGGTGAGCATCTGTCGAATCTCTATTGTTTGCCGGCTGAGTTTGGTTGGAACGACCTGGGGTCATGGGAGTCGCTGTACAAGTACCAGGTGGAAACACGGTCGCGTGGGGATGAAGAGGGTAATGTTGCGGAGACAGGTGGGTTTCGGGCCTTTGATTCCGGAGACAACTATGTTTACAGTCCGAAGAAGTTTGTTGCGCTGGTGGGAGTGCAGGATCTGGTGATTGTGGAAACGGACGATGCGTTGCTGGTGGCTCGGCGGAATGATTCGCAGGATGTGGGAAAGATTGTGAAGGACCTGCAGGCTAGCGGGCGTGAGGAATTGATCTAAAAGACGGCCGATGCGTAGCCAAAGATCAGATGCCAGTGTTCCCAGGAATAACCACAGTTAGGTTGAATTGGATTGGACCCATGCCCCCGGCGTCAGAGTTCGTTTGCTCGCGACGCTCGTTGTGCTTTGCACTAATGTGCTGACAGGGTGCTCTTTTAGCAACGCTCACGCCGCCGATGTCGATCAGCGAAAAGCGGATCGCATTGTTGTTGTGAAGTCAGAGCACACCCTGACGCTGCTGGCGAACGGTAAGGTTCTGAAACAGTACAAGGTCGCGCTCGGACGCTCCCAAGGATCAAAGGATCATAAGGGCGATCACAAGACTCCAGAAGGCGAGTACATCATTGATCAGAAGAACGTACAGAGCCGGTTTCACCTGGCATTGCATGTTTCGTACCCGAATGCGGAGGGTCGAAGGCGGGCGCAGGCCGAAGGCATCGCGGCTGGGAACGCAATCATGGTCCACGGAGTGGAGTCTGGATACGCCTGGCTAGGGTCGCTACAACGTGCCGTGGATTGGACGGATGGATGTGTCGCCGTGACCAATCCTGAAATCGAAGAGATCTGGCGGCTTGTGCCGACGGGCACACCGATCGAAATCAAGCCGTAGCATTGAATTCGAGGGAATGAATGGCGGATGGGAGCGAGGACCCGAGGATCTATTTCGCTGCAGAGCGGACTTTTCTGGCGTGGATTCGTACCGGGCTAGGGCTGATGGGAGTTGGATTTGCTGTCTCCCGGTTTGGGCTATTTCTTCGCGAGATGCGGGCGAGTGAGACGCATGCGCAAGTCCACAGCTTTGGGCTCTCGCTTCCCTCTGGAGTTGTGCTGGTGGTACTCGGCATTGTCGTCAACGTTGCTGCGACGATGCAGCATGTGCGCACGGTGCATCGCCTCCAATCAGGAACGTGGGTGTCGGGCATCTCCCGAAATGCGGTGATTCTTGCGGTGGTGCTGGCCCTGATTGGCGTGGGTATGGGCGCCTATCTGCTGTATCTGCGATAGACGGTTACTACCAGACGATGCATCTCTCGTTGTCGGGGCGGGTCATTGCGGAGCCGGCCGGACAACTGAAGGCTGCGGCGAATGGCTGGAAGTTCGACATGGGGCCGAGGACGCGGTATTTTGCCACTGGATGCGGGTCTCCCTGAACCATTAGCTTTTGGGTTTCGAGGCGGGTTTCGTCGCCGCGGAACTGGCCCCAGGCGATAAAGAATTGCTGGTCGGGAGTGAAGCCGTCGATCTTTGTATCGGACTGACCCTGCGTGGTCTTTTTGAAGGCGCGGTAGGCGATTTTGAGTCCGGCGAGGTCGCCGATGGATTCGCCGAGGACGAGCTTGCCGTTGATGTGGATGTCGTCGGGCCCATCAATTTTGAAGCTGTCGAATTGCTTTACGACACATGAGGTCTTGGCCTGGAACTTGGTGAGGTCTTCGGAGGTCCACCAGTTTTTGAGCTCGCCGGTGGCGTCAAATTGTGCGCCCTGGTCATCGAAGCCGTGCGAGATTTCGTGTCCGATGACTACGCCGATGGCGCCGTAGTTTACAGCGTCTGTGTAGTTCATACTGAAGGCGGGCGGTTGAAGAATACCGGCGGGGAAGACGATCTCATTCATGAGCGGGTTGTAGTAGGCGTTGGAGGTTGGCGGCGTCATGCCCCATCGCTTGCGATCGATTGGCTTACCGATGAGGGAGCGATCGTCCGCTACGAGAAACCGGGTTGCCGCCATGGAATTGCCGAAGTAATCGTTGCGGTCGATCTTTACGGATGAGTAGTCCTTCCATTTGTCGGGATAGCCGATCTTGACCTGGAAGGTGGCGAGCTTTTCGAGGGCTTTCTGTTTGGTTGCGGGGGTCATCCAGTCGAGGTCGCCGACGGTGTCGTGCATGGCGGATAGGATGTTGGCCACCATGGTCTGCGCCCGCTGCTTGGCCTCGGGAGGGAAGTAGCGCTTGACGTATTCCTGGCCGAGGGCTTCGCCGAGGAGGCCGTCGGTTTGTTCGGCGCAGCGGACTGGCCGTGGTTTGAGCTCATTCACGCCGGCGAGTTGCTTTTGATAAAAGCCGAATCGAGCGTCGACGAATGGCTGTGAGAGCGTGCCGGCGCTGCTGTTCAGGAGCTGCCAGCGGAGATAGGTCTTCCAATCTTCGAGGGAGGTGGAGGTAAGCTGGCGCTCGACTTCTGCCATGAAGTCAGGCTGGTCGATATTGATTACGCCGGGTTCGATATTGGCGCTTTTGAAGTAGGAGTTCCAGTCGAAGTGCGGAGTTGCCTTTTGGAGGGATGCGAGGTCTCCGATGTGATCGGTGGCGTGGGGATCGCGGAGGGCTACGTTGTCGAGTGAGGCTTTTGCCAGGGCGGTTTCGAACTGCATGATTTTTTGCGCGGCGGCTTTGGCTTCGCTTTCTGAAGAGCCGCTGAGCGTGAAGATTTTCGCGATGTAGACGAGGTAGGCGGCTCTTGCATCGGCGAATCGCTTCTCAGGCTTGACGTAGTAATCGCGATCGGGGAGCCCGAGGCCGCCTGCACCTACGTCTGCGATTACGTCGTTTGGCGAATGCGGATTTGGGCTGCTGCCGAAGTTGAAGGGAACGCCGATGCCTATGGCGTGCAGTTCTCGCAGCTCCTGTTGCAGGCCGGCTTTGTCGTGGATGACGTCGATCTGGGCGAGATAGGGCTTGAGAGGAGCGATGCCTTTCTCGTCGATAACCTTAACGTTGGTGCAGGCGGCGTAGAAGTCGCCGGTGAGTTGGGCAGGGCTGCCGGGGGTGTGTGCAGGCTCGGCTGCCAGCTGATCGAGGATGTCGCGGAGCTGGTACTTGTTCTGCTCACCGGCCTGCCAGCGGCGGCTCCATCGATCCATTGAGGCGGGGATTGGATTCTGCGATCGCCAGGCGCCGTTGGAGTAGTCGAAAAAGTTGTCACAGGGCTTGACTGACCTGTTCAGGTCACCGGTCTCGATGCCTTTGAGCGATGATTCTTGTGCATGGCTGCTTAGACCAAGTGAGATGGCGAGCAGGAGTGTCAAACCAATCCGTTTCAATTTCGTCCTCCGGGAAACCTGTTTCTGATTCGCATCCATTATTGTCTTCTAATTTGAAGGCGGTGAATACAGTCCTGTGACGAGGGGTAAGCATCTGTTGGACAGAAGGGCCGGGGTATACGTAGAGGCTTCGATTTATGCACGTTACACTTGCTGGATAGGAGACGGCTCGCAGGCATGGCGCATCCGGTGATCAAGTTCGGGACAGACGGCTGGCGAGGGGTGATTGCCAGCGACTTTACCTTTGAAAATGTGCGGACGGCGGCGACTGCGGTCGCGGCCTATCTGCGTGCTCAGAAGGACCCGGCGCAGGCGGCGGAGAAAGGAATCTGCATCGGGTACGACTCGCGGTTTCTTTCGGAGGCCTTTGCGCGGGCTTGCGCGGAGGTGGTTGCGGCGACGGGGATTCCGGTAGCGCTGTCGAAGGAGATTACGCCGACTCCGGCGCTCTCGTTCGGCGTGCGCGGACGGGGTGCGGCGGGCGGAATCATGATTACTTCCTCGCACAATCCGGCCCAGTGGAATGGAGTGAAGTACAAGGCGTGGTTTGGCGGGTCGGGCAGTCCGAAGATTATTGCGGAGATTGAGTCGTATCTTGGGCAGGCGGTACCGAAGGCTGCGTCTGCGGCAGCGATCGAAGAGGTTGATTTCATCGCTCCTTATATGGAGGCGATTGAGAAGTTTGCTGACCTGGATCTGATTGCGAAGTCGGGGTTCAAGTTTGGGATTGACTCGATGTACGGTGCCGGGCGCGAATTGCTTGCGGGAATTTTTACCCGCATCGGCGTGGAGTTTGTGCAGATTCGCGGGAATGTGGATCCGTTGTTTCCGGGAATCAATCCTGAGCCGATCGAGCCGAATATTCGTGCGCTGGGCGAGGCGGTGGTGGCAAATAAGTGTGATGCGGGGCTGTGCACGGATGGCGATGCGGACCGCATTGGGGCGGTGGACGAGCATGGCGAGTTTGTCGATCCGCACAAGATCTTTTCCGTGCTGCTGAGCTGGGTGTTGAAGTACAAGGGATGGCCGGGCGATGTGACTCGGGCGTTCAACACGACGAAGATGCTGGACCGGATCTGCGCGAAGTATGGACGCAAGCTGCATGAGCACGGGATCGGCTTCAAGTATGTAGTGGATTTTATGCAGCAGGGCGAGATTCTGATGGGCGGCGAGGAGTCGGGTGGAATTGGATTTCAGCGGCATCTGCCGGAGCGTGATGGGCTGCTGAATGCATTGCTGCTGGCGAATGTGATGGCGGAGGAGAAGAAGACCCTCGGGCAACTGGTTGCGGATCTGCAGGCGGAGTATGGCGAGCATCAGTATGGGCGCATTGATCTGCATATTGCAGATGAGCTGAAGAATTCAGCGATTGCGCGGGCGAAGGCGCTGCAGGCGGGCGATGCGGCTTTTGCGGGGATGCCGATTTTGCGTGTCGAGATGCTGGATGGAGTGAAGTTCTATCTCGACAATCCGGAGGCGAAGAGCAAGCCGAATGCGGCCGAGACGTGGCTGTTGCTGCGGGCAAGCGGGACAGAGCCGCTGATGCGGATTTATTCGGAGTCGTGCTCGAAGGAGTCGGTTGCGAAGCTGCTGGAGGCTGCGAAGAAGTTTGCGCTGGATCAATAACGACAAGCGCGTTTCTGAGAATCAATACTGTCTTCGCAGCTATATATCAGGCATGACTTCTGCTTGCCCTCGACGAGTCAGAACGAGACCCGTGGCTTGAGCAGTTGACCCAAAATTATGGGGCTGTGTCGGTCAAGCTGCGCCTGCCGAGCAGTTTTGACCTGAGAGTGACGTACATTGCTTCTGCGTCTTTGTAATCGCGCTCATATGTTTCTGACCAGGGCATTTCCCGCACGCATCGTCCCGGATGGACGAGGTTCCGCATTTTGCGGAGAGTGTCACCAAGAGCTGCCGGAGCGTACAGCGCATACTCAGTTGATATACGAGGCAGCCAGCCCGCTGAGAGACAGATACGAATCAGAGCATCAAACTGCCATTTGGTGGGGTCGTCTGGGGACTGAGGCCTCTGTTTTTTGGGTAATGCGCTTGCAGTACGTATTGCCTTTCGTTTTGACCGTAGACAGCGAGCTAATAGCAAGCCTTCAAGAGCTGCACCAATCAATATAACCCCGGCTGTGTAGGCCTTTGCAGAGGCAGCCCGGAAAGCCTCCTCCTCGTGCCGCACCACTATGTCCTTTAAAACTCGGATGTGTTCATTTTTATGATGCAGAGATCTACGACCTCGTTCGTGAAGCCTGTCAAATTCCTCCAAGCTGTGTTCACGCAGATTCGCGAGGTCGTCCAGCCCGAATTCCCTTAGCGCGGCCATAAAGTGACGTTCAATCACCGCGCTATACTGCCTTTCCAGGGTGTTATATAGGCCTCGAAACTCCTCAGGAGCCTGACCCTTTGGCCAATACTGATCTGGAAGGAGGCCACTTTTTTTATCTATAGTCTCAATTTGCTGTTTAATTTCATCTAGCTCGTTGTTAAATTGTCCTTCTAACCACCGCTCTTCATTGAGTGTCTCAACCGGCGACGATGCAAAGTAAACATACTCAGCGCGCGAGATTCGCCGAGAGAGATAAAGGGCCTCAGAGAGCACAACCTGTTTTTTGATATACGCAGGATCTTTCCATAATCCTTGGTTGCCATTTTGCCGTGACGCTTTGGCTGATTTAGCGATTACCGGTAGAACCGCGTTCCCTAAGGCCTTATCATCAAGCCGTTCCAACGCGCTAGCAATGGCCTTTTGATTCGCTATAAGCGTTCTTCGCCTGTCCAAAGGCTTTAGAAGGTGATTTTCGATATTCCTCTTCATTGGTCATGTCACCCAATAACACATTGCTTAGAATTGCATGGTCTGACGGACTTCTTAGTCAGAAGTCGCTAATTCACTAACAACCGCAAGGTGCAGCCGATTCGTAGGCATAAGCCCCGCGAGGTCGGCTTCTCGCCGGAAACAAGGGCATACAGGGGTGCCCATCCACTCACACGAGTGTCTTCACCTCTATCTGGAGACTTGCCTTAAGCTTTACGCAGAAACCCAATCAGGTATTCGAAGTACTTGGCCTGATCATCCCACATGCAGAGGTGGCTGCCGTTGGGGCAGTAGGCGTTGGTGGCGTTCTGCATTAATGTGGCCATTTTCTTCATGTCGGCTGGGTCCATCTCGTCGTGTTCGGCGCCGATGGTGAGGGCTTTGACTTTGATTTCGTGAAGGCGGTCCCACCGCTCCCAATCCTTGAGATTGCCGGTGACGAGAAACTCGCTCTTGCCCTGCATCTGGACATAGATTTTCTGGTTGGCGTGGCGGAAGGCGCGGTCTACGGGCTCTGGCCAGGGCTGGATGCGGCAGATCATTTTGGGGTAGAGCTCTTCCATCATGAGGCGCTCGTATTCGGGATTGTCGTAGTCCTCTTTGGCTTCGAGTGCGGTGAGCTTGGCGAGTGAGTCGGGCGTGAGCAATTGCTTGAGGGCGGCGGTGCGCTTGAGATACGACTGCGTGCCTGCGGTCATGTTGGAGATGATCAGGCCGCGTAGATGCTGCTGGTAGTTGAGCGCGTACTCGATGGCGAGAATGCCTCCCCAGGAGTGGCCGAGCAGGACGAAATGGTCGAGGCCGAGACCGCGACGGACTTCTTCAACTTCTTCGGTGTAGCGGGCGAGGGTCCAGAGCGTCGGGTCATCAGGCTGGTCGGAGTTGTTGCAGCCGAGCTGATCGTAGTAGTACATCTCGATTCCGGCCTGAGGCAGGAATGATTCAAAGGCTTCGAGATACTCATGACTGAATCCCGGCCCGCCGTGAAGAAGCAGAACCTTGATGGACGTGTTCCCTGCAGCCGGGCCGAAATGCTTAGTCCAGACCTTGTACTTGCCAGCTACCACAGGGATCATGCGGATTCCGGCGGTGCGAATGCCGGCAGGATTGAGGCTGTCCGCGGGACTCAATCCGGAAGGTTGAGACACGTCGCTAGGTACTGGAGCGACGTCGTTGCCTGTGATTGGTGAGGCTTTCGTGGCGGTTGCCCTCACCAAGGCAGCCGCTGCTGTGGAGGCGAGAAAGTGACGACGGTTCATTTGGGCTCTTGATAGAGGCCGATGAGGTTGCCTCCGGGATCGCGGAAGTGTGCGATTAGTTCGCTGGGATAGAAGCCGAGAGGGTCGACGATTTCGCAGCCGTAGGCGACGATTTCTTCGATGGTGGCGCGGATGTCGTCGACCATGATGGAGAGGATGAGGCCGGGATTTGCGACGGGTTTCTTGTTGGTGTCGAAGGAACCACTGACGCCGCCAACGGTGTCGTCGAAGGAGGTTGCGCCGTCGCCGCGGGTGCGGATGTTCCAGCCAAAGATTTCGCGATAGAAGTCGGCGGATTTTGCGGGGTTGGCGGACGGGAGTTCGACGTAGCAGATTTTTCCGTGTTTTGAGTCGGACATGGGACGCTCCTGCGGGTGAGGAAAGGCTAGCATCGGATTTGACTGGTGGGCAATGGTGGTTCCCACCCTTCACCACAGGACGGTGAAGGATGGGGCACCCGACATTCATGCGATACCGGACAATCCAAGTCTCAGTGTTGAGGCCTAGGAACCCATTTGGCTAGGACTGGATGAAGGCCAGCAGATCGGCGTTGATTACGTCGGCGTGGGTGGTGCACATGCCGTGGGGGAAGCCGGGGTAGGTTTTCAGCTTGGCATTGGGCAGGATTTTGGCGGAGAGAACGCCTGCGTCCTGATAGGGGACGATCTGGTCGTCTTCGCCATGGAGGACGAGGACGGGGATGTCGATCTTCTTGAGGTCTCCAGTGAAGTCGGTTTCAGAGAAGGCCTTGATGCAGTCGTACAGGCCCTTCTGACCGCCGAGCATGCCCTGGAGCCAGAAGCTTTCGCGGACCCCTTCGGAGATCTTGGCGCCTGTGCGGTTATAGCTGTAGAAAGGCATGGAGAGATCTTTATAGAACTGGGAGCGATCGTTGATCTGGGAGGCGCGGAGGCCGTCGAAGACTTCGATGGGCAGGCCGCCGGGGTTGGATTCCTTCTTGAGCATGACTGGTGGGACGGCGCCGATAAGGACGGCCTTGGAGACGCGGCTGGTTCCGTGGCGGCCGAGGTAGTGGGCGACCTCGCCTCCACCGGTGGAATGGCCGATCATGATCACATTCTTGAGGTCGAGAGCTTCGAAGAGCGCCGCAAGGTCGTCGGCGTAAGTGTCCATTTCGTT
>Ga0206922_1138_pt1 | contig 18159 bp, 15 predicted proteins | sample Alteio_BWOrgHeat_63_FD_152976 | JGI IMG/M metagenome (GOLD analysis project Ga0206922, IMG submission 152976) | Enriched cells from forest soil in Barre Woods Harvard Forest LTER site, Petersham, Massachusetts, United States -... | ecosystem: Environmental > Terrestrial > Soil > Temperate forest >... | reverse complement strand
TCGCTTTTTGCATCATTCATAAAATAACTTAAGGCGCCTGTAGGGCATTTTTTAACCTGTTCAATTATTTCATTGGTTTGTGCACCCTGCATATTTATCCATGGCCGTTGTTGCGTGTTAAACACTCCTGGTAACTGTGTAACACAACGCCCTGAATGCCTGCATGCATCCGGCTTCCATACAACTGTTACCTCGCCATTTGAATACTTTATTTGCTTCTCAGTTTCGCTGTCGTTATAGGCAAATGTTCTTACCGTAATTTCGCCCTGCAGGATTTTTGATACCGGGCATGCTGATGCAATGCTTGTTAGCTTTTCCCTTTGCTCATCTGTTACCTGTTGCAGAAAATTTATATCACGGTCAATTACTGTTATAACCTTTTCTTCTTTTTTTGTTTGGTACATATTTACCTGCACGGCAATGTTTGCAATGTCCAACCCCTTGCGGTCAATATACATACGCAGCGTTACTAATGTGCATGATGCAAGTGATGAAAGCAGCAACGTGTAGGGGTCTGGCCCGGTATCTCCGCCGCCGGAGCTAACAGGCTCATCTGTAAAAAACTTACCGTTGCGCCATTCTATGGTGCATTGATATTTTTTTGTACCAATATTGCCTGCAACAGGTTTATCAAGCATGTAATCCATAAGTATAGGTAATTGTTTAAGTGGTAACAGCTACAGGTGCGCCCTTAACATCCAGGCGAATTTTTCATGCTGCTCCATAAGCCCGGTAATATAATCACTTGTGCCGGCATCATTATATTTTGAAGCAAACGGGTTAATGTTCTCTCTTATAAAAACAATAATGCTTTCATGGTCTTCCAGCAATTCTTTAATAAACCCGGCGCTGTTATTGGCGCTGCCGCTTTTTTCGGTAAGATGTGTTAACTGCAAAAATTCTTTTAAGGTAGCAGGTGAGTAATGGCCCAGCATACGTATGCGTTCGGCAACACCATCCATAATGTCATCCAGCGCTTCGTACTGCGATTCAAAGAAAAGGTGCATGCTGTGAAAGTCAGGCCCTTCAACATTCCAGTGGGCATTGCGTGTTTTAGTGTATAGGAGAAACTCATCCGCTAATAGTTTTCCAAGTTCTGTTGCCACAGCAAGCCTGTTGCCGTCAGTAATACCGATGCTTGTGTTCATATAGTTAGTTATTTTATTGTGGAGCCCTAAAGGTAAAACAAACTTTTTAAGTATTGCCATATTACAGAATGGTAAAGATTTTTGTTTATATAAATTTTACATTGGCATATATACACTCCATCCATTATCTTCGTTTCAATTCACGCAAAACTGTTTATGATGTATGCTTCCCGGGCCTTACTAACTGCTTTTATTTCAACCATGTTGTTTTGTACTGCAGTACATGCCCAGGCAAAAAAAACAGTAAAACCAGACTCTGTGAAAACCGCGCCTGTAGAGGTAAGGGTTGTTGACTCAAAAAAGCTGCCAAGAAAAGGAGAGCAGATCATTTTCCAGTCACAAAAAACAAAAAAGGTTTTTATGGGGAGAACGAATGCTGCGGGTACATTTTCTCTTTCACTGCCACAAGGCGATGATTATACTGTTAAGGTTAAGAGCTTAACAGATACCAGCCAGTACGGAACTTTAAATGTACCGCAATTACAAACCAATCAATATTTTAAGGATGCGCTTATAGTTGATATTGAATATGAGCCGGCACGTTTGTTTACTTTGGATGATGTTCATTTTGACGTTGGCAAAGCCACTATTCAGGCCGCGTCATATAAACAACTGCAGGAACTGTTGGAATACCTGCAATGGCAAGATTCAGTGAATATAGAAATAGCAGGCCATACCGATAATGTGGGAAAAGATGACGATAACCTTAAGCTTTCACTTCAAAGAGCAGATGCCGTAAAGGCCTGGCTTATAAAAAAGGGCATTGCGCCTGCCAGGGTTACTGCCAATGGTTACGGGGCCACCCAGCCTGTTGCAGATAACGCGACCGAAGAAGGCCGGAGAAAGAACCGCAGAACGGAGGTTAGGATATTGTAAAGCAGCCTCCCTCTATCCGCCGCGGCGGACCCTCCGGTGGAGGGAGACTTGCGAAGAACACTTTTTACTATGCGAGCCCATTTTATTTCCTGCTCGCTCCCATTTGTTTAACTTTCATGCATGAAAAATAATTTGCAGGAACTATATGGCAATATAGATATATACCTGTTTGACCAACTATTGAAAGGGCGCTTTGATAACTGCAAAAAAATACTTGATGCAGGCTGCGGGGGTGGAAGGAATATTATCTATTTTCTTCATAATGGTTTTGAAGTATATGGCACGGACCAGAATCCGCAGGCTATTGAAACAGTAAAAAACCTGTCACAAACATTAGCCCCAAATAATTCTTTGGAAAATTTTGTTGTATGCAACGTAGAAGATATGCCTTTTGCAAATGATTATTTTGATGTTGTGATAAGCAGCGCCGTTTTTCATTTCGCCTACAGCCATTCGCATTTTGATAAAATGGTTCGTTCCGTGTGGAGGGTATTAAAACCGGGCGGTTACCTGTTTGCAAGGCTGGCATCAACTATTGGTATAGAAGAACTGGTTACCCCTTTAGGTGACGGCAGATATTTATTGCCGGATGGGTCAGAACGTTTTCTTGTGGATGAAGAAGTATTACATACATACGCTCATTCACTAAATGGTGAATTATACGAACCTATTAAAACAACCAATGTTCAAAACCTGCGGTGTATGACTACGTGGTGTTTGAGGAAGAAGGGGTAGGGGATATATATCATGTTTTGGAGTTTCTATTCGTTAATTTTATAATACTATGGCAAAATCAAGTAACTTAGTATAAATGATTTCTTATGCATTCAGCAGAAGCATTGGTAGTTACAGATAAAGATATTCTTGGCGGCACGCCTGTGTTTAAAGGAACGAGAGTAGCAGTAAAAACACTTTTTGCCTATCTTGAAGAAAGCTCATTGGATGATTTTCTCCAAGGGTACCCTTCCGTATCAAAACAACAAGCCGAAGCCGTAATAGAACTTGCAGCACAAAAATTTCTGTCTGAAGTAGCATTATGAAAATACTTATGTAGGAACGGGTTAGGCTTTACCAATAGCTTGTGTCTTTTAGTTCACTATTCATCGTTTTGTTAAGATGCTGAAATAAATTCAGCACGACCGGAACTGTATCAATAGCTTGTATCTTTTAATTCACTATTCATCGTTTTGTTAAGATGCTGAAATAAATTCAGCAGGACGATGCGACTTCATCCTGTTGCGTGCTATTTAGACTAGAAGTGATGGAACCGCAACCGTCACCCTGAATTTATTTCAGGGTCTTGTTTGAAGATTGGCTTTATTTTTTTGCTCAATAAGATTTATCGATTGGCTATACCAATAGTTTGTATTGGTTGGTTCATTGCTCGTCATTTTGTTAAGATGCTGAAATAAATTCAGCAAGACGATGCGAAACCGTCACCTTAATTATTTTTAGACCTTATTTTAATGTGTAATTTATTAACTGAATACTCAACGATAATTTGTAGTTTGGCTAAGTAAAAAAATATGCATGCAATATGGCGGCTCCGTATATATTATGACTAATATTACTCATACCGTATTATATATTGGGGTGACATCTAATTTAATTGTGAGAGTCAGGCAGCATAAAGAAAAGACTGATCCGGATTGTTTTACAGCAAAATATAATTGCTGTAAACTTGTTTACTTTGAAAATTTTAACCGTATTGAAGAGGCTATTTCAAAAGAAAAGCGATTAAAAAATTGGCATCGTGAATGGAAAGTGAATCTTTTTAATCAATTTAACAGCAGTTGGAAAGATTTGAGTGGTACGCTGGATTGATAGTAGAATGGAGATATAAATTCAGCAATACGGGCTGCAGTAATAGTTTGTATCGTTTATCTCAATACTCGTCGTTCGGTTAAGATGCTGAAATAAATTCAGCAGGACGGGAACTGTACCAACAATTTGTATCTTTTGTCTCAATACTCGTCGTCCGGTTAAGATGCTGAAATAAATTCAGCAGGACGGGAACTATGCCAACAATTTGTATCTTTTATCTCAATACCCGTCATTTGGTTAAGATGCTGAAATAAATTCAGCAGGACGGAGAAGATTGCCGCGAAATAGCCCATAAATGAAAACCATATTGCCATAGTTCCTCACCCTGTAAAACTTTCTATCAATCTCATGATCTCCGCGCCTTCGTGGCCGGTGCAGGGGTTGGGGCCTTCGCCTAAAAAGTATTGTACGGTTGCTTCAATCATGGGCTGCTGTACATGCTGCAGTGTCTCGAATGTGAGTGTTGAAGTATCGTTATTAGCAAGCAGCGTTATGGTGTTACCGCTGAAAACACTAAAGCTTATTTTACCTTGTGTGCCGATTATCTCGCAAATATCCGCTTCTGAGGAAGGGGCGGCGTTAAAGCACCATGTGCCGCTAAATGCAACGCCTGTTTCAAACAACATACTTCCGGCAACCATATCATCAGCGGCATAATTACCCGACTGGTGTGTGGCAATACCTGTGGCTTTTTGCGCGGGGCCAAAAAAATAATACATCAGGTCTAATTGGTGAGGGGCAAGGTCGTGAAACTGACCACCACCGGCTATTGCAGGGTCAACACGCCAGGCAATTTTTTCATCAGCCAGTTCTTCTTTAGTAAGTGAGGGCTTTGATAATTGAATGTGCGCAAACAGAATTTCGCCAATAGCCCTGTCGTGTATTAATTGTTTTATTTTTTTAAAGCGCGGCTGCTCGCGGCGGTAATGCGCCACAACAAGTCTATTATTTTTCATCGCCGCAGTTTCAGCCATATTTAGAGCAGCGGTATAAGTATTAGCCATTGGTTTTTCAACATATACCGGTTTGTCCGCGTTGATGGCGGCAATGGTATAAGCTTCATGAGAAGAGGGTGGCGTAGCAATATATATCGCTGTTACTTCCGGGTCATCTATCAGCCGGTTCGCATCGTTATACCAACGCGGCACGTTATGCCTGCGGGCAAAATCCTCTGCCTTACCAGCATCGCGGCGCATTACTGCTACCAATTGCGAATTGGGCACTTTATTAAATGCAGGGCCGCTTTTTAATTCGGTTACATCACCACAACCAATAATTCCCCAGGATATTTTTTTCATGGTTTTCTATGAAAGATTGTTTTATAAACGATACCAATCCCAAAGGGATTGAATTTGAATAGCCCCACATGAAATGTGGTGATAATATTTACCCTTTTTCACTGAACCCTGAAGTGGTTCAACCCCTGTTAGGGGTTGGCCGTTTTGCTATTATTTTTCCCCCGATTTTATCGGGGGCTATTCAAATTTAACCCCTTTTAGGGGTTATTTAAAATAATGAACTAACCATGCCATTCACCCTATTGCTTTTTGCAATTTTGCAAGCAGCGTGGTTATTTTTGTTTTTGGATCGCCATCGCCCAGCGTTTCTATGGGAAGGAAGCCTTTATAACCGGATGATTTGATGATGCCGATTAATTTATCCATATCTGTATCCTGTTCTGCGCCGTTAATGAAAACTTTTTCTTTTATCTGCCAGTTCACTACATGTTTTACCGAGGCTGCAATTTCATCATACGGGTTGTTTACACGATAGCTGCCGGTATCTAAAATAAGCCCCAGCCATTCTGAATTTATGGCTTCAATCATTTTATTAACCTGCGCCGCGGTTTGTATAAAATCGTTGTGATTTTGTAAACCAATGATCACGCCGTGTTCCTTACCATAGTCCACACAGGTTTTAATATCTTCCAGCATCCAGTCTGCCACCTGTTCAGTAGTATAACCCGCATTTTTTTGATTGCCCGCGAATATCCTTATCACTGGGGCGCCTAATTTTGCAGCCACTTCTATCCAGTTTTTTACGAGTGCCACTTCCAATGCACGTTTGGTTTTATCGGCTATGGTAAAATCGTTGCGTACACCCGTTCCGCTTATGGCGAGCCCCAGCCTGAACGCCTTTCTTTTTATTTGAAACAGGTATTCATCATCCGGCACCTGCGGGTATCCTTTAAAATAATAGCCTGTGATATCCACGCCTTCAAAACCGGTTTGAGAACAAAAGTCAAGCATATCGCTTATCGCCATACTGCCGTCTGTGAGTTGGGCGTTAAAACAATAAGCATTGAGGCTTGTTTTTAGCCCGTTTGGGGGTTCGGCAAATTTTTTAGGAGAAGCAGCACGTGCCCCTGAGACTATAGCCGCAGCAGCAGGCAATGCGATAATAGATGATAAAAATTTTCTGCGGTGAAATTGATTATTCATAACAGACGATGATTTATTTTACTGCAACCGGGATCTTTGCCGCCTGCCTTGCCAGTATTTTCCAGTCACCTTTTTGTTTTTGCCAGATGATCAGAACAATAATATCAAGTTTTGTGACCACGTTATCATGGTTGGCCTCACCCACCAGCCTGTGCCTTACGATGGCTGAATTGCCAACAATTTTAATGGTTTGGTCAGAGAACGTGACAGAGGTAAGCAGTGTTTTGCCTGTTAAAAGATCATTGACAAATGCTGCCTTATCTTCTATAAGCCCTGATGAATGGCCGTAGGTGAGATCATCGGCCGCGAGGCTTTCAAGCGTGGCTTTATCAGGCGCCAGCAATTCTTTGCGCAGCGTTTCCATTAGGCCGGCAATTTTTCGTTCATCGGCTGATTGCGCAAATAAAGATGTGCAGCTCAACATGCAGCATAATACAAGCGAAGCAATGGTCTTGGGCATGATAGATTGTTTGTGTATAGCTAAGTTAGTGATCTTCTGTTATTTGAAGAGAGGATTTGAAATTTGTGAGGAGGGGGTAATACTGATAGTTAAAAGCTGAAATTAAATTGCACGAAAAGCCTCCACAACCATGAGGCGGCCCAGTTATAGCAATGAAAGGGTGAAAGCCTGGTTTTATCAAACACTAAAATAGATTACGAGATATGCACGGCTACCTACATTTTACGGAAACAAAATAATAACACAGGGCATGGGGTTATGCCTGAATATATTATAACACCGATTATTGAAGATATAATAGCTGGACGGGAAGAAGCGAAAGAGTTTGCGTTGGGACTGATTAAGCAAACTTCAAAATAAATGCTGCTATCTACCCACTCTCACAAACAATGGAAACCTAACAGGCAGTATCTCATCATCCTTCCAAACTTCATCAAGCTCAATCAATAATTCATCCGTTAAGGGGCTTTTGTTATTTGCTTTTATGTAATGCTGAAGTGATGACCACGTATGAAGATACCCGATAAACTGCTCTTTATTCCAGCTATATTCAATGAATAATTTGGGAGATGATATTGCCGTAAAAGGAAACGGGATTGTTGTGTATGCTTCATCAATATATCTTCTTTCTTTGTCCCAATAAGGCCCTACAACATTCCAGTAATAATGTGCTATCCATTTATCTATTTCAGCATTAATACTTATAAGCCCGTAGCCAATTACAACAAATAAGCCACCCGCTTTTAAAATCCGTTTTACTTCCGCATAAAACTTATCAAAATCAAACCAATGAATAGCCTGTGCCACTGCCACGAGATCAAAAAAAGTGTCCGGGAATGCGGTTTGCTCAGCAGCTTCAATTTTGTAAATAACGTTGGATAAAGCAGGAGCTTGTGCCAGTTGCTTTTCACTTATGTCTGTAGCATACACTGCCTTAAACTTTGATGCCATTACTGTGGCTACCTGCCCGTTGCCTGTTGCGCAATCGAGCGCCATATCAAAATTGCTAACCTGCTTAAACAAAAAGTCATACAAAGCGGGCGGATAATGCGGCCTGAAACTGGCATACAGCTTTGCCTGTTGGGAGAAATTGTCTTTCATAGTGCAAAGCTTGCAAAATATTTGGTTTTGCAAAGCAATACTCTATGGGATACTTCAAAATAAAACGGCAGCATCACACGATGCGGCCGTTTTATTTTATATAAATATTGCTCACTTTATTGATAATTTGCCTTCGTAGTAATCAAGGATCTTTGTTCTTAATATAAAATCATATTTCTCAGCTATAAGATTGATCGTTGCCTGGTCAAGATTAGTTTTTGCAATTATATATTCAGTTGACGTGTAAAGGCCTGCATCAAACCTTACCTGCGCTACCCTAAATGATTCGGTATAATCATTTACCTGGTCCTGCAATTTTTGAAAGCGGTCGTACCCGCTGTTCATATTTATATATGCCTGCTCAACATTTTGTTGCAATGTTGTTTTATTGCTTTTTTCTTCAAAATCAGTTCTTTTTACGGTTATTCTTGCCTGGTCAACACGGCTCTTACCCTGCAAACCCTGCAGGATAGGGATATATAAATTGAGGCCGAAGGAGGAACCAAAATTATTACCCAACTGTGTGGTGTAGGGTATTTTATCGCCTGTTGGTGTAAGAATATAACTTGAATAACTTGAGCCTAAATTTGGGTTAAATGACAATGTTGGCCACAACTGGCCTTTAGCAGACCTTAAAGATTTTATAGCGCTAAGCGACCTGAACCTTGCAGCTTTTATATACGCAAGATTATTTAATGCCTGCTGGTAAATAGCGTCAGAGCCCGCATCATATAAAACAGGTGTAAGATTTTCATCTAATTTTTGAAGGTCAAAAGATGATGAATAAGGCACATTAAGATACTGTAGCAATACAATTTTGGAAGATTCCAATGCATTTTGAGCGTTTACAACGCTTAATTCACCTGCGGCTAAAGAGCCCTTAAGATCTGTTAGTGTCGCGGGATTGGAAAGAGCCCCTTCTTTAGCCTGGTCAATAAGCTTTTTAACCTGTATGCCGAAAGATTCCACCTGCTGTTGCGCCGCAGCAAGCTGCTCCTCATTACTGAGTACCTGCAGGTACGCCAATATCACATTGATGGTTATATTATCCTTTTGTTGTTGCAGGTCCATCTTAGTGGCCTCATAGGTAAGCCTGCTTGAGCTTACAAAATTTCTAATGCTGCCCGCATTCCACAAGGTAAGGCTGGTACTTAAGTTATAACTCGCAGATGTAGAACTTTGTGTTACGTATTGATTGGTGGCATTGTTTATCACCCTGCCCTCGCTTAAACTATGGCCTATGCTGGCAGATATATATGGCAGGTAATTGCCTCTTGCCTGCTGCAGGCTAACCCTGCTGCCTTCTGCTATAAATTCATTTTCGTTTACCTGCAGGTTATTTTTTATAGCAATATCAATACACTGCTGCAAGCTTACGGTTCCGGTAAGCGCAGCAGTATCCTGTGCAAAGTTTTTTACAGCAATCAAAAAAAATACGATCAGCAACAATGCAATTCTCATTTTCATAATTCTTTTCATTTCTTCTGTTCTTTATAATTTATATTTTATCGGGTTGTGGGTTATTTTCCGAAAAAACTTTTTCATTCTTGACTTTCATGCTTCACTTTTCACCTTTCACTTTTTTATTCAGTTCTCAAACTTTTCACCGGGTTGGCCATTGCAGCTTTTACAGCATGGTACCCCACAGTAAATAAGGTGATGATCAATACCCCGGCGCCAGCCATTAAAAAAACCGGCCAGCCTATATTTATACGATATGCAAAATCCTGCAGCCATTTTTCAGATGCAAGCCATCCAACGGGTACAGCAATAACAAAAGCTATGGCTACCAGTTGCAAAAACTCTTTACACAGCAGGTTAATAATGTTCGCCATACCGGCACCCATCACTTTTCGTATGCCAATTTCTTTAGTGCGCTGCACGGTGGTAAAGGCTGCAAGCCCAAACAAGCCGAGGCAGGCCAGTATAATTGCCAGCCCGGCAAACAGGCTGAATATGGATGCTGTTTTTTGTTCAGTTATATATAATTTGTTATAATCTTCATCTAAAAAATGATATTCAAATGGCCGGTTAGGCACACGGATTTTCCAAAGGGCTGATAACTGCTGAATAGTAGATTCGGTATTGGCGCCATTAATACGAACAAGCATACTGTAGAGCATATCATTATTAAGGAATATCACCAATGGCCTGATAGGCTCGTGTAGGGAAGTAAAATGAAAATCCTGCACTACGGCTTTAACCGTTCCCGGGAAATTTTTATAGATTGTTTTGCCAACGGCTTGTTGGGGTGTCCAGCCCAATTGTTTTGCAGCGCTTTCGTTGATGATGAATGAATAACGATAGTTTTTCCCGTTGTTCGATGTATCCATCAATAACAGATCTGATCTTGTGAAATCACTTCCTGCCAGTATATGAATTTTCATTGTTTTAATAAAATCCTGGTCAACGGGAATTGCATTTACCGATATGCCTTTATCTGCAGAAGCGCTTGTTTTTTTAACACCGTCGCCCCATTGTATATAAGTAGGTGTTTCATATGCTGAAGCAACACTTTGTACCCCTGGTATTTGTTTTATAGCGGCTTTATATGCTTCATAATCTTTTTGAACACTGTTATCTACAGGCAATACCAGCAGGTGGTCTTTATCATAACCAAGGTTTTTATTTTGCATATAATGCAACTGCTGCTGAACAATAATAGTAGCGATAATAAGGAAAAGCGAAATACCAAACTGTACCACTATAAGCGATTTACGGATAGCGTTGCCTGACCTTGAAAAACTAAACCCGCTGCGCAATATTTTTGAAAGCCCTGCACCAGATAATACAAATGCAGGATACGCACATGCTATTAAACTTACCAGTAAGGCAAGCATTACCATGACGACAAGAGGCAACGGCGCCAAAATTGATTGCATAGTTAATGCCTTGCCAGTAATATTATTAAATGGGGGCAGCAGTTCTATACTTAAAAGAATGGCAAGTGCCAGCCCAATTAAAGTTACTATTATACTTTCACCGATAAATTGTGCAAAAAGCTGCCAGCGTTGCGCGCCCATAACTTTGCGCATGCCTATTTCGCCCAAACGCGTAGCAGATTGCGCGGTGGCAAGATTAGTATAGTTTATACACGCTATGGCCAGTATTAATATACCAATAGCCAGCATGATATATACATAATTTATATTTCCATTAGGTGTAAGGCCACTAAGTGAAGAATGCAAGTGCACGCTAAGCAATGGTTCCAGGTGATAGGTGAGATAATCGCCGCCCGTTGTGCCCAACTCCTTGCCAACTGTATGACGCATATACGCATCCACCTGCTTTTCGGCGGAAGCGATATTTGTGTTTTTTTGAAACTTCAAATAAGTGATATAATTGGCTGTGAACCACTCCTCGTTTTCAATTTTTGAAACAGGCAACGAGGAGAACGATGCCACAAAATCAAATTGTATTTGTGAATTGCCAGGTACATTCTCACACACACCCGTTATTTCATAATTGCCCCTGTCGCCGAAATTCAAACTCCTGCCAACAGGGTTTACAGCGCCAAAGTATTTGGTGGCCATGGCCTTTGTAAGCACTACTTTATTGGGGGCATTGAGTACTGTTCCAGGGTCACCTGACAGCAATTGAAAAGAGAACATTTTGAAGAACGGAGAGTCTGCATACAAAACTTTCTTTTCTGTAAACAATTTATCATCATACTTTACTACCCTTGTTGCATTAATAAGCCGCGCAAAATCCTCAATAAAAGAAAACGTCCTTTTTAACTGCGGGCCTGCTTTAGTGCCTGTAACAGCAGTTTGGTTAACCGTGCCACCTTCGCTGTATTGCATTGTAATGCGTGCAATACTGCCGGCATTTGTATTAAACTTATCAAAACTCAGCTCGTCAGTCACGTAAAGACCGATAAGTATGCAACTGGTTATGCCTATCGTTAATCCAACAACGTTGATGAACGAGTACAGCCTATTCTTTTTTATGCTGCGCCAGCCGGTTTTAAAAAGGCTTTTAAACATATATGCAATTTTGTGCTTAAAGCAAACACGTTTTATTTGTTCTCTATCTTTTCTATCCTCCCATCCAATAAATGAATGATACGCGACCCGTATTCTGCATTTTTTTCTGAGTGTGTTACCTGTATAATGGTTACGCCATCTTCCTGGTTTAATTTTTTAAACAGATCCATTATTTCCTCGCCTTGTTTTGAATTAAGGTTTCCTGTTGGTTCATCCGCCAATATTAATTTAGGCTTACCCACCAATGCACGTGCGATACCAACCAATTGCTGCTGGCCCCCGGAAAGTTGGGTTGGAAAAAGATCCTTCTTGCCCACTATTTGGAAACGATCCAATATGTCTGCTACTATAGCTTTACGCTCTGATGTTTTATTGTCGCTGTAAATAAGCGGGGTTTCAATATTTTCGTACACCGTAAGCTCATCAATTAAGTGGTATGCCTGGAAAACAAAACCGATATATCTTTTGTATAAAGCCGCCCGGTGTTTTTCTTTTAGCTTATGAACAGCTTCGTGCAGAAAATTATATTCTCCCTCATCAAAATCGTCCAGCATGCCCATTACATTCAATAACGTTGATTTTCCCGAGCCTGATGGGCCCATAATGGAAACAAATTCGCCTTCTTTGATGTACAGGTTAACGTCTTTCAGCAAAAACGTACGTACCCCGCCAATAGTTATCCATTTTGAAACGTGCTTTAGATCTATCATGATAGTTTAGTTATTTGTCCCAATTATAAGCAATAAAGGTGTTACAAATACATGCCAATAAGCTTTACCATTGAAAAGCAATAAGTTGCAGTTTAATTTTTTTTAAAAGTGTACGGTTTTGATACAGTTGTTGTGTCATTTTGTTACAACCTGGCAGCAGTTTGTAGTTAGCAGTTGGCAGTTTCCAGTTTAAGCGGGTGTATTTGAGCATGTGATTGAACGCCCGCCCGGATGCTGTTCGAAAGGGCTGATCATCAGGATTCTAAGGGTTATCGAAGATAAAAAAATCCTTAGCACCCCACATCTTCTGAAAATGTACATTTCATTACTCCCATAATAAAAATATTTCACTCTACTTGCCTTTCCCCTAAAGGGGGAAAGGGTAGGGATAGGGGGTTGCTATTCCGTTCTCAAACTTTTTACCGGGTTTGCAAAGGCCGCCTTTATTGCCTGTACACATACTGTAACAAGGGCTATTGCAAGGGCAAGCACTCCAGCCGCAATAAATATCCACCAGGAAATATTTACACGATAGGCAAAATCCTGCAGCCATTTATGCATAGCCCACCATGCCATTGGAAAAGCAATTACCGCCGATATGATAACCAGTTTTACAAAATCCCTGCTAAGCATGCCAACAATATTACCTGCACTCGCGCCCAGCACTTTACGTATGCCTATTTCTTTTGTACGCTGCTCAGCCGCGTAGGTAACCAGCCCAAATAAACCAAGGCTAGCAATTAAAATAGCCAACACAGCAAACGTGATGAATATTTGGCCAACCCGTGCCTCAGCTTTATATATATTATTAAAGTCATCGTCCATGAAAGAATACTGAAAAGGCTGGCCCGGCGCCATTGCCTTCCATTTATTTTCAATTTGCGATACAAGGCCGGTTGTATTACTTGTATTGATCCGGAAGGCAATACTGCCATCCTGTTTTTGCAGCAGCAGAGCAAGCGGGGTTACCTCCTGCCTTAAGGAATTGAAATTGAAATTCTTTACTACGCCAACAATGTGGTAAGCCTCGATATCTTTATTTTTAAGGTCAAAGTTTTTAAGATAGTACAGTTTTTTATCAATTGGGTCTTTAAATGCAAGCATTTTCGCTGCCGCCTCATTTAAAATAACGCCTGATGAATCCGTGAGCATTTGTTTTGAAAAATTGCGGCCTATGGCCATCTGCATACCAAGTGTTGGAATATAATCTGCATCAACATTCCAAATTTGCAGGCTAATGGCAGTTTTTTGGTCTAAGGTAGGGTCGGGAAAAAGAGGGCTGTCGCTACGCCAGGTTGCTGTAGGTAAATAGCCGGTCATGGTTGCGCTTGTAACACCCGTAATTTTTAAAATGTTATCCTTAAAAGCAGTTGCCTGATTACCGAGCGGAGAGGAGTTTTGAATGACCAAAACATTGTCACGCTTAAAGCCAACATCTTTATTATGAATATAATTAAGCTGGTTATAAATAACAATGGTGCCTATAATAAGTACAATGGATATCCAGAATTGAAAAACTACCAACCCGCTGCGTAACCAGCCGCTTTTAAACCCTGCGGCCAGTTTACCCTTCAGCACTTCAATAGGCCTGAAACCGGAAAGATAAAAAGCAGGGTAGCTGCCAGCAAGTAAGCCAACAATAAGCATTAGCAGAACAAGTGACGGCAGCAGCCAGGGTTTTGCAAACAGGCCAAAGCTAATTTCTTTGCCTGCTAACTGGTTAAAGTAGGATAATAATAAAGCTGCAATGCCCAGGGCGAGTATTAATGAAATAAATGTTATTAACATTGATTCTGCGAGGAATTGCGATATAAGGTTTGAACGAAGGGAGCCCAACACCTTTCGCACACCAACCTCTTTTGCGCGGCCTGACGAACGTGCAGTGGAAAGATTCATAAAATTTACACAGGCTATAAGCAATATAAAAATAGCTATAACAGAAAAAATATACACGTACTCAATGCTGCCGTTAGCACCCAGCTCAGATGTTTTATTTGAATGGAGGTGAATGCTTGTTAACGGCGTAAGCCCATAATGAATATAATTACCACTTTTTTTAAACCCTTCTAAAGTCATATTCAATTGCTTTAGTTCAGGGGTTAAATATTTAACGATCCAATCGTCAAATTTAGCTTCCAATGCTTTAGGGTCTGCGCCTTTTTTTAATAAGAGATATGTATTATGATTGTTACTTGTCCACTGATTAATTTCCCAATTTTGAATTGAGCCATTAAGCGAAACAAAAAAATCGAAATCAAAATGTGACTGTTTTGGCACATCTTCAATTACACCTGTTATCTTGAGGTTGTCTTTATCATTCACCACAAAATTCTTTCCCACTACATCGGTGGTATTGAAATATTTTTTTGCAATACTTTCCGTAATAACTACCGATTTCGGGTTAACCAGTGCGGTTTTAGGATCGCCGGTTACAAACGGTAATGTAAACACGCTGAAAATCGTTGAATCGGTATAGATAACCTTATCTTCAGACAGGTTTTGGTTGCCCTTTTTTACAAGAAGGCCCCCATAATTGCGAAAGCGGACCGCCTGCTCTACTTCCGGAAAATCCTTTTTCATTGTGGCGCCCATTGGTTCGGGGCAAACCGCCATGATAAAATGATTGCCGCCGAATTGAATATCACTATCTACCCGGTATATCCGGCCGGCATCCCGGTTGTATTTATCAAAACTCAGTTCATCCATAACATACAGCAGGATGAGCAAACAAGTTGCAAGGCCAACAGAAAGGCCAATAATGTTAATAGCCGTAAAGCCTTTGTTCTTCCACAGGTTGCGGAAGGCCACCTTAAAATAATTTTTAAGCATACATAAAAAGTTTAAAGTTTGCCCTAATGGGTCACTTTGTGATAGTGTATGGCCGTGGCTGGAGCTTCAATTAAAATTACCGATTATTATTACCCGGAAATTTCAACTGTGTTGAACGGTAAATTGAATTTTTCGTTACAGCTTTTTGGAAATATTCTTATCTGCCAAAATCATCATTCATTTTTACTCCACTCGTCTCCCACCGTAAAAGGCATTTTCCCATAATAAAATGTTTTCACTCCCACCCTTTCACGTTTGACGTTTCACGTTTCAAGTTCTTACTCCGTCCTCAAACTTTTTACCGGGTTAGCAGATGCTGCCTTAATTGTTTGCATGCTTAAAGTAATAGTCGCCACCGCAATCATAGCAAACCCGCATACTGCAAATATCCACCAGCTAATGGCGGTTTTATAGGCAAAGCTTTCCAGCCATTTGTGTGATGCCCACCATGCAACAGGTGCGGCTATTACAAATGCCAGCAGCACAAGCGCAACAAAATCTTTTGACAGTATAGAAACGATATTGGTAACAGATGCCCCCAATATTTTCCTAATGCCAATCTCTTTAATACGTGTTTCTGTTGTATATATTACCAACCCAAACAAGCCAAGACAGCTTATTAAAACCGTTAGTCCTGTTGACCAGCTTAAAAGCCTTGCCGTATTTTGTTCTTCAGTATAAAATTTGGCGATGGTTTCATCAAAAAAGGTATAGGAGAAATCATCATCAGGATATATTGATTTATACGCTTTTTCTATGCTGCTTATTGTATTTTTCCACTCCGCAGTTTGTGGCTGCAGTGCAACGTGAATAAAATCTCCGCCGCCATGCTTGAACGCAATAGGGTCAATAAGCCCGTGCATGGAATGCTCATGAAAATCATGCATAATACCTGTTATCGTATATTTATCTTTTCCCCACTCTATTTGCCTGCCCACAGCATCTCCCGGCTTTATAAAGCCGATTTCTTTTGCATACTCTTCGTTTATAAGGCACTCTTTTGTACTGTCGTTAGGTGTTACATTCCGTCCGGCCACAAGCTTAACCTGGTACACTTTTAAGTAATTTTCATCGCCCCAGCGCACCTGCACATTACTTTTTACTTCTTTTTTCCCGTCAACATATTTTATATTTCCAAATGCTGCACCTTCGGTTGCCGGCGATAAAAATCCCTGGCTTGCCAATTGCACACCCGGCATAGCTTTCAGTTTGTTCATCAATACTGCGATCCCCACCTTTGCAAGGGTATCATTCCTCATCCATGGTGTATTAAAATTCAGCACCGCATCTTTTCTAAAGCCCATATCGCTGTTTAATGAATAGCTTATTTGTTTGCTTACTATTACAGTGGCAATCACGAAAAATTGCGCTATAACAAATTGAGATACTGTAAGCGTTTTGCGCACCCACACACTGCGTGTTTGACTGCTGCTTGTGTAAGCCTGATTTTTCAATACAAGCACAGGCTTGTACCCCCGACAACACCAGCGCAGGGTATAGCCCTGATAGAAAACTTACCAGCACAATAAGTGATATTAAAAACAAACCCGCACCGGCCGTATATAACATATTAGCCTGCAGCCCTGGTGGTATAAAATCAGCAAACATGCGCAACAGCAATGGCGTAAGCACTACTGATAACATGGTGGCCGCAAGCGTTATTAAAAATGTTTCGCTTAAAAACTGGAATATCAATTGCCTTTTTGAGCTGCCCATTGTTTTCCTTATGCCTATTTCCTTCGCCCTTCGTGAAGCCTGCGCAGTGGTAAGGTTTATAAAATTTATACAACCAAGTAACAGCAAAAAAGCTGCAATTGCAAGCAATCCATACATTGTGCTGCGGTGCGCCACCCGTTGCTGAAAGCCCTGGTACAACCCGTTAAAATGCACATCGCTTAAAGGCTGTAATTTAAAAAGCATACTGTTGGCTGCATCTTTATTGGCGTCTTTATTATACTTGCGCAACAGTTTGTTCAACTGCATTTCGGTTGCTGCAACACCCGTGCCTTTTGATAATTGCACCCATAATGTGGAATAACCCATCCAGTCGTTCCACACATTCATCATAAAATTCTTCTGTAATTGCGTTTTGGCAATTGTTGCAAGAGATATAAACTCATCTGCGACAAAAGTGGAGTTCTCATGCAAATCTTTTACAACGCCTGTTACCGTGGTGGTTAAGTCATCATTGTAGGTAATTTGCTTTCCTACCACGTCAGTAAATTCAACACCGGGAAAATATTGTGCGGCCTTACTTTCGCTCAATACAGTGCTAAATGGCTGCTGCAAGGCTTTTTGTGGCGACCCTGCCAGCCACTCATAGCTGCGCAATTGCAGGTATTGTCCGTTTGTAAAAACAATATTGGGTTGCTTTTTAAATATCAAGGGGGTGGAGGGATCGTTTCTCACTACAGAAACTTTAGCATCACCTTCGCGCTGGAAAGTGAACATAGGTATTGTTTTTTCTACGCCTGTTACCTCGTTCTCTATAGCACCACCTAATGGTGCAGGCAAAGCAGCGCTGTGGCCTTCATCACCATTAAATTTCATATCCATCACCACGCGATAAACCCTGTCGCCATCTTTTATCCCCCTATCATAGCTCATCTCGTAATAAACGATAAGAAAAATAACCAGTGCCGTACTTATGCCTATTGACAGGCCAAGCACATTAATAGCAGAAAAAATTTTGTTGCGCTGAAAATTTCTTAAGGCAACAATAAAATAATTTTTATACATGTTGTAAATTTTATGTTCTGTGTTTTATGGCCACGTGCCGCTATT
>Ga0206922_1133_pt1 | contig 18196 bp, 19 predicted proteins | sample Alteio_BWOrgHeat_63_FD_152976 | JGI IMG/M metagenome (GOLD analysis project Ga0206922, IMG submission 152976) | Enriched cells from forest soil in Barre Woods Harvard Forest LTER site, Petersham, Massachusetts, United States -... | ecosystem: Environmental > Terrestrial > Soil > Temperate forest >... | reverse complement strand
GTTCAGATCGCGCTGGGTATTCTCGACGATCTTGCTGGCTTCCGCCACCTTGATAGAGGGGGCGCGGTGTACGCCGGCATCTACTACCAGCTCATATACTTTTGCCACCTGGTCGAGGGAATTATCATCATTACCGGATACTACTTTTACGATGGTGCGCAGGGTGTTCTTTTTATCGCCCGGGTTGATCCTTTCCGGGGAGTAGCCCAGCTTAAAATCTCCGGCGGAGAGGGAAAGACCGGCGTTCTTTTCCAGGACGGGGAGGCAGTCCTCTTCTGTGCAGCCGGGGTAGGTGGTGGATTCATAGACCACATAATCGCCCCGTTTAAGCACTTTTCCTACTGTTGTGGAGGCGCCCAAAAGGGGTTTAAGATCGGGGACATTGGATCTGTCCACGGGTGTAGGGACGGCCACGATAAAAAAGGAGGCTTCCTTTAACACAGCAAGGTCGTCGGTAAAAACGATGTCCTTGTCTTTAAAATCTTCGGGGGCTATTTCCTTTGAAGGGTCCATTCCGTTGCACATCATCTGTACCCTTCTCTTATTGATATCGAATCCTATGACGGAGATCCTTTTGGCAAATTCCAGCGCGATAGGCAACCCAACATAACCGAGACCGATGACGGCCAGCTTAGCCTTCTTTGAGAGCAGCCTATCATATATTTGTTCATCCGGCATAACTTATTCTCTTATTTCTTATTGATAAATTCCTTTGGCAGCTTACGCCATTCTTCCGGGGGCAGGGATTTAAAATAGTCATAAGTGGCTTTAAGACCGGTCTTACGTTCGACTTTTGGTTCCCATCCCAGGATATCTTTTGCCTTGGTGATATCGGGTCTGCGTTGTTTAGGATCGTCCACCGGCAGGGGTTTGTAAACGATCTTTTGCTGTGTGCCGGTGAGGGCGATCACTTCTTCTGCGAATTGCTGCAGTGTGATCTCAGAAGGGTTCCCTACGTTCACCGGGAGGTGGTAATCGCTGAGCAGCAGTCTGTAGATGCCTTCTATGAGGTCATCCACATAACAGAAGGAGCGGGTCTGGCTGCCATCTCCGAAGACGGTGAGGTCTTCGCCCCGAAGGGCCTGTCCTATGAAGGCGGGGAGGGCGCGGCCGTCATTGAGCCGCATACGGGGGCCGTAGGTGTTGAAGATCCGCACGATGCGGGTTTCCAGTCCATGGGCATTATGATAGGCCATTGTGATGGCTTCCTGAAATCTTTTTGCTTCGTCGTAGACGCCGCGGGGGCCTACGGGATTGACATTGCCCCAATATTCTTCCGGCTGTGGGTGAACGAGGGGGTCGCCATATATTTCCGAGGTGGATGCTACGAGGATCCTGGCCTTTTTGGATTTAGCGAGTCCCAGGCAATTGTGTGTTCCCAGGGAGCCTACCTTCAGGGTCTGGATGGGGATCTTGAGGTAGTCGATGGGGCTGGCGGGAGAGGCAAAATGGAGGATATAGTTCAGCTCACCGGGGACGTGGATGAATTTGCTGACGTCATGGTGATAAAATTCAAAATCTTCCAGCTTGAATAAGTGTTCGATATTTTTAAGATCACCTGTGATGAGGTTATCCATTCCAATGACATGGTATCCTTCCTTAATAAACCGGTCACAGAGATGGGATCCTAAAAAGCCTGCGGCTCCTGTAATGAGTATACGTTTTTTCGCCATATTGGTATGAGTGCTGGTGTTTTTAACTTTTTCTTTCTTTTGGGTTAGCGGGCGCCCTGCCTACACTTTCGTAATAGAATCCCAGCTCTTTGATGGCGGTGTTATCAAAGAGATTACGTCCGTCAAAAATGGTCTTGCTTTTCATGGTGGTCACCATTTTGAGGAAGTTGGGTGTCCGGAATTCGTTCCATTCGGTGGCGATGATCAATGCGTCTGCGTTCTCGATGGCCTCGTATTGATTTTCGGCATAGGTGACCTTATCTCCAATGAGCTGTTTGACGTTGTTCATGGCTTCGGGGTCAAAAACGGTGATGGTGGCGCCTTCTGACAGGAGTGCGTCTATCATATATAAAGCGGGTGCTTCCCGGATGTCGTCCGTATTGGGTTTAAAAGCAAGACCCCAGAGGGCGAAGTGGCGGCCTTTCAGGCTACCGGAGAAGAACTTCTTTATTTTAGGCAACAGGTGCAGCTTCTGTTTTTCATTTACGTCCATGACGGCGTTGAGGATCTTGAAGTCGTAGGCTACTTCAGCCGAGCTTTTTACGAGGGCCTGAACGTCTTTGGGGAAACAGCTGCCGCCGTAACCGATACCGGGGAACAGAAAGCGTTTACCGATGCGTTCGTCACTGCCTATGCCGCGTCTTACCATGTCCACGTCCGCGCCCAGGCGTTCGCAAAGCAGGGCTACTTCATTCATGAAAGTGATCTTGGTAGCCAGGAAGGAGTTGGCGGCATATTTTGTCAATTCGGCGGAGCGTTCATCCATAAAGATGACGGGGTTACCCTGTCTTACGAAGGGGGCGTAGAGATCACCCATTATCTTACGGGCGCGTTCGGAGGAGGTGCCGATGACAACGCGATCCGGTTTCATAAAATCGTCTACGGCTACGCCTTCCCGGAGAAATTCGGGATTGGAAACGACATCAAATTCTCCTTTATAATTTTTTGCGATGGCTGCGCGTACTTTTTCTGCGGTGCCGACGGGTACGGTGCTTTTATCGATGATGACCTTATAGTCCTTTAGCAATTTTCCCAGGTGGTCTGAAACGCCCAGGATATATTTAAGATCGGCGGAGCCGTCTTCTCCGGGAGGGGTTGGAAGCGCCAGGAAGATGATCTGGGCGTCTTTTATACCGTCTTCGAGGCTGGTGGTAAAACGAAGACGTTCTTCCTTCAGATTGCGAAGAAAGAGCTTTTCCAGGCCAGGCTCATAAATGGTGATCTGGCCATTGGAAAGTTTTTGAACTTTACCCGCATCGATGTCAACGCATATAACGTCATTGCCTGTTTCTGCAAAACAAGTGCCTGTTACCAATCCAACGTATCCCGTTCCTACAACAGCAATTTTCATAAAAAACTTTTTAAAAATTTCGGTTAAGGTATTGTTTATTACTTATTTACGTATTCCAGGACCGAGGTGGTAATATATTTCAGCTGTTCCTCGTCCAATTCTGTATGCATGGGGAGAGAGATGACCCTTTCCGTCAGCCAGTCGGTGACCGGAAGGGAAGCCGTCTCTGATCCGAATGCAGCAAACATTTTTTGCCGATGGGCGGGTACGGGATAGTAGATCATCGACGGAATGTTCTTTCCAGCCAGGTATTCATTAAGTCCGTTGCGGTCTGCTCCTTCGAGGACCAGGGTATACTGGTGGAAAACGTGATGACTATAGGGCGCCCGGTAGGGCGTTTGGATCTTCGGGTGAGCGTTGAATGCGGCATCGTAATAATCGGCGGCACTTCGTCTGGCAGCGATATAAGCGTCCAGGCTTTTCAATTTCACATTTAAAACGGCTGCCTGGATGGAATCCAACCGGCTGTTACAGCCAACCACGTCGTGATAATAACGCCGGCTCTGCCCATGGTTTGCAATCATTTTTAACCGGCTAGCTAACGTGTCATCGTCTGTAAATATTGCTCCCCCATCGCCATAGCAGCCCAAATTTTTTGAAGGGAAAAAAGACGTGGCGCCGATGGCAGCGAGGGATCCTGTCTTTTTCTTTTGTCCGTTCTTAAAGGTATAGTCAGCGCCGATGGCCTGGGCGTTGTCCTCGATGATGAAAAGGTTATGTTCTTTGGCGATCTGCATGATCTCTTCCATAGGCGCGGCCTGGCCGTAGAGGTGAACGGGGAGGATGGCCTTTGTCCGGGGGGTGATGGCCTTTTTAAGCGCGGCGGGGTCTATGCAAAAAGTTTTTGGATCGACGTCCACAAAAACGGGTTTCAGTCTTAGCAGAGCCACTACTTCCGTGGTGGCGATAAAGGTGAAGGAGGGGGTGAGCACTTCGTCACCTGGCTGGAGGTCAAGGGCCATCATAGCGATCTGTAGTGCATCCGTCCCGTTAGCGCAGGGTATGACATGACGCGATCCGGAATAAGCGCTCATGGCCGTGATGAAGTCGGAAACAGCCTTGCCATTGATAAAAGCGGTATTATCTATCACCTCCTGAATCGCCGTATCCACTTCATTCTTTATTTTTACATATTGCTGCTTCAGATCTACCATTTGAATGGGTCGCATCGGATGTCCTGTTTAAATGGGCACAAACCTACTGCAAAATTGTGGTTTAACCAATGCCATGAAGTGGTAGTTGATTAGAAATCAGTGGTATTTTGCGTTATTTAAATTTAAAACCCAAGTTTCAATTGAGCATTCTTTTTTATCATATTTTTCTCTGGTTTTACAGGATGGGCATCTATATGGTAGCGCCCTGGAACCGGAAGGCGAAGCGTTGGCTGGAGGGTAGGAAGGGCATTTTTGATACGATGCGCGGGGAGCTGGCTGCAGATGGCGACTCTCCCGTGATCTGGATGCATTGTTCTTCCCTGGGGGAGTTTGAGCAGGGCCGGCCTGTACTGGAGCGGCTGCGGGCCTTATATCCGGGTCACCGGATGATCATCAGCTTCTTTTCGCCTTCGGGGTATGAGGCCCGGAAGGATTATGGGGGTGCGGACCATGTTTTTTATTTACCGTTGGATTCGCGCAGCAATGCCCGTCAGTTTATTGAGCTGTTGCAGCCAAAGCTGGTACTTTGGGTAAAATACGACTATTGGTATTACTACCTGCTGGAGCTGAAGAAAAGGAATATCCCTACCCTGCTGGTATCGGGGGTATTTCGTCATGACCAGCCTTTTTTCAGGTGGTATGGCAGGCTGCACCGGTATATGCTGGAGTGTTTTACGCATCTTTTTGTGCAGACGGAGGAGTCCCGGAAGCTGTTGGAGCAGCTGGGGTTCCCTTTCAATGTGACGGTAAGCGGGGATACGCGTTTTGACCGGGTGATCGAGATAGCCGGTAATGCGGAGCCCTTGCCTCCCATAGCTGATTTTTGCGGGGACAAAGCAGTAGTCGTGGCCGGCAGCACCTGGGCGGAGGACGAAGAGGAGCTGGATCATTATGCCAATACGCATCCGGAGATGCGTTTTATCATCGCTCCGCATGAACCAGGCGAGGACAGATTAAGGGAAATAGAGCATCTGTTCCGTCATCCTGTCCGGTATTCCGCCTTGCTGAATGGCAAGTCTGTGCCGGCATTGAAGGGTAAACGGGCGGGGTGGCCTGATGCGAATGTCCTTATTATAGATAATATCGGGTTATTGTCCAGGTTATACCGATATGCCACCATTGCCTATGTAGGCGGGGGATTCGGGGATGACGGGGTTCACAATGTGCTGGAGGCGGCTGTATATGGGAAACCTGTGGTTTTCGGGCCTGTCATAGAGAAATATATCGAGGCGGTGGAGCTGGTGGACTGTGGCGGGGGGCTTGTTATTGACAGTGCGTTGGAGGCTGAGTCGGTGTTCAACCGATTATTGGGGAATGTATCAGAATACCGGGAGGTATGTGCGGCATCCCGGGACTATGTATATGCCAAACAGGGGGCTACTTCCCTGATTGTGGATCATATTCAGGAAAAGCGTCTTCTGACGAGGTGATAGAATTGTTTGGTAGCGTCCCGGCTTTCATCCCATCCCAATTTTACCTTTAGCTCTCTTTCCATCCAGTATTCTGCTTCGGGCAGGATCCTGAATCCGTTAATGGTCTTAAGGCTGCGTTCATACATCACTTCGTCGCCGCGGAAAAGCTGGCTGATGAATACGAAACGGTCATTGACGCCGATGGCCTTTTTGAGATCGCGGACCGGCGTATCGTTTAGCGCCGACTTGAGCTCCAGCACGTTAGACTTCAATTTATCGTTAAGGCTGGAGCCATTGGTGCCGATGACGTCGTTGAGCTCCCGTGGCTGTTGTTGAGCCAGGGTGGGTATTTCAGCGAGGGGATCGTAGGGCCAGGGGCCAACCTGCTGTTCTTTTGTGGCAGGCCGGGGCGGAACGGCCGGATCGGGGGTCAGTCTGACCTCGGGAGCGGCTTTTTGTTCAGGGACTTTTTCAGGAACGGGGGTCTTTTCCGGTGTATCATCAGGGATGAATTCTATGACGGGTCTTTGTCCGGCACCATTTATACCATTACCGTTGACGGCGCCATTTTTTGTTTTATCCACCTCTTTCATGGCAGCCTGTCCTGTATATATTTTCATGGAGGATGGCATCATAACTGCTACATTTGCCGACACCTTGCTAAGCGCAGCCTGGGTGGACAACTGGGCAAGCTCGGCTTCCAGGAGGCGGGCTGTCTGAAGCATCTGAGCCGGCGGCGCCTGGTGCTCAAACTGCTCTTTCAATTGATTAATAAGTTCTTGTAGTCGTTCCATGGTACAATTTGAAAGCAAATCACAACTGGTACTGGCAATCACTATAAAGTTATAACAAATTCTGAACCTAATTTATATACTTCTATGTTCATCGAGCCTCATTTAAAAGGCGAAAGGCGTGGCTGGATCGAAGTGATCTGCGGGTCCATGTTCTCCGGAAAGACCGAGGAACTGATCCGGCGGCTGAAACGAGCTCGGATCGCCCACCTCAAGGTGGAGATCTTCAAACCAGCGATGGATACCCGATATCATGCATCAGACATTGTTTCGCATGACGAGCATACGATCCACTCCACCCCCATTGACAATTCCCAAACTATTCTTTTATTAGCAAACGAAGTGGATGTCATCGGCATTGACGAGGCTCAGTTCTTCGATGATCAATTGCCGGAAGTCTGCGACCAGCTGGCTTTTCGGGGAATCCGGGTAATTGTCGCCGGGCTGGATATGGACTATATGGCCAAACCTTTTGGTCAGATGCCTTACCTGCTTGCTAAAGCTGATTATATTACCAAGTTGCATGCCATTTGTGTTAAATGTGGAAATATTGCCAACTACTCTTACCGTAAGCATGCTGCGAATGGGCAAATTGTATTAGGGGAAAAGGACCTTTATGAACCGCGTTGCAGGAACTGCTATTATGGACAGTGCCCGTAGGCGCTGATAGACGGAGGGGGACAGCGGAGGCCTCCCCGAGCTGATTATAGAAATGTTAAAATTTGGAAACTAAGGAGTTGTAAGCTATGTATATCTGGACATTGTTCAAGAAGGACCTGCTTTTGGAAGTGCGGCAGCAATACACTTTTTATGGGGTGTTGTTGTATGTAGCGTCCACGACCTTTGTTTTATACCTGTCCATGGGAGAGCCGGAAGGGACGGTATGGAAGGGATTATTCTGGATGATGCAACTATTCATTTGTGTGAATGCTGTTGCCAAGAGCTTTTTGCAGGAAGGCAGGGGGCGTCTGCTGTATTTCTATTCCATTGCGGGGGCCCGGGATTTTATTCTCTCCAAGCTGCTTTTTAATGCGCTGCTGATGCTGTTGATGAGCCTGGTCAGTCTGTTGTTGTTCCTTTTGATGTTGGGAGATCCGCTGCCGAATCCTTTTTCATTTGTGCTGCTGAGCTGTCTGGGTGGGGTGAGCCTGAGCCTTGTATTTACATTTCTTGCGGCGATAGCGGCGCGTGCGCAGCAGGGTGCGGCATTGATGGCCATCCTTGGCTTTCCCCTTATCATTCCGCAGCTGCTGTTGCTGAATAAGGTGTCCACCATTGCCTTTGCGGATGTAGTACAGAACAGTCTCGGGGGTATGATCGGTCTGTTGTGTGCATTGGACGCGATGACCATTGTGCTGGCTGTGATCCTATTCCCTTTTCTCTGGAAGGATTGAGAAAACCGGCGAATCATTAGATGTTTTTTTGCATAAGATTATAAATAACGCCGATATGATCAAGGATCATCTGAAAAGACGGTGGTTCGATTAATTTTCGGGTTTCGGAAAGAGATTGCGATTTTGGTGGCCTCTTTCCCCCTAATTTTGCAATTCCAAACTCAGGTGTAAGCTGATTAGTATTGATTAGCAAGCTTTTTACAACGGATCAGCCCATCTTTAAGAATGTTATATGCTTCGTCAGAACTGGTGGAAAATATTATGCGTAATTCTGCTTCTTTATACTCTTGTAGCCGGCTTTTTAGGGGGTGTGCCGGCGAAGCCGATCCTGAATGAGACGATCCGCAATCTTTATTTTCATGTGGCGATGTGGTTTGCCATGATGATCCTTTTCATCGTTTCGGTGATCTATTCTATCAAATACCTGCGTACGAGTAATCATATATTCGATATTTATGCGTTAGAGTATGCCAAAGCGGGCATCGTATTCGGTTCATTAGGGGTATTGACCGGCTCTATATGGGCCCGCTACACCTGGGGGGCATTCTGGAGCAACGATCCCAAGCAATTAGGGGCAGTTATTGCGCTGTTGATCTATCTGGCTTACCTGGTATTACGTAACTCTATGACTGACATGGACAAACGGGCAAGGATCGGAGCGGTGTACAATGTATTTGCCTTTGCCATGTTATTCCCAACGATCTGGATCATTCCCCGCATGGTGGAGAGTCTTCACCCGGGTGGTATGGGCAATCCGGCATTGGATACACACGACATTGATGCCCGTATGCGTATTGTCTTCTGGCCCGGGGCCGTACCTGGCTGGACTTTACTGGCTGTCTGGATCACGACTTTACGCATCCGGCTGCAATTGTTGACGGAGCAACGTCTTCATCATTAGAACCACCGAAAAGAAATTTCAACAATGCATAAGAAACTTTACCCCTCATTATTACTTCTTATCCTCTGGTGTTCTGGTGTGACTGTCTTTGCGCAGGATAGCGTGGCTGTTAAAAAGGTGGAAATGGCTGATCATCTGCGGGCCAGCGGTAAGATATATGTGGTCATAGCGGTGCTGGTGACCATTCTTTTGGGGCTCATATTATATGTCATACGCCTGGACAGAAAGATCGGACGATTTGAGAAAGAAACAAAATAACGATTAAAACCCATATGTTATGGCTGGACAAATTGAATACAAGTTTTTCGAAGCAGTAGAAAAAAGTTTTGATAAGGCAGCTAAATTCACCGGCTGGGATCCCGGGATCCTGGAACAGATCAAACAATGTAACGCTGTTTATCGCATGTTCTTTCCTGTAAAGATCGGCGACAAGATAGAAGTGATCAAAGCATACCGGGTACAGCACTCTCATCATAAGACCCCTACCAAGGGTGGTATACGATTTGCCTTGTCGGTGAACCTGGACGAGGTAATGGCATTGGCGGCCCTGATGACCTTTAAATGCGCCATTGTGAATGTACCTTTTGGCGGAGCAAAAGGCGGGATCAGCATCGATCCTAAAAAGTATACGCCTTATGAGCTGGAAAAGATCACCCGCCGATACACCTCCGAACTGATCAAGAAGAACTTTATAGGACCGGGCACGGATGTTCCTGCACCTGATTATGGTACGGGAGAGCGTGAGATGGCATGGATCCTCGATACTTATATGAGCATGCGTCCCGGAGAAATAGACGCCCTGGGCTGTGTGACGGGAAAGCCCGTGTCACAGGGTGGTGTGAGAGGCCGGCGTGAAGCAACGGGGCTGGGTGTATTCTATGGCATCCGTGAAGTATGTAATATGGAAGATGTCATGAAGAAGCTGGGCTTAAAAACCGGTGTGGAAGGCAAGACGGTAGTGGTCCAGGGGCTGGGTAATGTGGGGTATCATACCGCCAAGTTCTTCCGCGAAGGTGGCGCCAAGGTGATAGCCCTGGCGGAATATGAAGGAGCTATTATGAATCCCGCGGGTCTGAATGAAGAAGAAGTTTTTCAGCATAGAAAGAAAACAGGCAGCATCTTAAATTTCCCTGGCGCTACGAATATCAATCATTCCGGGGATGCCCTGGAGTTGGAGTGTGATATACTGATCCCTGCCGCGCTGGAAAATGTCATCAACGGGCAGAATGCTCCGAATGTAAAAGCGAGGATCATCGGAGAAGCTGCGAATGGTCCGTTAACACCCGAGGCAGATGAAGTATTTATCAAGAAAGGCGCCCTGGTGGTACCTGACATGTACCTGAATGCAGGCGGCGTGACCGTATCCTACTTCGAGTGGCTGAAGAACCTTAGTCACGTGCGTTATGGCAGGATGGAAAAGCGTTTCACTGAAAATATGAATTCCCATATTCTGGGGCAGATAGAAGGGCTGACCGGTAAAAAGGTAAGTCCTCATGAGAAAGAGTTCATCATGCATGGTGCTGATGAAGTGGACCTGGTATACAGCGGGCTGGAAGAGACCATGATCGCTGCTACGCGTGAGATCATGGAAGCGTGGAAGGCCAATCCCAGTATCCCGGATATGCGGACGGCTGCGTATGTGGTAGCCATTAATAAGGTGGGTACTTCTTATGCTGAGCTGGGAATATTTCCTTAGACGTTTAGCTGTTATGATAAAAAAAACCGCGTTGTTCAACGCGGTTTTTTTATTCGACATCTGTAAGGCTGTTAGGGGAACTTAAAATTCAGCAATTTTGCAGGATTAAAAAAAATTAAGAATTTTAAAAAAGCGATATGGATAGCACACAACGTTTCAGTAACCGGGTAGATAATTATGTTAAATACAGACCGGGATATCCGAAGGAAGTGCTGCAGATCCTCGCGGAAGAGACGGGTTATGGGCCGGGGAAAGTGGTGGCGGATATCGGGTCCGGGACTGGGATCTCGACGGCTCTTTTTTTGGAGAATGGGAATAAGGTGTATGCGGTGGAGCCCAATGGACCTATGCGGGAAAAGGCGGAGGAGTTATTAGCGGGGTATCCGGGATTTGTCAGTGTGGATGGGATGGCGGAGCAAACGGGGCTGGATGCGGCGTCTGTTGACCTTGTTGTTGCGGGGCAGGCCTTTCATTGGTTTGAGCCTGTGGCGACGGGTGTGGAGCTCAGAAGGATCACAAGGGCGGGCGCTTTTATTGTACTGATGTGGAATGAGCGACAGGTGGTATCCGATTTTGAAAAGGCGTATGAGGAGCTGCTCCGGGAATATGGGACTGACTATGCTACGGTCAACCACAGGAATATTTCGGAGGAGAAGACAGGCGCGTTCTTTCTGCCTCAGCCCTTCCGGCTGCGGGTGGCGGACAATGCGCAGGTCTTCGACTGGGAGCGGTTGAAGGGGAGACTGTTATCCTCGTCCTATATTCCTGTTGAACAGGACGCTACATATGAAAAGATGATCGGCGGTCTACGGGGGATCTTTGAAAGATACCAGCGGAACGGGGGCGTGCGATTTGATTATGAGACGAAATTATATATCGGGAGGGCTCATTGAACGGGAGGCCAGGAGGGAAAACCATCGAGTGTTTCGAAGTCTGTGGCGCCTTTTACAAAGGCATGGCATTCTTCTCCGTTGGTGATCACGAGGTGTTTTACGGGGAGGGCCATATTATACCGCAGCACCTGCCAGAGGACGCGCTGGTCCAGGTGTTCATTGATGGCTTTACATTCCACCATCATCCAGGGTTGGGCGTTTCTGTCAAAGACCAGCAGGTCAAATCTTTTATTCAGCTCTCCCAGCCTGATCATTCTTTCCACTGCCATATTGGAGGCCGGATAGCCCTGTACGCCCAATAAATATTGTATAAAGTTCTGGCGGACCCATTCTTCGGGGGTAAGACGGACCCATGATCTGCGCAGCTCATCCCATATTTCCTCCTTACCTTGTTGGGGCTCTCTTATTTTAAATGCGTGATCGGGATAGGAGATCCTTATCATGTGCCGGAACTATTTGTTAAATTTACGAATCGTGCAAGATAAGCAAGACATTTATAAAATATGAAAAGTAAAGAAGAGATAGTTAAAAACTGGCTGCCCAGGTATACGGGTGAAAAGCTGGAGAATTTTGGTAAGTATATTCTGCTGACCAATTTTGACAATTATGTTCACTTATTTGCTGACTGGCACAATGTGCCTGTCGTGGGAGAGCACAAACCCATGCAATGTGCGACGGCAGGGGATATCACCATTATCAATTTCGGTATGGGAAGTCCGGGTGCTGCCACTATTATGGACCTGCTCACGGCCATCGAGCCGGAAGCGGCCTTGTTCCTGGGTAAATGCGGGGGGTTGAAAAAGCGTAATAAGCTGGGTGATCTTATCCTGCCCATTGCCGCCATCCGGGGAGAGGGGACCTCCAATGATTATTTCCCTCCCGAAGTACCTGCCTTACCTGCATTTGCGCTGCAAAAAGCCATTTCCACCACTATCCGGGACTATGCGGTGGATTATTGGACGGGAACTGTCTATACTACCAACCGGCGGGTCTGGGAACATGACGAGGTATTCAAGGAATATTTGCAGAAAATAAGGGCCTATGCCATCGATATGGAGACGGCCACTATTTTTTCAGTAGGCTTCTTTAATAAAATACCCACGGGTGCGCTATTGCTGGTGAGCGACCAGCCCATGGTGCCGGAAGGCGTCAAGACTGCGGAAAGCGACCTGAAAGTGACCAGCCAATATGTAGAAAATCATATCAAGATCGGCATCGACTCTCTGAAACAATTGATCAATAAAGGATTAACAGTAAGACATCTTCGATTTTAAATTCGTGCAACGATGCGTGCTGATCTTTTGTCAAAGGAACAAAAGTCAGCTATGCGTTATACATTCTTCCTGCTGCTGTTCTTTATAGCAATGGCAGGTGATTCCTGTCATAAATCGGTCATACCGCGCGGTAAGCTTACGGGTAAGCTGGTGATAGCCGGGCCCTGCGGACAATATACCATCCAGCTATTATCGGGGGACATCGACCCATCCATTTTGACGAAGTCCTGGCTTAACACAGCTAACGACAGCACGTACACGAACGTATTTGCCGCCCTCAATCCATGCCAGGTGGAATCTGCCGGAATAGTGCAGGGTGACAGCTTCAATTTTGATCTGAGCTCCAATGGTGCAGGGAGCTGTTATGAATGTATGCTTTATTATCCTGTTCCTCCCACTCATAGCGCTATAAAGAATATTACCAAACTCCCATAATTATGTCATCGAGATACGCCTTTCCTGCAGCAATGATCATTGCTATCGCCGGTATGACAGCCTGTAAACGGCATGTCATACCCGCCACCTACTATGGTAAGATAATATATACGGATGCCTGTGCCGGATTTACGGTGCAAGTGACAGGGAGTCCTTTACCTCCTCATGTAGACAGCACCTGGGAAAACCCGCTCAATGACAGTATTTATAAAAATGTATTCAACGCCGGCATTTCTCCCTCTTTACAAAGAGCCGGTCTGAGCGTGGGGGACAGCATTCGTTTTAATATCGGCACTCCCCCACCCACTACTTTGGTTTATAACACCTGTGCGATCCGTTATAAAACGCCTGTAGCGTACAATTACCTGGACAGTGTAGAAAAGATAAATTAGCTATCTTGTAGCGGCGGAGTAATTCTGCTGTCACTGCATGTCCTCTTTATTATCCATTCGTGATCTGACCATCGCCTTTCAAACGGGGACCAGCCTTTCGCCGGGTGTGGAAGGCATTTGTCTTGAAGTAAAAAAAGGGGAGATCGTTGCATTGGTGGGTGAATCGGGGTCTGGAAAATCCATCACGTCCCTTTCCATTCTGCAATTGTTGCCGGCGCCCCCTGCCCGGGTGTTATCAGGAGAGATCCTTTTTACAGACGGGACCGGGCATCGTACGGACCTGCTGAAGCTGGACGAAAAGCAGATGCGGCAAATAAGAGGACGTGAGATAGCCATGATCTTCCAGGAGCCTATGACCTCGTTAAACCCTGTTTTTACCTGTGGCGACCAGGTGGCGGAAGCTGTCCGGGCGCATCGGAAAGTGTCCTATGCCGTGGCCAGGAAGGAAGCCGTGGCCTTATTTGAGAAAGTGAAGCTACCTGATCCGGCAGCTATGTTCTATCGTTACCCGCACCAGATCAGCGGCGGTCAAAAACAAAGAGTGATGATCGCCATGGCCATGAGCAATCGTCCCTCACTGCTGATCTGTGACGAACCTACTACGGCCCTGGATGTGACGGTGCAAAAAACCATTCTCCAACTGATCAGGGACCTGCAGCAAACGGAGGATATGGGTGTCATCTTTATCACCCATGACCTGGGTGTGGTGGCGGAGATTGCAGACAGGGCCATGGTGCTATACAAGGGTAAGGTGGTGGAGGAAGGGGATGTAAAAGAGCTGTTTTTACGACCGCAGCATCCCTATACAAAAGGGTTGCTGAACTGTCGTCCTGTTTTACACCGGAAGGGAGAGCGGTTACCCGTTGTCAGTGACTATATGGAGGGATCCGAACCCCCGGTGGGGGTTCGGATCGAGGTGGAGACGGCGGCAAAGGAGGTGTTGATGCAGGTGCGGGACCTTTGTGTCTGGTATCCTGCCCGCAAGTCATTCTTTGGGAAAACAGCAATTTATACAAAGGCGGTAGATGGGGTGAGCTTTGACATTTACCGGGGTGAAACGTTGGGATTAGTGGGAGAATCGGGTTGTGGGAAAACAACGCTGGGCAGGGCTTTGCTACGACTGATAGAACCCACAGGAGGTTCCGTATCATTTGAAGGAAAGGATATGGGGTCTTATAAAGCGAAGGAGCTAAAAAAATTGCGGAGCCATATCCAGATCGTTTTCCAGGACCCCTACTCTTCCCTGAATCCGCGGCTTACTATCGGGGAGGCTATTGCCGAGGTGCTGGAAGTGCATGGAGAGGAGGTGAATGGTGTGGAGCGGGTTTCCCGGCGGAAGCAGGTGGAGGCGCTGTTGGAAAAGGTGAGCCTGAAAGCTGAGCATTACGACAGGTATCCCCACGAATTTTCAGGCGGGCAGCGGCAGCGGATCGTAATTGCCAGGGCGCTGGCCCTCCGGCCTTCTTTTGTCGTGTGTGACGAGTCCGTATCGGCCCTTGATGTAAGCGTACAGGCGCAGGTGTTGAACCTGCTGAATGATCTGAAAAAGGAATTTGGGTTTACCGTGGTCTTTATTTCCCATGATCTTTCTGTCGTAAGATATATCAGTGACCGCATCCTCGTAATGAATAAGGGAAAGATCGAAGAGGTGGGTGAAGCGGAGGCTGTTTATCTTCATCCCCATTCTGACTACACTAAGAAACTGATAGAGGCTGTTCCGGGCGTCCGTCAATAGATGAGGATGATCTCGACCCGTCTGTTCTTTGCCTTATGTGCCGGTGTATCGTTGGGCACCACCGGCTGGTCCTTTCCATAACCATAGATTTCGGTGAACGGCTCCAGCGAAGGCAATTTTCCTATTATATAGTTTTTGATACGCTGCGCCCTGTGCAGGGACAGCTGCCGGTTAAACTCATCCGAGGCGACGTTATCCGTGTGTCCGTTGATCTGCATCCGCAGGGGTCTTTTGTTCCGGATCTGCGTAACGAGGCTATCCAGCATTTTGCTGTAAGCGGGGTTGATGACACTGCTGTTGGTGGCGAAAAGGATGCCGGGGATGAGCAGGGTATCCGTTGGAGGAGCGACGAAGAGCGGGGGTGAGACGGTGGTGTTCGCGGGAGAATCGGGGAGTGTCCGGCGGGGAACGCTGTTGGTTACGAAGGAGTCGAGATAGAGATGTTTTGTATGCCGGTGGTGTTCATCATAGAGGACTGCTCTCATATAAGCATTCGAAGGGCACATCTTTACGGCGGTGTCAGTAGCGGTAAGACTGATGTCATCTATCCAGTAAACGATATTGCCATAGCTTTTTTCCAATTTCTTTTCCAGGGACCGGGGCCATTTTTCCGGCAGCTGCATATTACCCAATGTAAGGAAGTTCATTTCCTCCGTCATTGTGAGTTTATGGCTCAGCCGCATCCAGCCATACCCGTCCTTCTCTGCGATGTCATTCTTTGTAAAAACGATCGTGGGTGCTGTTTTTCCTATGACGGCGGGTGTGCGGGTGGGGTCTGCGGGGGTAAGCCGGATATCCAGGTGAGAAAAACTATACCCTCCCGTATAGAGCCAGAAAGAAAGATCATATTCTTTTCCTTTCCTTAGCGAGCACAGCGTTCTTGTATAAGGGAAGGACCTTTTTGTCATCGGAGCATAGACGTTGTCATAAATAAAGGAGAGCGTGCGGTCCCCCTCTTTTGCGATCGGCCAGTTGAACTCCGGCGGACAGGTTGTGAACCAGGCAGCCGGCGCACATTGTGCCTGGTATTCCGTGCAGGTGTTCACGTCCTCGAAGCTGCCGTTAGCCAGGAGGTTCTGGCTGATGGTCCTTAGCGGCAGGCATAGCAGGAAAAGATGATACAGCTTAATCTTCATCATTGCGATCTCCGTAATAATCGTTGTCCTGATAAAATGAAGCGGCGCTCTTACGTTTAGAGAACAGGAATTGCTTCAGCTGCTGGTCAAACTGTTCATCTACGGGGGTTGAGGGCTTTATCTTTTTACCTGTCAGGTGTACGAACTCGTTATCCGTACTGACCTCTTTGAGATTAAGCGGCTGCAGCCCGCTGAAACCCATTTTCCAATCATCGTCCTTATTTATCTTATAACGGAAGCAATACATGTACCCTTTATGTTGTCTGAAGCGGACGATCTTTTTATCCATCAGCTGCACATCGAAGAACTCGTTGTCTCCCTTGTTGCTGACCAGCAGGCTGCGGGCAATGTCCACCTGGGTGTGTAAAGCCTTTGGGAAAAGATCCGTTCTGTGGATGGTTTCCAGCTCCCGCAGGAGACGGCTTCTATACAGATCGCCCGAAGCGAGGGCCCTGAAGATGGAGTCAGCGACGGGTCTTTTATTACGCAGCATGAGTGTAGCCGTATTCAGGCGCAGGGCCGGGTCCTTGCTTTGGAGAAGCTTCTCAAAAAAATGGGGGACGGTGGGGTTTCTATCATAGAAGGGCATGAGCAGGACGGCATAATCATCCAGGCGGCTATCGGCATCGTCGCCATCGGCTGAAGAAAGCACATCGTTGTTATCGTCTTCTTTTTTCTGTAGTCTTTTTTCATCCCTCCCCTCCTGTTTTTTCCATTGTATTTTGGCGTCAAAATACAATTGGCTGAAGGAGGACTCATAATCGGAGCCTTTCAGGTAGCCGCTGTCTACGAGCGTTGCGAGCAGGGACACGATATTGTCCTTATAGTCATCCACGGTAGCCAGCTGGAGCAGCTGGGGGAAAAGAGTGCGGGCCAGGGGCAGCGAATCGGACAGGTCCTGGAATAAATAATTATAATCAGAGCCATTATCAAATACGGGAGGGTCCTGTAGCAGCAGCTCTTTCAGCAGATGGTACGCCGGGCTGGTCCTGTGATGGGCCAGGGCCTTGAGCACGGCATTTTGAAAAGTGCTGGTATCGCCCACCTTTTCATAAACCTCTTTCAGATAGCCAACCACTTCCGTCACGATTGCAGCAGCGGAGTCGTCAATATAGCCCAGCTCATTGATCAGCCGGGTCTTTGTGTCGAAATAATCTTTGCTGTTATAAGGAAGGGTTTCGATGGCCTTCAGGAGTGCGGGTGTGCCTGCAGCCCCGAAATAAACATTGGGAATAGCGTCCTTTGCCCGTTTATGCGTCAGCGAATCGGTGCTATAAAAATCCTTGAAGAAAAGATCCAGCTTACTGGTGAACAGGGAGGGTTCCGATGGTTTGTCCAGCGGGTAGAGAGAGGCGTAGAACCGGCGGATGAACTCACTATGCTCTCCCAGGGTGTCGCTGAGCGAGACGATGCGGAAAAGCCGATCGCCTTTTTGAAAGAACCAGCTATTTATACAGCGGGATGAATTGGTGTCGGTGAGTGTGTATTTATATCCTGTAAGATCCCCGAGGTTGAAAGGCTCTTTGTCACGGATGATGAAATCCTTCCGGAGCTTCTTTTCGTTGATCTCTTCCCGCCAGAACGTAGCGGAGTCTTTTGGATAGTAGTATTTGGGAAAGGTCTCTGTCGAAACGAAGACGGCCTCTCCTGTGGAATCGTCCTGGAAGAGAGCTGTTTTGGGTCGTGTCCAATAACCATTATAATCCGGTATGGAGTTCAGGAACTCTTCGCTGGAGGCCCGTTCTATCAGTCCTCTCATACCGGCGTCGATATCCGGCACCACGGGGGTCGTGACCCCGATGGTAAGAAAGGTGTCGACGTAATTATGGAAGGCAGTATACCGGTAGGGGGTGATGTCGAAAGAATTGAAAAAGGCGGGGAAGCTGTGGTCCTTGTTACGGCTATGGGCTGCCAGCATATAGTAATGAGGGCCGTCTATAAGATATCTCACCCTGAGCC
>Ga0206922_1137_pt1 | contig 18292 bp, 23 predicted proteins | sample Alteio_BWOrgHeat_63_FD_152976 | JGI IMG/M metagenome (GOLD analysis project Ga0206922, IMG submission 152976) | Enriched cells from forest soil in Barre Woods Harvard Forest LTER site, Petersham, Massachusetts, United States -... | ecosystem: Environmental > Terrestrial > Soil > Temperate forest >... | reverse complement strand
TAGAGAACGATTATGGCTTTTATGTTTCAGACCTGCTTTCAGAATACGCAGCATGGCTTGGGTACGAGGTGCAGCTACTTGACGATTTTTTGTTCAGGCACAGAAAAACACTTCCTGAAAATGCTGTAATTGGCATTGATGTAAAAGCAACAGGCAGTTTTGGGCTGCGCTGGTGGTATAATGCAAAACTGCCCGGCATACTTGATAAAATAAAAGCCGATGTGGTCGTAAACCTTAATGGCATGTGCAGCACTTCGGCCAGGCAACCACAGATACTCGCTGTTTCAGATGTTAGCTTTTTAGAAAATAACGCTAAACCTAAAGCGGTCTGGAAAAAGCTGGTATTAAAAAATATTATCGCCTATTCAAACGCCGCTTCTTCCGTTTTCAGTTACTCGCAACATGCGGCGGGTGTTGTAGAAAAAATAACCGGCAGGCAAAAAAGTTCCGTACATATTGTTCCATACAGCGCGGATAAGGAGTACAAGGTTTGGCAATGGCATGAAAAAACACTTATTAAAGCAGAGTTTGCCGAAAACAAGGAGTTTTTTGTGTGCACCCTGGATGATAAAAATGATGAATTATGGCTTTTGGTGCTTAAAGCCTTTTCTAAATTTAAAAAATGGCAGCAGAGCAGTATGCAGCTTTTTTTATTGCCAAAACATGGTATTGTTCCATTAAAAGTGGTAGACAAAATGGGTACTTACAAATACAGGGATGATGTACAAATGCTGGATAACCTTACAGAAAAAGAGAAATCATCACTTATCGGATGTGCTTATGCCTTAATACATTTACCCGGGAATGATGCGGACCTGTTGCCGGTTGCAGAAGCATTGCAGTGCGCGGTGCCCATTATTACCTTTAAAACGGTAAGTTTGGATGAATATGGTACTGATACAGGCTTGTACATTTCCGCTATAGATCATGAAGTGTTGGGCGATGCAATAATAGCTGTTTTTAAGAATGAAGAAGAGCGGAACCAGATAGTTGAAAATGCAAAGGCAAAAGCTGAGGAGTTCAAGCGCGATGATATTGCAAAATCGCTTTGGGAAATGATTGAAAATGCTGTAAAAACCAAACAACCGGCCTAAACTTTTCATCTCGCAAATTCACCTTATTTTTGCAGGCTTATAATTTTAGCATGAGTACATCAACCATTAGCATAGATGTTCATTTAGATAAAGATAAAGTTCCGGAACAAATAACCTGGAAAGCTGATGACAGTTTGGACGAAGCGCAAAAAGCAAGGGCAATGATGCTTGCTTTTTGGGACGGGGCAGAGAAAAGCGCACTCAGGATAGATTTGTGGACAAAAGAAATGATGGTAGATGAAATGGCCGATTTTTTTTATCAAACCATCATGACAATGGCTGATACCTACAGCCGGGCAACACACCAGCAGGAATTAGTGGATGATATGAAAAAGTTTGCTAAGGAATTTTATCATAAATTCAGGCAGTCGCAGGTGAAGGAAAACAAGTAAGTACGAAGTTAGAGGCATAAAGTACGAACGAACTGCAGATTGCAGATTTTGTGAGAAGATTACTGAAACCAATAGCTTTTGTCTATCCCTTCAGGACGCTGCCTTCTTTCCATGGACAATTGACTATGGGCCATGGACTAAATAAAAACCATAAACTTTACCATATGAATTTAGAAGCAAAAGTGATGGAGCAGATGAAAGAGGCGATGAAAGCCAAAAACGAACCCGTTCTGCGTGGGTTAAGGGGCATTAAAGCCGAAATAATTAAAGCAAAAACAGAACCGGGGGCTAATGGCGAAATTTCTGCCGATACCGAATTAAAAATGCTGCAAAAAATGGTAAAACAGCGTAAAGATGCGCTTGAAATTTATCAAAAGCAAAACAGGCCGGACCTTGCCCAAAAAGAGATAGACGAAATTGAGGTGATTGAGAGATTTTTACCCAAACAATTAACCGAGGCTGAATTGAAAGAGGTGGTTAGCAAAATTATAGCCGAAACAGGCGCTGCATCCCCCGCGGATATGGGCAAGGTTATGGGTGCTGCCAATAAGCAATTAGCCGGCCAGGCTGATGGCAAAGCTATTTCGGCAGTGGTTAAGGAATTACTGAGCAAATAAAAAGGACATAAGGGATAAGCTTCAGGGTTAGGGCAATATCCTCCTTACACCGTCGTTCTTCTTACTTAAAACTTACGCCTTTTACCTTACATCCTGATCGCATGGTAATTGACATTATTTTCATGATACTTATAGCAATGGCTTGCCTTAAGGGGTACAGGCGGGGGCTTATTGTGGCTATATTCTCGTTCCTGGCCATAATAATTGGCCTGGCTGCCGCCATGAAATTTTCGGTTGTGGTTGCGGGATGGCTGCAAAACAGCACCAACATAAATAAGCAATGGCTGCCTTTTCTTTCTTTTATGATCGTCATAATAGCAGTGGTAATTTTAGTGAGGTGGTTAGCAGGGTTATTGCAAAAAAGCGTGGAACATTTAATGATCGGCTGGCTTAACCGGCTGGGCGGTATTATTTTTTACGTGGTTTTATACATAACTGTTTATAGCATTGTGCTGTTTTACGCAACACAGATAAACCTTATTAAGCCCGAAACCATACAAACATCCAAAACTTACGCGGTTATAGAACCTTTTGGCCCAAAAGCGATAGATGCATTGGGCTTCCTGCTGCCCCTGTTCAGAAACCTTTTTACCGAACTTGAGCAATTTTTCGGTGCTTTAACAAAGCACTAAAAATTTACTAAGTTTGGATTAAAAACGGCGGTTCATTATAATTTAATATGGTTAAACAACTGTATTGAATGCCGGATCAGGCTGTTTTTAAACAGAAAAACGATATTTTTGCAGTTAATCCGGTTGCACATTTTAATACAACCTTCCAACAAACAAGGTTTTTTCGTTCCAATTACGTTTATTTGTAACTAGTAAATTGCAGGAATGATTTCTTAAGAGAAGAAAAATGGAGTATAAGATAAAACAAATTGACAAGTTTAAGTACATTGAAGAGGGTGAAGGAGAGCCGTTACTTCTATTGCATGGTTTATTTGGGGCTTTGAGTAATTTCAAAGACCTTATTGAACATTTCAGGCACCAATATAAAGTGATCGTGCCTTTATTGCCTTTATTCGAGCTTGACATTTTTCATACTACCGTAGGTGGCCTTGAAAAGCATGTTCACAAGTTTATTGAAACAAAAGGATATAATAATATTCATCTATTGGGCAACTCCCTCGGCGGTCACGTTGCCCTGATATATATTCTAAAACATCCTGAGCGTATCAAATCGCTTACCCTTACAGGCAGTTCGGGTTTGTTTGAAAACGGTATGGGTGACAGCTATCCCAAACGGGGGGATTATGAGTATATTAAAAGAAAAACCGAACTTACCTTTTTCGACCCGGCAATGGCGACAAAAGAGCTGGTTGACGAGGTATATGCCATAACAATTAACCGTATTACGGTAATAAAGATAATTGCATTGGCTAAAAGCGCCATACGCAATAATCTCGGAGAGGAATTGAACCAGGTAAAACAACCTACCTTACTTATTTGGGGCAATAACGATACAATTACGCCGCCTTTTGTTGCTAAGGAGTTTAATAAACTTATTCCAAACAGCGAATTACATTTTATTGATAGCTGCGGCCATGCGCCTATGATGGAGGTACCCGCTGAATTTAACAGGATACTGGAACAATTTTTATCCAAACTTAAACATCCTGTTGCAGCGGTAGTCTAATTATTGGTGTCCTTATTTCAGCAAAGGATGTATATATGCTGGTATCACAGATCATAGAGACAAATTTTCCATTACTTCATCTTACGGATAAGGTTTCCTTCGCCCTTCACCTTATGGACGACTACAATGTGCAGCACCTGGCAGTGGTTGCAGAAGAAAAACTTACTGGAATAATAAGTAAGGATATTTTGCTGGAGGAAGATGAAGACACATTTATATCCGGGGTGCAGGATCAATTTATACAGGCTTCTGTATTATCCCATGAGCATTTTCTTTCTGCGGTAAAGCTGGTTGCAGGGATGGGCGATATTTCTCTTATTCCTGTAGTAAATGAAACTAAAGAGGTACTTGGTATTATTACCTCCAAAAAACTCATCCACGCCGCAAGTATTTTTAACGCTGTTGAAGAACCGGGAGGGATGATAGTACTGGAAATGGATAAGCGAAATTTTTCCTTTGGTGAGCTAAGCCGCCTTATTGAAACAAACGATGCTTATATAACCCAGTTAAACACCTATACAGAAACTTCAACGGGGTTATTGCAGGTAACTATTAAAATAAACAAGATTGAAATATCCGATGTTTTGGCAACGCTTCAGCGGTACGATTATTCAATCCGCTATTATTTTGGCGAAGAATTATATGAAAATGAGTTAAAAGAAAATTTAGATCTTTTAATGGCCTATTTAAATATTTAATAGAGCCCGAAGATATAATTGAGCCACCGCAATTGAGGGGCAGTTTCAATTACAAAAAGCTGTTTGTTAAAAATTTAACCTGTAAAGCCAAAGAATAACACAAAAGCCTATTTTTACTATTCACCAGTGCAACTGTAAATTTTAATGAAGTGTTTTTACCGGCAGATATTGCTGTGGCTTTGTTGTGTTATGTCTTTGTGTTCTGCTGCCCAGAAGGATTCAATTCCACCTGTAAGGCATAATAATGCGTTTGATACTTCGGTAAGTTCCCCGCTTTTACTTGTGGCTGATATTGTTATTATAGGCAACAAGAGAACAAAGCCCTATATTATTGACAGGGAAATACCTTTTAAGCAGGGTGATTATATATTAAAAGCCGACCTTGAACATAAGCTAACACTCGCACAGGAACAGATAACCAATACCAGCCTTTTTGTTTACGTTTCAGTTTACGTTTCAAGCCAGCAGGGCGAACTGGTTTTTATTAATGTAGAAGTAAAAGAAAGATGGTACTTGTTTCCATTACCGTATTTTAAACTGGTTGACAGAAATTTTAATCAGTGGTGGGTAGAAGAAAAACGAAGCCTTAGCCGGGTAAATTATGGTTTAAAATTCATGCAGAATAATGTGAGCGGCAGAAACGACAGGCTGAATATATTTTTAATAACAGGATATAACCACCAGGTTGACCTGCAATATGAGCAACCATTTGCTGACAGAGCGCTGAAAAGCGGTTTTAGTTTACGTTTTCTTTTTTCGCAGGAACATGAAATGAATTATGGTACAGATCTTAGCAAGCAATCTTTTTACAGCCAGGCAGACTATGTAAGAACAACCATTCACGCACAGGCAAGTTATTTATACAGGCCCGCAATTAAAACCCGCCATACCTTTAGTATTTCCTTTGTAAGGGAAGAAGTTGCGGATACTATCTTAAAACTTAACCCAACCTATTTCTTTAATCACGCAACCAAAGTTTCGTTTCCTGAATTTAATTACACCCTGCAATATTACGACGTTGATTATATTGCTTACCCGTTGCATGGTTTTGAGGGCGATTTTTCGCTGCTGCAAAGAGGGTTTAACAAAACGGTGGAAATGTCGCAGTTTGAATTTCACAGCACTTATAGTATGCCCTTTTTGGCAAAAACCAACCTGCAGTTTCAGGCAGGGGGTATAATTCGTGTTCCGTTTCAACAGCCGTTTTACAATGAGCAGTTATTTGGCTATGGGGACATATTTTTAAGAGGGCTTGAGTATTACGTGGCAGATGGTGTTGCAGGCATAGTTGGCAGGGCTACGGAAAGAAAGCAGGTATTCTCTTTTGCATTAAAGCCCCGCATAAAAAATAAATCTTTTGCAGCCATACCTTTTACTTTTTATGCCAAACTTTATGGGGATCTTGGCTACGGGTATAATCCCAATCCCGGTAACAGCTTACTTGACAATACCCTGCTTAGAACATGGGGGGTGGGAATGGATATTGTGTCAATTTATGATTTAGTATTTAAATTTGAATACAGCTTTAACCAATTTAACGGGCAAGCATTATTTTTTCACGTGCAAGCAGACTTTTAATTTTACTTTGCTTTTCTAAGCCCGGGTTTAGCAATATTTATACGTTAACAAACAATCTACATGAAAATTGCAATTTACAGCAGGGGGTTGGAACAAGACCTAAGGGGCCAACTGAATATTCTGTTAAGCGAATTGCAGAAACACGATATTAAGGTTATTTTATTTGCACCGTTGGCCGAATACGACCTGGGTTTGCACAATAGCAACATAGGTTTTTTTTCTGGCCCAATGGATCTTGACAGCACCACAGATTTTTTAATAAGCCTCGGCGGTGATGGTACCATATTAGATGCAGTTGCTTTAGTGCGCGACAAGAACATCCCTATCCTCGGTATAAATTTTGGCAGGCTGGGTTTTTTGGCAGGCATAAGCAAGGAAGAACTGACAACCGCGGTTGATGCGTTGGTTAACCGTACCTATGTGGTTGACAAAAGAACGCTTATCCACCTGGATGCAGATATTCATTTGTTTGGTGAAACACCTTTTGGGCTGAATGAATTTGCCATACATAAACGCGATACATCCCCTATGATAAAAATTCACACCTATCTTAATGGTGAATTTTTGAACTCATATTGGGCTGACGGCCTTATAGTATCAACACCTACAGGCTCCACGGGCTATAATATGAGTTGCGGAGGCCCTATAGTATTTCCTGATTCAGCCAGCTTTGTTATTACGCCGGTCGCGCCGCATAACCTTAATGTAAGGCCTATTATAGTGCCTGATGATAATATTATTTCTTTTGAAATTGAAGGCAGAAGCGACCAGTTTATTTGCGTACTTGATGCCCGGAGGGAAATTGTTGATAAGGATATTCAGTTAGCCGTAAAAAAAGAGAAATTCACCGTGAATCTTGTAAGGCTGAATGAAAATAATTTTCTTTCCACTCTACGTACCAAGCTCACCTGGGGGCTTGATAAAAGGAATTAATTGTCAAGTACGATTTACGAGGTTAGAAGTATGAAGTAAAAGACGCTACCCTGTCTACCCTTCACATTTCGTATTAAGTTCCCCGTACTTCGTACCTCGTACCTTGTATTTAAAGTAAAATTTCACTAATTTGCTGTAAGTAAATTGAATGCCATGTTTGAAAGATTTGTCCTGGGTTTTGAGAATATCCCTTCCCTTTACCGGGCTTTGATACTCGCAGGCGGTATTACACTTTTTTGGCTGATAGAAAGCGCTTTCCCTTTGTTCAATCTTAAATACAATAAATGGAGGCATGCAGGCACCAACATCTTTTTTACAATTACAACCATTATAGTAAATTTTGCTTTTGCACTACTAATTGTATTAGCCAGCCGCTATAGTATAAAACATTCTATTGGCGTGCTTCAATGGATACAATTGCCCTTATGGGCGCAGTTGCTCGTGGGGCTGCTGCTGCTTGATCTTATAGGCGCGTATTTAATTCATTTTATACAGCATAGGGTTAAATGGATGTGGAAATTTCACATGATACACCACGCAGATACCTGTATTGATACTACAAGTGCAAACAGGCATCACCCCGTAGAAAGCGTTTTCAGGGCTGTATTTACCTTATTGGCTGTATTGATAAGCGGCTCACCAATGTGGCTGGTAATGGTTTACCAATCCCTTTCTGTTTTATTATCACAGTTTAACCATGCCAATATAAGATTACCTTTTTGGCTTGATAATATCCTGGCATTTGTTATCGTATCCCCAAACATGCATAAAGTGCACCACCACTATAAAAGGCCTGAAACAGATACTAACTATGGCAATATCTTTTCTTTTTGGGACAGGATATTCAGGACTTACCGTTTTATGCCCGTTGACCAACTAAAATACGGGCTTGATGTACTGGAAGGCAGAAATGATAACAGTTTGAAAGAGCAGTTAATGATGCCGTTTGACGCGTCTGTAAAAACAGGCAGGTAATTATTTAACCAGCAATTCATCAACTGCGCAAACAGCTTTTTGCAAACGTTCTTCATAATTGCCGCTTATCTCCATCCAGGGCGTGGCTTGATTAACAAGAATATCTTTATAAATATGATATAACTCCAGCCTCGATTTTTCATCGGGATACTCCCTTAACTCATCCTCCACCCACGGCAGGTCGGTTTTGCAAAGCAGGTATAGGTCATATTTTCGGTTTACCAATTGTTCAAGAATGAATGAATGGCATTTTCCAAAAACATATTCACACCAAACTTTCATCACATACATATCGGTATCAATGAACAGCGGCAATTGAGCCTGCCCGACTGGACTTGGCTGTTCAGGCGGGGATTGCAGATTTGTAATTGTCAAATATTTATTGGTAATCTCATCTTCCAGCGCCAATTGACCTTTAGCTATGGTTAACAGGTTTTCAAAAGTGTAATGTTTGCCATGTGTTAATAAATATTCCCTGGCATACTCAGGGCACCATAAGGTATGGTAATGATTTGCCAGCAATTCGCATAGGGTGCTTTTGCCAGTTGATTCGGGGCCAATAACCACTATTTTTTTTAACCCGCTCATTTTGCGACCAGTAACGATTTTTTTTGTTCTGTTTTATTTATCCAGGAAACCAAACCCATAAATGCAAGTATCGATAACACTATATATTGAAAGCTTGTAAACACATACCCTTTAATAAAATACAGTGGTATAGATGCAATATTTGTGGCTATCCACCAATACCAGCTTTCTATTTTTTTCTTGGCCATCAGCCACATGCCGGTATAAGCGGTAGCACTGGCAAAAGCATCCGCCCAGGGAATTGTATTTGATTCGAAAGCTTTTTTTAAGAATACCAGCGATGCATAAATGCCAATATAAAAACCCGCGAAAAATAATGATTGTATCAGCCAGTCCTTTTTATTGCTGTAGGTAATATGCAGGATAAGTTTTTTCTGTTCATCTTTTTTAGCCCACAATATCCATCCATAAATACTCATTACTGTATAGTAAAAATTTACGCTTGCTTCTCCAAACAAGCTTCCTTTTATACTTATATAAACGTAAATAATGGTATTGATGAGCCCTATGGGATAAACAAGAATATTTTCTTTGCGGGAGAACCAAACACTTGCTATACCGGCAAAAACACCAATATATTCGAGCCACCCGGTTTGCTGCAAACCGTTGATCAGGTCATGCCATATTTCAGCTAAACTCATGCCGTGAAGATACGTTGCTAAAGTATTCGCCCTTTACTATTGGTTGCCAAATTAATGCTCAACATTACTTTCTTCTATAAAATAAAAATCCCGCCGGTTGGCGGGATATATAAAAAATTCAGCGGTTATACTATTCGGCCTCAGCTACTACTTCTTTTACTTCGGGTATCATACGTTTCATCATGCCTTCTATCCCTGCCTTAAGCGTTATCATCGACGACGGGCAACCGCTGCAGCTACCCTGCAACATAAGGTTAACAGTGCCTTCGTTATAGCTTTTAAATTGAATGGCGCCGCCATCCATTTCAACCGCGGGCTTTACATAATTATCAAGCAATTCTTTTATCCTTTTTACCACATCATCGTCATCAGCGGCAACAGTATTGCTTGCCTCTTGTTTTATCTGGGCTATTTCATCTTCGTTAATTATGGGGCCACCTGCTTCCAGGTATTCCTTTAAAAATTGTTTTATGGCAGGTATCACGTCCTGCCAGTCTTCTGTTTCAGTAGTTTTTGTAAGCGTAATAAAATTGCTGGCGATAAATACGCTTTTTATAAACGGGAAACTGAAAATCTCCTTGGCAAGCGGCGAAGGCCCGGCGGTGCTTTCATCCGGAAAATCAATGCTCTTTCCCGGGTACAATAATTTGTTGGCAACAAATTTCATTGTTTCCGGGTTAGGCGTCATTTCCGTGTAAATACTTATAATAGTATTACCAGTCTTTATCATAATGCTGTAATTTGTAAACCGCAAAAATAGCAAAAGCAGCTAAAAATGTGGTTAAATGCAACACTGTAATTGGCCTGCCGGGCGATTTTTTCGCTTATCGAAACTCCAAACGCATACCTACAGTAGCTGTTACGTAAAAAAGGTTCATCCCGTTTTCGGAAAGATCAGGCCGGTTGGTAACCGTTATTAAGTTTTGCGGTAAAACATAAGCGGGCGTTAACGCGGCGTAAAACTTATTTACAACTAATACAACGGGCATGGAAAATTCGTATGACAAAATATTGAATTGGTTAACACTTTGTGTGCTTGTTTGATTACCGCCGGTAAGGCCGCCCAACAGGCCCCCGATTTTGTTTGAATAGCTCTGGATGAATTTTTGCGTGCCCGCATTTATGGTTGCCGAAGGATTGAGCGCCACTGCCATTTTTTGTGTTGAGGGTATTTTAAAGATGAACAGGTGGTCTAAAATACCTGTTACGCCAATATCAGTCTGGTCGCTAAATTTAAGGTCGCCGCCCGCAGTAACATTTACAAAGTCATTCTTCCAGGTAAGGTTAATGCCGGTTTGTTCTTTAAGTGCAGATTGCACTATGGTGGCGGTAGGCTTATACAAAAACTGGGTATAAAAAATATTGCCGCTAAAGTGTTTATTTTCCGGAAATTTATAACCGCCTTCAATTGTGGTACCCGCGTAGGTTAATGGCTGGGCGCTGTTTTCTGTAAATATAAAGGTGCCTGTAGCGTATAAACCAATTTTTGAATCGATACCTATTATTGGAAATAAGCCACTGCTTTTTAAGCTGTCGACCCTTCCAAAATAATTAAGCCGCGACACATAATTTACGCTGGTATTAAAAACATTTTTGGTAGCTTTTACACTGTCAAGTGTTGTGGTATCTGCAGCAGGTTTAGTTTGTGCTGATGTAATAATAATTGTGTTTACTACTACAATAAACAGCAGTATTTTTATCATTGGTTTCATAAGTTTGGGTGTTATGATGTTTTCATAAAAAGCTTGGAAAGAACAATATTTTTAAGGATTTAGGGCTTGGCTTTACTAATAAAATTTTTTATTTATTACCAGCAGATATTTTGCTTTTAACATCTGCAGACGCCTTAGCATGTACTTTGGCATCACTCTTTACTGCTGCCTGTGTTTTATTTTCACCTGAAACACTTGTTCCGCCTCTTAAAAAGGCAGCATTGTCATTGGCATGCTCCTTCGCAGTAGCGGAGGCATGTGTTGATGCGCTCTGCATCCCGGTTGTTACGGCATTAGATGTGGTTTTTGCATCAGCTTTTGCAGCCTCTTTTGCAGTTGACTGCGTACCGGCTTTTCCTGAAACACTTGTCCCGCCTCTTAAAAAGGCAGCATTGTCATTGGCATGCTCCTTCGCTGTAGCGCTGGCATGTATTGACGCGTTTTGCATCCCGGTTGCCACGTCGTTTGATGATGTGGTTTTTGCATCAGCTTTTGCAGTTGTCTGCGCGCTGGTTTTTTCTGAAACACTTGTTCCGCCTTTTAAAAAGGCAGCATTGTCATTGGCATGCTCCTTCGCTGTAGCGCTGGCATGCATTGATGCATTCTGCATCCCGGTTGTCACTTCATTGCCTGTGGTTTTTACATCAGATTTTGCGCTTTCCTTTGTTTCAGCAGCCTGCTTCTTTGCGTCGTCGGTAGCTGATGTTGTTACTCCTGTTGCGGAAGATGCATTTGCAGGTGTACTTGCAGAGACGCCAGCGTTAGCAGAAACATTTGCAGCTCCGCTTTGGGCGGCACCTGTAGCAGTATTAGCCGTAGCATTTGTTGCTGCATTTGTTGCAGCATTTGCGGAGGCGTTAACCGCACTGGTTGTTTTACTTACAGCAGCATTGACGTTTGATGACACTTTAGCCGCAACTTTTGCTGCTGCCGCCGCAGCTTTTGCTGCTGCTTTTGTGGTATTAGCAACGTTTAAATTTACCTGAGACATAGATAAGTTAGCAATTAATATTGCCGCTACTAACATTGCAAGATTTTTTAAGTGCTTTTTCATGGTGACTGATTTTTGCGATAAAAAAATAATTTCGAAAAGTTAATTTCAGAAATTATGCCAGATGGAAAACCATTAGGACATAATTTTTTATAAATGCCTGATTTACAATATTTATATATTATATTATGGCGAACTATTTTACAGCGCTTTAACAAATAACTATCAACAAAACGCCGGATGTTATTGTTTTTAACAATGCCTGTTAAGAGGATAATAAGATTAGTGATAACTTAAACATTGCAGGTAAATATTTTAAATTTCCTTCTGTTATTAGCGCGCATAATAACAGGTTAGTCAGTTGCAATGGAGACAAGACAAGTACTAAAAGGTAACAGGGGCAGGTGACGTTAACTTACCTTTTCAAAAAAAATTCTCCACTTTATTTAAACATTTGTAATTTTACTCCCTCAAACAATTATTGGTTCACCCTTTTATTTTGAACTAAAGTTGAAACAGAACACAACACATATAAATCATAACGCTTTCCATCCTTCACTGGTGGGTGTTGTTTCTTCATGCAATCCATCATGCTTCCGACCGGTGCGACGACCTCGTATCTGATATTCCTTTTTTACAGGATTAACGTAACAAGGGCTTATCATGGTAAGCCTGGCATCATTTTTATTCGTAATCATTCTTCGATTTTGCTTATTCTTTCAAACAAAAAACAGTGGAACAAAATAATAACATCATTATACGCGTAGCCAATAGTGGCGATGTTAATTATGCAGAAACCATTACACAGGAAATGGAAACCTCTGCAAAGGCGCGCGGAACAGGCATTGCCAAACGCAGCCCTGAATACATTGCCAAAAAAATGGAGGAAGGCAAAGCGGTAATAGCCCATTTGAAAGACGGCACCTGGATAGGCTTTTGTTATATTGAAACATGGAGCCACGGAGAGTATGTGGCCAACAGCGGCCTGATAGTTACCCCAGAATACCGTAAAAGCGGTGTTGCCAAAGGCATTAAAAAAAGAATATTTGACCTGTCACGGGAAAAGTACCCTGATGCAAAAATATTTGGCTTAACCACCGGGCTTGCTGTAATGAAGATAAACAGCGAGCTGGGCTACGAACCCGTAACATATTCTGAACTTACACAGGATGAGGCATTTTGGGCAGGTTGTAAAAGCTGTGTGAACTATGATATACTGATGAGCAAAGAGCGAAAGAACTGTATGTGTACGGCTATGCTGTACGATCCGAAAGACCATTACCAGCCTGAGGAAACAAAAGAGCATTTTGAAAAGAAGAGTAAGGTATATGAGAGATTACTGAGATGGAAGCAAAGGCTTTTTAAGGATAAAGAAAATAGCGGGAAGAGTGGCGGGGGGTCATCCCGGTCAAGATCAATTTTACATTATTTTCTTGGTTTATAGTGCAATGATGTGTATTTAGAGTAGTGATGTGTATTTTTGTTTCGCTAAAAATAAGTGTTATGGCATCTTTAAGCAATGCGCAACTTGAGATAATAAAAATGTTCGATAAAAACCAATCGGAACAGGAATTTATTGAGCTTAAGCAGGTTTTGTCGGAATATCTCGCTAATAAACTAACTAAAGAGATTGAAAGAGAATCAACAGAGAAAGGATATACAAAAGAAGTTGTAAATACATGGAAAGAAGAACATTATAGAACTGCTTATAAATGAAAGTAGGTATTGACAGCAACATTTTTATAATGTGCATGAATCCTTTATCCGATCATCACATTATTTTTAAAAAATTAGTATCCGGCAATTATAGTTTGTGTATCACTACAGAAATATCGCTTGAATATCTTGAGGTTTTTCAAATAAAATTTAATTCTGTTAAATCTGAAATGCTCCACAAGTTTCTTCATGAATCAAATTATGTAATAGATACGGAAGTGTTTTTTAAATGGAATTTGATCATTGCGGACCCGGACGATAATAAATACGCAGATTGTTATTTAGCTTCCAATGCAGATTACCTGGTTATAAATGACAAGCATTTTAGTGTATTGAAACAAACAGAATTTCCAACAGTCAGGTGCATAAATATTGATGAGTTTACAAAAATGCTAACAGAGTAACAATGCAGCAAATTATCAATCAACTGGGGGCGCTGATTGACGAATATTCGGGTAAGATCAGCGATATTCCTGAAGAGGAATTTTCTTTAAAATCGAATCCTGCTAAATGGAGCAAAAAAGAGATACTCGGGCATTTAATAGATTCCGCACAAAACAACATTCAGCGTTTTGTAAGAACACAGTACGAGAATAAACCTCATATTGTTTATAATCAGGACAGGTGGGTTGAAACACAAAACTACCGGGGCTACTCAACAAAAGACCTGGTACAACTGTGGCAATTGCTCAATAAACATATTTGTATCATCCTGGCGAATATGCCCGAAGAAAATTATAGCCTGCAATGTAATACCGGCAAAGAACTGGAGCAGTTATACACGCTTGAATTTCTTGCAAAAGATTATATAACGCATCATTTACATCATTTAAAACAAATCTTTAATAATCAAAATGAATGAGTTTACAAAAACCGAACCTGCTCTAAGCCACCCTTTAGGGGCGGGGGGGCAGCGTCGCATTGTTCTTGGTTTTAGCGGGGGGCTTGACACCACCTATTGTGTAAAATACCTAACGGAAGATAAAGGATACGAGGTGCACAGCATTATTGTAAACACCGGTGGTTTTGATGAAGAAGAACTGAGAAGAATTGAGCAGCATGCATATAAGCTCGGAGTAAAAACGCATACAACAGTTGATGCAGTAAAAGGCTACTACAACCGCATCATAAAATATCTTGTTTTTGGCAATGTACTTAAAAACAATACTTATCCATTAAGTGTTAGCGCCGAAAGGCTGGTGCAGGCGTTGCATATTGCGGAACATGTTAAAGCTTTAAATGCAGATGCAGTAGCACATGGCAGTACCGGCGCCGGCAACGACCAGGTACGTTTTGATATGGTGTTTCACATCATGATACCCGGCGTGGAGATCATTACTCCTATACGCGATCTTAAACTTAGCCGTGAACAGGAAATTGCTTATTTAAAAAGCAACGGTGTTGAAATGAATTTTGAAAAAGCAGCGTATTCAATCAATAAAGGCTTGTGGGGTACCAGTGTTGGGGGCCGGGAAACCTTATCGTCAAAAGGTTTGTTGCCCGAAGCGGCATGGCCAACACAAGTGAGCAAATCCGGCAGTGAAGAGGTTCGGTTAAGTTTTACCAAAGGGGAATTAACCGGTGTTAATGATAAACAATTCGACCATCCTTCAAAAGCTATTCAATATTTGCAAACAATAGCCGGGGCTTATGGCATTGGCAGGGATATACATGTTGGCGATACTATTATTGGTATAAAAGGCCGGGTGGGTTTTGAAGCGGCAGCGCCTATGGTAATTTTAAAAGCGCACCATGCACTTGAAAAGCATGTGCTTACCAAATGGCAATTGAGCTGGAAAGACACGATTGCCAATTTTTATGGCAACTGGCTGCATGAAGGCCAGATATTAGATCCTGTAATGCGCGATATTGAAGCTTTTTTACAAAGCAGCCAGGAAAATGTTACCGGCGATGTATTTGTATTGCTGCAGCCTTACCGGTTTCAAATAATAGGGATTGAAAGCACACATGACCTGATGAGCAGCAAGTTTGGCAAATATGGTGAAATGAATACAGGATGGAGCGGGGAAGATGTAAGAGGCTTTAGTAAAATATTTGGCAATCAAACTTCTATGTATTACCAGGTGAACAAAGATGCAGAACGAGGGAGCAATAGATGAATTGAGCCTAATTTTTCAATCTTATTAAGTATTTTTGGTAAATTAATTACAGGGATATGAAGACAGATACTTTAGAAAAAGCAAAACAATTGTCGCCCGAAAAGCAACAAGAGGTAGAAGATTTTATTGATTACCTGTTCAATAAATATAATGTCTCAAACGAGAATATAATATCTGTAGCCGAAAAGCGAAAGAAAAATATGGGTTGGGCAAAAGGAAAGGTATGGATTGCCGATGATTTTAATGATACACCAGAAGATTTCAAAGAGTATTTATAATGAAAAAGTACCTTATAGATACACAGGTTTTAACATGGATGGCGCAACAGCCGGAAAATCTTTCATCTTTATCGAGGGCTATTTTAGAAAGTGAAAATGAGCTTTTTTTAAGTTTTGTTTCTATCTGGGAGATGGCAATAAAGATTAAAGTACAAAAGTTAAATATCGAAATCGATCTTTCTGATTTTATTGGCTCTTCAATTGAAAAGTATAATCTAAAGTTATTTCCAATCTCATTGCAGCATATTTATTTTACTCAAAAATTATCCTTGCACCATCGCGATCCATTCGACAGGTTATTAATTGCACAAGCCCTGTCTGAAAAAATGCATCTTATCAGTTCTGATGTTGCATTTGACGCTTACGACGTGCAAAGAATTTGGAAATAAATACAAATTAGCATGCAACTAGTTTCAAAAAATAACCCTGTTTCACATTATACGTGGGGCAATAATTGTGATGGGTGGGTTTTGGTAGATACGGAGGGCTTATCGGTAAAGCAGGAAAGAATGCCTGCACAAACAGCGGAGGCATTACATTATCACGAAAGGGCGCAGCAGTTCTTTTTTATTCTAAAAGGAACGGCAACTTTTGAAGTAGAAGAGAAATATTTTACGGTGCATACGGACCAGGGCTTTCATATTGAACCGGGCAATAAACACAGGATATTAAATAATACGGAGGAGGATCTGGAATTTGTTTTAAGTTCTCAACCGTCAACAAATAATGATAGGGTGCAAGCCCCTCCGCCCCTAAAAGGGAACTTATAGCAGCGTTTATTGCCCTTATCTTAAGCAGGAAAATAACCGCCTGTTTTTAAGGGAAAGGGCAGAATTATAAAATAAAGACCATGATTGAACCGGACTCAAAAATACAGAACCAGCTTATAAGCCCCCCTTTAGGGGCGGGGGGGCTTAACATAGGCATTGTAGGAGGTGCCGGCTATACCGGTGGAGAATTAATTAGGATATTAATTAATCATCCAAATGCCAACCTTGTTTTTATAGACAGTAAAAGCAATGCCGGCAATTATGTATATGCAGTGCACCAGGATTTATTGGGAGAAACAGAGCTGAAATTTTCTGACAAACCTATTATCGAAAACCTGCCCCTTGCCAATGTGATCTTCCTCTGCACCGGCCACGGTGAAGCAAAAAAGTTTCTTGAAGCCAACCTGCAATACATAAAAGAAGATACCAGGATCATTGACCTATCAAATGATTTTCGCCTAAATACTCAATCTTCAACCGGCAACCGCCAATTCGTGTATGGGCTTCCGGAATTAAACAAACAGAAAATTAAATCTGCAAATAATATTGCAAACCCGGGGTGCTTTGCAACGGCCATCCAATTAGGGTTATTGCCGTTGGCAAAAGCAGGATTATTGAAAGAGATATATACAACCGGCATTACAGGTTCAACAGGTGCAGGACAATCATTGAGCGCCACATCGCATTTTAGCTGGCGGGCGAACAATATACAGGCATATAAAACATTAACACACCAACATTTGGCCGAAATTCATCAGTCGTTGCATCAATTACAAAATGATTTTCCCAACACGCCTTTGACGGATGGGGGTGTGAAATTTGTTCCGTGGCGTGGTGATTTTACAAGAGGTATTTTTGTAAGTTCCACACTGCATTGCGAAGTGCCCCTTGAAGAATTAAAAGAACTATTCAGGGCATATTATAATGAACATCCATTTACATTAGTTAGCGATGAGGCAATATTTTTGAAGCAGGTGGTAAATACTAACAAATGTGTAATACAGCTTGAAAAAGAAGGCAATACATTAGTTGTACATTCGGCCATTGATAACCTGTTAAAAGGCGCATCAGGGCAGGCTGTTCAAAATATGAACCTGATGTTTGGAATTGATGAGACCGTTGGTTTGAGGCTGAAGGGAAGTGTGCTGTAACCCTCTAAATCTCCCTAAAGGGAGACTTTATAAGCAGGTTTCTAAATTGATACTGCAATTAAATGAAGGAGCTAAGGAAACAAATAATATTTAAAAACTAATCAAACTAAAAAGCCTCCCTTCAGGGAGGTTTGGAGGGTACTATGACTTTATTCGATGTTTATCCGGTTAATGACATTACTATCGCAAAGGCGCTTGGCTCTTATGTTTGGGACGAAAATGGCGTGCAGTATCTTGACATGTATGGCGGCCATGCAGTTATTAGCATAGGGCATACACACCCGCACTGGGTTAAAAGAATTGAAGAACAATTAGAGAAAATTGCGTTTTATTCCAATTCAGTACACATACCAATTCAGCAACAATTAGCTGATAAACTTGCACAAGTAAGCGGCAAAAC
>Ga0206922_1134_pt1 | contig 18624 bp, 17 predicted proteins | sample Alteio_BWOrgHeat_63_FD_152976 | JGI IMG/M metagenome (GOLD analysis project Ga0206922, IMG submission 152976) | Enriched cells from forest soil in Barre Woods Harvard Forest LTER site, Petersham, Massachusetts, United States -... | ecosystem: Environmental > Terrestrial > Soil > Temperate forest >... | reverse complement strand
GGGGCCAGCAGGAGGATGAGCGATGGTTTGGCGGGAATATTCCGGCGGGTGTGCGGTCGGTTGAGATGGTGGCGGTGAAGAGCGGTCCGGATGGGAAGGCGGCTTACGAGTATCGGCGTTTTGAGGGTTCTCCGCTGAAGGACGTTGGGACGCAGAGCGCCGGTGATCGAGTTACATTCCTGCTCGTACAACGAGCTGCGGTGATGCCGTAGGCCTAGTCTCCCAGATTGCCGCATTTTCCTCGAGAGTACCTCCTTTACATAGAACTTCTACTGGAGTATGCTCATTCCCATAGATGTTCGAGTGGAGGGATGGCTTTGGGCAGAAAAGATGCTTCGAATGCCGAGATGCTGAAGGGGACGCTGGACATGATGGTGCTGCGAACCCTGGTGACGGGCGATGCGCACGGGCACACCATTGCCAAGGTGATTGAGCGCGGATCGGAGGATGTGCTGGAGGTGGAGCAGGGGTCACTCTATCCGGCGCTGCACAGGCTTGAGGATCGCGGGTGGGTTTCGTCGTACTGGGGCACAAGCGAGAACAATCGCAAGGCCAAGTTTTACAAGCTGACGGCGGCGGGGCGGAAGCAGCTGGTGCGCGAGACGGATCGGTGGCGGCAGATGGCGCGGGCGATTGCGCTGGTGATGGGCGAGAAAACGCTTATTGCTGAGGAGGACGTATGAGCTGGACACGATTTTTTCGTCGTAAGCGCGCGGACGCCGAGCTGGCGCAAGAGATAGATCTGTATCTCGCCGAAGAAGTGCAGGAGAACATCGCACGGGGAATGTCTCAGGAAGAAGCGCGGCGGCAGGCTCGGGTGAAGCTGGGGAGTGCGCGGCGCGTGCATGAGGAGCTTTGGCGGCAGAATTCGATGGCGGCGTTGGATAATCTCTGGCGCGATCTGCGGTATGCAGCAAGAACGCTGAGGAGGTCGCCGGGGTTTACGGCAATTGCTGTGCTGGTGATGGCGCTCGGGATTGGCGCGAATGTGGCGCTGTTTACGGTGGTGCGGAGCGTACTGCTGAATCCCCTGCCCTATCGCGATCCCGGAGAGCTTTATACGTTGTTTGAGCGCGGCGGTGAAGATTCGCCGGGGCAGGGCCGGTTTATGCCGGTGGCTGGCGGCAGCGCGGCTGAGTGGAAGAAGGCGGCCACTTCGGCGGCTGAGATGGCGATTGTCTGTCCGTGGCAGGATTACAACGTTTCGTCGGAGGGCGGGCTGCTGCCGGAGAAGGTGGATGCTTCGTGGATCTCCGCGAATTTCTTCTCGACGCTTGGGGTAGCTCCGGCGCTGGGACGCAGCTTTACTGCCGGGGATGATGATCCGAAGGCCGAGGCTACGGTGATTCTTTCGCATACGTTCTGGAAGCGGCGGTATGCGAGTGACAAGGGGATTCTAGGGCGGAAGATATTGCTGGATGCGCGGCCTTATACAGTGATTGGGGTGATGCCCGCGAGCTTTAACTATTCGAGCTCATTTTCAGGAAATACTACGGCGGTATGGACTCCAGTGGGGCATGATGCGCCGCCGAGTTTGCTGAAGGTTTTTGATGACCATGCGTTTCTAGTAGTGGCGCGCCTGCGACCAGGCGTGACGCTGGCTTCGTTGCTTGGGCAGCTGAATGCTGTGCAGAAGCAGGTCAAGATCGATAACCCCGGGTCGGCTGTACATGAGGGCGTGAGCGGGCGGTCGATGCTGGATGATGCAGTGGGGAATTACCGGACCTCGCTGTATGTGCTGCTCACCGCGACCGGGTGCGTGCTGCTGATTGCATGCCTGAATGTTGCGAGTCTGCTGGTGGCTCGGACGGCTACGCGGAGCCGGGAGCATGCGATTCGCGCTGCGTTGGGTGGGAGTGCGATGCGGCTGCTGCGCGAGCGGCTGATGGAGAGTCTGCTGCTCTCGGTGCTGGGCGGTGCTGCGGGTATGGGGCTGGCATGGATGGCTGTGGAGTGGCTGGTACGCACGCGACAGGATATGAACCGAATTGAGAGCGTGCATATCGATGGTGTGGTGGTGCTGTTTGCTGTGGCCACAGTGGTGCTTTGTGCGCTGTTTTCCGGTTTGATTTCTGCGCTTAGCGCGGGTCGAGGGCAGATTCTGGCAGCGCTGCAGCAATCGGGTCGTACGCAGAGTGCGGGGAATGCAAAGGCGGGGCTGCGGCGCGTGTTGCTGGTGTTTGAGGTGGGGCTGACGGTGATGCTGCTGATTGGCGCGGGGCTGCTGCTGAAGAGCTATCAGCGGCTTCGCTCGACCGATCTTGGGGTTCCCACGAATACGTTGACGCTGAGTCTGAGCCTGCCGGATGGCAGGTACAAGACGGCTGTTCAGCAGGTGAGCTTCTTTGAGCAGCTGATTGAGCGGGTGAGGGCGGTGCCGGGTGTTGGCGCAGCGGGGCTGGTCAGTCGCGCTCCGGGGCAGGGATGGGGAGGTGATCACCTGATGACGGTGGTGGAGCATCCTCCGCTGCCGAAAGGGGTGGGACTGGACATCATGGTGCGCGGCGCCGATCCGGGGTACTTCTCTGCTGTTGGGATTCCGCTGATGAAGGGGCGGATCTTTACTGCCGATGAGCGGCTGGAACGCGATCACTACATTGTGCTGAGCCAGTCGGCGGCCAAGCTGTGTTTTCCGGATGAGGATCCGATTGGCAAGCATTTGAAAGGGACAGACGGCGGTCCTTTTGAAGTTGTCGGCGTGGTGGGCGATACGCGCTGGAATATCTCAGAGCCGATTCGACCCACGCTTTACTGGCCGATCTTTGGAAATGGCTACTCGGTCGCAACGATTGTGGTGAGGTCGCCCCGAGATGTTGAAGCCCTCGCGATGCCGATTCAAAAGATCATCGGCTCGATGGATCCCGATCTGCCTGTCTTTGCCGTGCGGACACTGCAGGAGACGATTGGGTTATCGACCGTCGGGTCGCAGTTCGACTCAATCCTGGTGCTGGCTTTTGCGGTGATTGCGCTGGTGCTTGCAGCGGCTGGGCTGTATGGGGTACTGGCGTACCTTGTAACGCAGCGGACAAGCGAGATTGGGATCCGGATTGCGCTTGGCGCGCAGCGCGAGCAGGTGATGCGGCTGATGCTGGTGGATGGGCTGCAGCCGGCGCTGCTGGGGCTCGGGCTGGGGCTGGGCGCGAGCGCGGCTACGGTGCGGCTGATTCGCTCGATGCTGTATGAGACGCGGCCGTTCGATCCGGAGGTGTTTTTGTCGGTGACGGCGGTGCTGCTGGTGGTTGCCGGAGCGGCTTGTGTAGCGCCGGCGTGGAGGGCTTCGCGGCTTGATCCTATGAATGCTTTGAGGACGGAGTGAAGCCGTCGGCGAGTTCGCGCTCGCGGGCGGCGAGCCATCGCGTCATGCCTAAAGCTGCGAGAACTGAGCAGGCAGCGAACAGGTAGATAGGCGGATAGCCTAGTCCGCCGATGATTGCTCCTGCCGCGGGGCCTACGGCCATCAGGGAGAAGTCCATGAAGACTCCGTAGGCGCCAAGAGCTGTGCCTTTGGCGTGCGCGGGGATGTGGCGGACTGCTTCGACGCCGAGAGACGGAAAGACGAGCGAGAAGCCAAAGCCGGTGAGGGCTGCGCCGGCGAAGGCGAGCGCTTCGGCGTGGGTGAGCCAGAGCCCAAGCAGTCCCAGGCACTCGATGATGAGGCAGACTGTAGCTACGGGGAATCCGCCCAGGCGATTGATGGCGTTGGAAAAGATGAGACGGCCGACGATGAAGAGTGCTCCGAAGAGCGTGAGCGCGAAGGCTGCTCCGGACCAGTGGCGGTGAGCGAAGTCGAGGGTGATGAACGTGGCGAGGACTCCGAAGCCGACACTGCTGAGGGCAAGCGCGACGCCGTGAGGGGCCACGCGCCGGAAGACGTGATGGAATGGGAGCGCTTCGCCATGGGTGATTGGCGCAGGCACAAGACGCCGGGCGATGGAGAGCGGAATAAGGCCGAGCAGCGTCACGAATGCCCCGACTGACCAGAAGCCCAGTCCTTTTTCGAGATAGATGCCCAGGGGCGCGCCGATGGCGAGGCCGCCGTAAGTGCAGATGCCGTTCCAGCTGATAACTGTGGCGGTGTGCTCGGTACCGACGGTGAGGATTCCCCAGAGCGTTGAGCCAGTGCCGACCATGCTCTCGGCTGCGCCGAGAAGCAGGCGGCCGATAATGAGCGAAACGAGGGCTGTCCAGGGAACGTGAAGGCTAAAGGCGGCGAGGAGCGTGAATGCTCCGCTGGCTGCTGCGGTGGCGAGGCCGTATTGCACAGTGCGTTTGGCGCCGAGGCGGTCCACCATGCGTCCGGCCTGGGGGCGGGTGAGTACTGTCGCCACGTATTCAATGCTGATGATAAGGCCGGCGAGGACGGTGTTATAGCCAAGATTGAGATGAACGTACGACGGCAAAATCGCAAGCTGCACGCCGATGGCGAGATAGCAGGCAAAAGTGAAAAAAACAAAAGGAAGGATGCGCGATGTCAACTCCCTCTGGGAAGGCAAAACCGCGCTTGTGGAAGCCATTGACGATCCTGAAATGGGATGGTGAATAACTCAACAGTGGAGGAACTCACCTACATTATAAGATTCAGCAGCATGCGCAAGGTTTCATAAGTGGCAGACTTTCTGCGGTGTAACTCCACTTTGGGGTTGTTATCCTGAACTTATGGCAGGCTTTTATGTCGAGAACTTTGGGTGCAGGGCGGCTCGTGCGGACGGCGAGGCGGTCGGGGCACGGTTGTCGGCTGCGGGGCTTGCGGATGTTCCGCTCGCTGATGCGGACGTGGTGGTGGTCAACACTTGCAGCGTGACGGCGGAGGCGGATCGCGATGCGCGGGCCTTTGTGCGCAAGACGATACGGCTGAATCCAAAGGCCAAGGTGGTGGTGACGGGGTGCTATGCGCAGCGGGCTCCCGCGGAGGTGGCGGCGCTCACCGGTGTAGCAGCCGTGGTGGGCAACAGCCACAAAGGGCTGGTGCCGGAAATCGTGCAGGGTTTAGTGGCGAGACGGGCGGATCTTGGTACGTCATCGGCCATCGTTCCTGCCGCGGATTTGCTGGCGAAATCGACGCAGGCCGGAATATGGGCGGATGACAGGTTTGCGCATTCCTACATTGAGGATGCGCAGGTGCTGCCCGGAACACAGACGCGACCTAATCTGAAGATCCAGGAGGGGTGCGGGAATCGCTGTACTTTTTGCGTGATTCCGACGACGCGTGGGGCCTCGCGAAGCCTGGATGAAGCGAAGGTGATGGCGCAGGTGCGGGGGTTTGTGGCGGCAGGCGGCAAAGAATTGGTGGTTTCAGGCATCAATCTCGGGCGGTGGGGACGCGATTTGCCGGCACAGACTTCGCTGGCGGGGCTGGTGCAGAGGATTGCTCGCGAGACAAGCCTGGCGCGGCTGCGGCTGAGCTCGATTGAGCCAATGGACTGGACGGATGAACTGATTGAGCTGCTGCGCGAGTTTGGCGGGCGCCGTTTGGCAAGGCATGCGCATCTGCCGCTGCAGTCAGGGTCGGATGGGGTGTTGCGCAGGATGCATCGGCGGTACCGGCCGTGGCATTACGAGCAGAAGGTGGCTGCGTTGGTTGAGGCTGTGGGCGCGGAGCTGGCGCTTGGGGCAGACGTGATGGTGGGCTTTCCGGGGGAGACGGACGCGGAGTTTGGCGAAACGTATGAACTGATTTCGCGCCTGCCGTTTGCTTATCTGCACCTGTTCCCCTTTTCGGCGCGGCCGGGAACGCGGGGTTGGGAACTGCATCGGGACTCGCCGGTGGCGCATGCGGCGGTTCATGAACGGATGAGTGCCTTGCAGGGGTTGGCGGCGGAGAAGATGCGGCGGTTTCGGGCCAGATTCGTTGGGCGCACGCTGCCGGCGATTACTCTGCATACTTCTGCAGCAGTAGCGGCGAAGGGACGCAGCAGTGCTTTGACGGACAACTATCTACCGGTCCAGGTGGATGGGGTGCTGCCGGCGAATGAACTCGTCGAAGTGAGGGTTACCGGGATCGATGGGACTGAGCTGCGGGGGGCGATAAATTTACGCGCTGGCGACGTCGCTGTGGCAAGCTAGCTGAATGTCTCCGAGAAAGCTTCTTTTACCTGTTCGATATGTTTGGTCTGGGATTGCTGCGTGCTTGGCGTTGGCTCCTCCCTGCTTGAATGCACAGCCTGTGGCTGCTCACAAGACCCAGAACGTAATCATCGTGATGATCGATGGGATGCGGTGGCAGGAGGTCTTCCGCGGGGCTGATCCGAAGCTGCTGAAAACGGTCGGACCGGATTCGCTGCCGAATGGCAAGGAGCGCGCGGAGGCTGCTGAGAAGGCCTATGGGCGCGCAACATCTGCCGAGGCTCGTGCGGCGTTGATGCCGTTTCTCTGGGGCGAGGTAGCGGCGCATGGGCAATTGTTTGGGAATCGCGACCTGGGGTCGGACTCGCATGTGACGAATGGGTTCAACTTCTCTTATCCCGGATACAGCGAAACGCTGGTTGGATGGGGCGACCCGCGAGTCAATTCGAATGACAATGTTCCGAATCCCAATGTGACGGTTTTTGAGTGGCTGAACCAGAAGCCGGAGTTTCACGGGCGCGTGGCGGCATTTGGGGCGTGGGAGACTTTTGATTTTGTCTTCAACAGGCAGCGATCGGGGCTGGTTACGAATTCAAGCTATGACGTGTTTACGGGGATGCCTGAGTCGCCGGAACTGGCGCTGCTGAACCGGCTGAAGAAGGAGACGGTGCATATCTGGCCGGATGAGATTTTTGATCCGCCGATGTTTTACACCACCCTCGAGTATGTGAAGTATGCCAAGCCGCGGGTGCTCTTTGTGGGACTGGGCGAGACGGATGAGTGGGCGCATGCGGGGAGTTACGCCGAGTACCTGGCTGCGGCGAACCGGTCGGATGCCTACATTGCGGCGCTTTGGAAGCTGATGCAATCGATGCCGGAGTACAAGGACAAGACGACGCTGGTGGCTCTGCCGGATCACGGGCGCGGTGAGGGGCCTCAGTGGACCGATCACGGGCAAAAGATTCCTGAGTCAATGCAGACCTGGATGGCGTGGATTGGTCCAGATACGGCGGGCTTGGGAGAGCGGAAGAACGCGAGACCGGTGACAGAGAGCGAAGTAGCCGCGACGCTGGCAGCGCTGCTGGGCGAGGACTATCATTCGGCAGTGCCAAAGAGCGCTGCGCCGATTGCGGATGTGCTGGTGAAATAGCTATTTCAGGACGGGGCGATTGTCACTGAAGAATGACATTTCCGCAGTTGCCGCGAGTTCAGGCGTGCACTAGAATCCTCGCCATGAGAAACCGTACCTTCTTTGCTGCGCTGCGCAACGCTCTCTTTGCTGTGGCAGCGCTTGGGTGTGTGGTCGGGATTGCGCCGAGCCTTTGCGCGCAGGATTGGGCCAAACAGAGTCTAGAAAAATCTTCCCGGCATCGCGAGTGGGTGCCGATCAAGTACGGTAGCCGCACGGTGAATGCCTTTGTGGTGTATCCCGAGGTGAACAGCAAGGCGCCTGTGGTAATCGTGATTCACGAGATCTTTGGACTGAGTGACTGGGCGCGCGAACTGACGACGAACTGGCTGCGGCTGGATACATCGCCATTGCCCCGGATCTGCTCTCGGGGATGGGGCCGAATGGCGGAGGAAGCAGCGCTTTTCCCGACCAGGATGCGACTGTGAAAGCGGTCTCGGGGCTGAACGCGGATACTGTGACTGCGGATCTAAATGCGGTGGCCGATTACGGCAAGAAGCTGCCTGCCTCCGACGGCAAACTAGCCGTTGTCGGCTTCTGCTGGGGCGGCGGGAAGTCCTTCGGTTTCGCGACCAACCGTAAGGATCTGAACGCCGCCTTCGTCTTTTATGGTCCCGGGCCGGATGCATCGGCGATTGCTGGGATTCACGCGCCGGTATATGGGTTCTACGCGGGAAACGACGCGCGTATCGGGGCTACGATTCCAGCGACGACCGAGGCGATGAAGGCCGCCGGAAAGAAGTATGAGCCGGTGACCTATGACGGAGCTGGGCATGGGTTCATGCGGGCCGGTGAGGCTCCCGATGCCAATGAGGCGAACAAGAAGGCCCGCGAAGAGGGATTCAAGCGCCTAACTGCGCTGCTTAGGGGGATGTGAGCCGCGTCCTGCGCGGAGTGGCGCGGCTTCTGGTACAGAAGCTGCCTGCGCGATTAGCCTTGGACGACCACCCTTCCGGCCATTGGCCTGTGAAGATTTGCGCTTTGCCGCAGTCCTTGCTGAACCTCCTTTTTGCCCGATCTGCGCCATCCAGCGCTTGGTGCCGTAGATGTATCTCAGGAGGCCGGGAACGTAGTGATCTACGTCCAGCTGCGGCCAATGGAGGCCCGTGCCGTTCCCTAGAATTTCAACGTCGGCTATTTGGGCCGGTCTGGCTGCCTGCAAGCCCTGTAAATCTTCGCGTGGAATTACATACCGACGACCGTCGCTTAGTTTGAGGATCAACAGATCGAGGCCCGAGCCTGCTCGGTATTCGACGCTGGTAACGCGCGGATCATCGTGCAAATCGCCGGCACGTTGGATCGCTTGATCGATTTCAGCTTCGGTTGTGACGACCTTGTGCTGTGCCATGAATCTTCTCCCATAACGCTACGAGTTCTTCGAAATGCAAGACGGCCGAATGCAGCAGCTTCTTCACATCAGAACGCTTTGCGTTTGCCGGTCGGATTGCGTCCTTGCGATCGGCAAGAGCGACATTGCTGTCCTCCAGTAGATCGACAATCACTTCCGCCTCACTCAGGAATGCATGTACGTGACGCGGAAGATGATCGTTGGGATACACGACAAAGAGAATGCCGTCGAACCGAAGCGACCCCATACGAGAAATATAACCTAAGCGTGTTTAGGTTTCAATTGAATAGAGTCTCGAGCCATCCGTTTTGTCGGCTTAGTAGCCGATGGTGAATCTACGGCGTTCGTGTTTGGGGGATTCGAGCTCGTCGACTAGTGCGATTGCGTAGTCTTCGAGGGAGATTCGGCTGTCGCCGTTTTCATTGGCGATCAGCTGGTCCGTGCCGAGACGAAATTTGCCCGTGCGCTCGCCGGGAACGAAGAAGCCTGCGGGGCTGAAGTAAGTCCAGTTGATGCTGGATTCCTTGAGCATCTCCAGGGCTTTGGCGTGAGAGACGGCTATGGGCATCCACTCGGCGGGCAGGTGGCCGCTGTCGATGACGGTGACGCCGGGAGCGACTTCGAGGCTGCCGGCTCCACCTACGACAACGAGGCGCGGAACACCGGCTTCTTTTACGGCTTCGATCAGGTTGGCTGTGGCTGGGAGGAGCTGATCGGTGTCGTCGGGTGGAGGTCCGTAGGCGCTTATGACGGCGTCAGAGCCTTTGATTCTGGGGGCAATGACGTCGGCGGAAGAGACATCGCCCTGGATCACCGTGAGGCCGGGCTGAACGGCGAGTTTGTCGGGATGGCGGACGATGGCGGTGACCTGATGACCGCGGGAGAGCAGCTCGGTAAGGATGCGGCTGCCGGATTTGCCGGTGGCTCCGTAGAGGGCGATGTGCATGTCATTCTCCGTGGCAAGAGCTTGCCAATAGCTTCTAGATGAACGCCGGTCATATTTGTCGCAAAACAGCGATCGGGCGACAAGCGAATTCGTCTGACCTTCGCATAAAACTGACGGTCGAGGCAATCGCGGAGAGCATCCGGTATCGGATTATTTTTCAAATTGCTTGTTTAAACGACAAAATTAATACGCAATCGTTACAAACGCGGACAGCACAGTGACAAGCTGTTGAAACTTTTCCCGCAAGCTGGTCTTCAGCGGAACGACTTCGCGGAAAGAGGAACAATGTCACAGCACATTTGTAATCTGCGCTCTCGCTCGAAGGTATTCCTCCCCAACTTTATTGTTAACCAGAAAAAATGGAAGCTGCGCATTGGTGCGATTTCAGCGCTTACGCTATTGACTGCAGCAGCTGCCGCACCGAACGCACTGGCGGCCAAGGAAGACGGATGCGTCGGCGGCAGTTTCACCATTGCCGCTGCGATCAACAACGCGGGTAACATTTCCGCTTCTACTCTTCCGGAAACCATTGCGATCACTGGAAAGTTCGTCGAGTTCGATGTGGACACGGCGACTCTCGGCATTCGCAACTTCACGCTCACCGGGGCGGCGGCCCCTGACGGCCTGACCTCGCGCCCGCTGGTTGTATTTGCGAGCAAGAGCCCGGACCTGCGCGGACTGAAGCTGACCAGTGACATCTCTGTGCAGAACTCCGGCGGCACACTCAACATGATTCGACAGGGTGCGGGAATTACGCTGAAGATTCAGGCCAGCGATTGCGCTTCGGGCGGTATTTTCCAGTTAGAGGCAGAGCGGGCCGATGAGACGCCCACGGATTTCACCCATGTTCTGGGGCCGATGGCGTTCTACTTCCAGAATCCAAATTTTGGAGCCCTTGCGCCGAAACTGCCTTTGTGCCCTGCTGGAGGACCTTTTACACCGTCGTGCACCCCTGTGCCTATAACGCCGCGAGTAAACTTCGCGTCGGATGTAGCTCCGAAGTTTGTTGGACGTGATAGCGCGCAGGATGCGACGAAGCTTTCGCAGACCGGCGGAACAAGCGTCTGGCGAGTCAGCAGCGGTGGCCGAATGGGAGCAGTCCTCGGAGAAGACTCGGTCGAAGTAGCTCCGCCGCCGTCAACGTGCACGTCGCATTGCAAGGCTCAGGATCAGGGTAAGGGCCGGTTCCCTGTGCTTGGATTTCCCTCACCCGTGCCTGCCAACGATCGCATTCTGCCAAGGTAGCGCTGCGACTGATTTCATTTCCCTGCATCTCGCTTATGCGTAACGGGATGCAGGGAAAACACTTCGGAGTAAAACGAGAAGAGCTGGGCTCTCTGAGTATGTGAGGGCAATCGAAGGAATGTTATACTCGGAGCGCGAGCTTGTGTCATTTGACGCCGCCGCACTACGGAGGGAAACATCGCACTCGACAAGCGTTCAGCTAAGCAGTTTATTCGCATTAATGAAAGAATTCGCGCGCGTGAGATTCGCGTAATTGACGAAAATGGGGAACAGTTAGGTATTCTCGCGCCGTTTGAGGCGTTGAAGATCGCCCGCGAGCGCGGCCTGGACCTGGTCGAAGTTTCGCCAAATGCAGTCCCGCCGGTCTGTCGTATTCAGGATTACGGCCGCTTCCTCTACGAGAAGGACAAGAGCGAGAGCGCTGCCCGCAAGAAGCAGAAGGTGATCGTCGTAAAGGAAGTGAAGTTTTCGGTCACTGTGGATGAACACGATTATCAGACCAAGAAAAATCAGGCTGTCCGGTTTTTGAATGATGGCGACAAAGTAAAGGCCAGTCTGCGCTTCCGCGGACGGCAGATGGCGCACCGCGAGCTTGGCTACAACATCATCAACCGGCTGATTCAGGATATTGGCGAAGCCGGCATCGTAGAGTTCATGCCGAGGATGGAAGGCACGATTCTGCATGCGATTATTGCTCCGGCGAAGAAGCAGGAGCAGAAGCAACAGCCGAAGGCTCCGGCGCAGGCTGCACCTGTGAAGCAGGCGGCTGTTACGGTGCCGCAGGGATAGGCCTTTCCGCACGATCTGTACGAGAAAAGGCTGTTTCGCATTTGCGAAACAGCCTTTTTCTTTCTGCGCGTATTATGCTTTCGAAATGAAGACAGCTCTGATTGCTATGCGGAGTCTCGGACTCCTTGTGTCTGTTTCGCTACCGTTGACAGCCGTGTGCACTCGCGCAGAGGATGCGCGTTTCCCTAACAGTGAAGATTTGCGTCATGTGAAGGCGATTGCAGGGCCGGCGCTTTCTCCGGACGGCAAGCAGGTGCTGTTTACGCTCACGGACAGCACGGCCGATGGAGCGAAGAGCCATGTCTGGATGGTTCCGGTAGGTGGCGTAGCGGCGCGGCAGCTTACGTATTCTCCGACGGCTGACAAGCGGGGCGAACATAACCCCGTCTGGGCGCCGGATGGCAGTGCGATTTTCTTTGTGGCGAAACGAGGCGAGAATACGCAGCTGTTTCGGCTGCCGCTGGCGGGTGGCGAGGCGATGCCTTATGAGTTGAAGGTGCTGCCGGCGATTGATGATTCGAAGGAGCCGGGAGCGATTCCGCCTGCTCCGCAGCAGAAGGATCCGCAAAAGGATCAGCCGAAGGCGTCGGAGGCGAAGCCGGAGCCGATTGCGATCAATGTGGGTGGGTTTGCGATTTCGCCAGATGGAAAGTGGCTGGCGGTCTGGGCTCCCGATCCAGAGACTCCTGGCGAGAAGAAGGCCAAGGATGCCAAGGCCGACGCGGTTTGGGTGAATCACGAGAAGCATGGAGAGCGCCTGTATCTGGCGGCTCTGAAGAGTGATGGGACGCTGGAGGATTCGGGTGCGCTTAAGGCGGTTGATCTGGCCCCGGATGTACGGGTTGCTTCGTGGTCGCCGCAGAGCGATCGGCTGATCGTGATCACTGAATCGCCAAATGATGCGAGTGATCTGGGTCCGGCTGGGGCGGCGTGGCTGGTCACGGCTTCGGCGACCGTCGAGCCGATTGCGCTGAAGGGCGTGCCTGCAACGGTGCGGGGCGGATTGGCGTGGAGTGAAGACGGAACCGAGGTTGTCTTTGGCGCACAGACGCCGGAGGATGCGCCTCCGGGGGTTGCTGAGCTGTTTGCGGTGGGCGTGCTTGACACAAGGCTGGGCGGTAAGGAAACCACGGACAAAACGGAACCGCGGCGGTTGATGGCTACATTTAATGGCGGGCTGGGTTTTGGTGAGCCGGTGTTTTTGCAGGATAACCACGTAATGGTGCCGGTTACGGAGGGGACGAGGGCCTCTGCGGTGCGGCTATCGCTGGACGCTGCGAAGGCTCCCGAATCGATTCCGCAGGCGACGCCGGTAGTGACGGGATTGAGCACGAATCGCAAACAGACGGGTTGGGTCTGGCTTGCCTCGGCGAGCGATCAACCGGAGACGCTTTGCTATGCGGATAAGCTCGGCGGGGACTGCACGGTGCTGGCAACTCCGGCGTTGACGACGCAGAAGTTCAAAAGTGTGAAGTCGCAGTTGGTGCAGTGGCAAAACGAAGGGCAGACGATTGACGGGTTGCTGTATCTGCCGCCGGAGGCTGCGAGCGGAAAGGTTCCGCTGATTGTGGATGTGCATGGCGGGCCGCTGGGCGCGTGGGAGGATCGCCATGATGAGTGGACGGGGTTTCTGATTGGGCATGGATGGGCGATTCTTCGACCGAATCCGCGGGGCTCAAGTGGGTATGGGGTGAAGTTTGCGGCTGCGAACAAGAACGATCTGGGCGGAGCGGATTTTCGTGATGTGATGGCCGGTGTCGATTTTGCGGTGAAGAACTATGCGGTCGATCCTGACAGACTGGCACTGATGGGATACAGCTATGGCGGCGAGATGGCTGGATTTGCGGAGGGCAAGACGGATCGGTTCAAGGCAATCATCAGCGGCGCACCGGTGATTGATCAGTTCAGCGAGTACGGAACCGAGCGGGGCTCATGGTACGACCGGTGGTACTTTGGCAAGCCGTGGGAGCATATGGAAGACGCCTGGCGGCAGAGTCCGCTGGCGGGCGCGGGAAAGGCCAAAACGCCGTTTTTGCTGCTGCAAGGGGAGTCGGATGGGACAGACCCGCTGGGGCAGGCGCAGGAGATGTATCGCGCGCTGCGGCAGGCGGGTGTGCCGGTGGAGCTTGTGACATATCCGCGCGAAGATCACGGGCCGCTAGCTCGGGGGATCTTTGGCTATCCGAGCCCTGAGCCGTGGCACGGGTTTGATGGGCGGAAGAGGATTGTGGAGTTCTTGGAGAAACAGGGATTGGGGAAAAAGGAATAGGGATTAGTTCTAGAGCCGGAAGGTCCAGCGGATTTTGGCCACCAGGGATTCGGCGTCGGGCGCGAGGCTGACACCGGGTTGGATCGCGTTGCGGATCCAGGTTCGATCCCAGATTAGAAAGAAGTCATCGCCGGGGCGGAAGGTCCAGCGCAGGCGGGTGTTGCTGCTGAGTGCTAACGAAACGTTGTCGTACTGGACGAAGGTGCTTAGCGAGAGGTCCGGGCTCCAGGACAAGGCTCCTTTGAACTGCCAGAGCTTCTCGACGAAATTGCCTTGCGGGGTGTGTCCGAAGTAGTTGTCGGCTATGATGCCGGCTTCCACTTTTCCGTGCAAGGGTGTCCAGTTGAGGCTGTTGGTCTGGTGGTAGAGGTGGCCGTTGTAGTAGCCGCCGATGTAGCTGGCGTTGGTGAACTGGAGCTGACGGTGCTGGCTGGTGGCAAGGGTCAGGCCATAACGCTGGAAATGATATGGGCCGACGGGGTAGATGACCGAGGGAACGATGGCGAAGGGGTAAACGAGGGTCTCGTGGTCGTCGATGGCGGAGAAGGTGATGGTGTCTCCGGAATTGAAGATCAGGTGCATGGGATTCAGCTGAGCGACCTGGGATTGCAGGTTTCCCTCTGCGTCGTTGATGTGAGTGAATCCCAGGTCGTAGAAGGCCTGGCGGATAGCGCGAAATGGGCCGGTGGGTGAGGGGCGAGGACGGTAGGAGCAGGAGCCGTCTGTCTGGTGGGTCGCGGGACGTGGAAGGAAACCGAGCAGCGGCTCGAAACCGTCTTCGAAACGATTGAGGCCTGCGGTGCAGGTAAGAAGATCGTTGGGATAGTCGAAGCGTAGCCCCCAGGCTTGTTTGGAGCCTTTGGGAACGTCGCCCTGGGTTGTTGCCGCCCATCCGCCGAACTGGAGGCTACGCTTGCCCAGAAATGTCGAGGTGTGCCAGACGCCGTCGAGACCTGCGAGTGTGTTGGAGGCGAGTGCCTCGGGATCTCCGTGGGTCACGATGGTTCCAAGACGGAGGTGTTTGTCGACATCGTAAGCGACGCGGCTGGCGAGCAGGTTGGTTCCGTTGACCTTTGCTGAGGGCAGGCCGAGTGCGTCCACGACTGTCTGGGGAACGTAGGTGGTGCGGGTCTGAACGTCGAGGAGGGCAAGGCTCCAGCGGCCGACGTGGCCGTTGAGCTTTACGCCGCCATTGATCGGAATGTCGTAGCCATCGAGAAGGCCTACGTTGCGGCTGAAGAATGGGATGAAGGTGAAGTTCTGATCGAGATCGAGGCCGAAAACGTATTGGTTAGCGCCTTCGAGGAAGAAGGCGCGCTTTTCGGGGAAGTAGAGCGGAAATGGTGTGATGTTGATCTGGCGCGAGTCGACCTCGGTTTCGGCAAAGTCGGTGTTGACGGTGAAGATAGCGGCGAGCTGCGGGGTGATTCGCCATGTGAATTCTCCGCCCGCGGCTGCCAGCCAGTCTCGGTCCGGGATGGTGAAGTCGTGCAGCATGGTTCCGCGAATGTAGGGGGCGAATTCGAGGCCATGGCCCTGCCGGAGCGGCGTGGCGAGTTCGAGATTACCAGCGCGACTCATGTCGAAGAGGTTGGCGTCGAGTGAGGGCGAGGCCCAGCGCAGCTCGGTGAGATCGCGGACGATGGACCGGTCCAGCTCGAGGCCCCAGTGGCCGCTTCCGCTGGCGAAGTTGAGGGTTTGCGCGGGTATCCAGATCTCGGCGGACCAACCGTCGGGCGTGCGGGAGGTACGTGCGTTCCAGATACCGTCCCAATCGAGGGAGACACTATATGGACCGGCGACGAGTCCGTCCAGGCGGGCGGCGGCTTCGTTGATCTGGAAGTAGTAGGCAGTGCGCTTGTCGCCAAAGGAATCGAGGAGGATGGAGACGGTATCGTCGCCGGATTGGTCTCCGTCGCGTGTAAGGGTGTGGACTTGGATGGCCGAGGGGTTGGAGTCGCGGCATGAGAAGCCGAAGATCAGAGCGTCGTGGTAGATGAGGACGCGGACTTCGGTGATGTAGGGCGTGGGCTCTCCGGGGCGGGGCGATTGCTGGGTGAGGGTGACGGGTTCAGCGTCCTGCCAGGCTGGCTCGTTCAGCTTTCCATCGACGGTGATCGGGCCGGTGGCCGAGCGGACGTGGAGGGATGGCAGTTGCTGCGGAGTTGAGTGTGCTGGTTGTGGAGCGTTTTGGGCTGTGAGTCGCGCAGGTGGAATTGCGATTAGCGGCAACAGCAGAAATCGAAGAATGAGGATGCAGGCCCGGCTGCGCTTGGCGGATTGCAGCACGCCTGTGTTTTGTTCAGTTTGTAGGGCAGTCCAGTGCATTCCGATCGGTCATCCTGGGGTGGAGTGCGATTCGTCGTGACTTGCTACTTTGTTAGCCGCTGATAAGCCGCTTTATTGGAGCTAAGTGCTGCAGAATCGGGCAGCAGTATTCCCCGCGCCGGACAATGCCGGCTTGAGCCCGTAAATTTTGAGTCGATAGAACTGGGCTTTATATTAACGCGATATTTGACACGAGGCCTAAAGAAGCTTGAATAGCGCCAAAATCGAGTGTGAGATATACTGAATTAGTCCGCTTTGCGGTCGGGGATGTCCCTGCTTGCAACGTGGTTCTGACTTGTTCGGCGAATGAATTGCCGAAGACACGAGAAAATCATGCCCAAACTTAAGACTCATTCGGGCGCGTCGAAGCGCTTCTTCAAGACTGGCACCGGCAAGATCAAGCGGGGCCAGACGAAGACGCGCCATATCCTTACGTCGAAGCTTCCTAAGACCAAGCGCAAGCTGGGCAGAACACTGCTGGTCTCGGACGCGGACTACGATAAGGTCGCCCGCATGATCCCGTACGCCTGATTCTCTGCGGAGAATCCACACCTGAGAAGTGAACTTGTTCAGTATGGAATGAGTGAGCTGGGCCAGCGCGAATGCGTTGCGCGGCCCCGGACTAGGCCGAAAGCCGAATCCTGAGATTCAGGTGAGTGAAGCGAGTGAAGAGGTTTCAGCGTTAGCCGCCAGGTTGAACGCCTCCTGCCTCCAGCCGCAAACCGAAACGCAAAAAGGAGCAAAGCTACCATGCCTCGCGTAAAACGTGGCACAAAGCGGTCTGACCGCCGCAAAAAGATTCTGAAACGGGCTAGTGGATACTTTCTCACTAAGTCCAAGCTTTATCAGGCAGCCCAGGAAGCCGTTGAGCGCGGCCTGAAGTTTGCCTATACCGGCCGCCGGCAGAAGAAGCGGCAGTTCCGCTCTCTATGGATTGTGCGTATCTCTGCTGCCTGCAAGCTGAATAACTTCAGCTATTCGCAGTTGATCAACGGGCTGAAGAAGGCTGGCGTTGAGCTGGATCGCAAGATTCTGGCTGATATCGCTGCGCAGGATGCTGCCGGGTTTACCCGGCTGGTGGAACAGGCCAAAGCTGCGCTCGAAGCGGAGAAGAAGGCAGCCTAACAACTCGCATTGAATGACAAAAGGCCCGGAGCAAGCTCCGGGCCTTTTGTCATTGCAGTAGGGTCGGCGGTGAATCCGCCCTATTTACGGGAATGTTTTTGCAATCAGGGGCTTTCCAGGTTGTGAGTTCATAACGGTACTGCTCGGCATTCCAAAGGTATGGGGTGCAAGAATGCACTTTGCCGCGTATCACTCCGATCCGATCACTTCTTCGACCTTCCTCACTGATCTCAAGCAGAATTGCTCCTGCATGTTTCTGGCCGTTCGTATCGATTACTTTCGCGAGGACAGCGTCTTTCCTGATTGCCGTGCATAACGGATTGGGTGAGCTATCTTCTGCGCACTCCAATTGTTTGTTTCGTAGTGCATTACCGCGGTGAATCGGTTCTGACGGGCTCTCAACCTGACGATTTCCAAATGGCCTTTGATTTCTGTATTTCCCGGAAAACTAACAAGATAAAGAAGATCGCCGGAGCCGAGCGTAGTCCGTCGATGAGAGAAGATCTCCGAATTGGTCATCGTGATGTTGCACCGGCATGCAATCGTAGCAATTCGGAACCACTCACCGCCTTCCTGCATGTAAATTGCATCGATCCACAACGGCTTCAGCGGCTCGTCGGCCAGTCCGTCGAAGCCGACAGTCAGGAGCTTCATCCGAGATGAGCCCTCGGCATGAAGATCCAGCGGAACGCCCCGAGAAAATTCCATGCCTGCGATATCAATATCTGATGCGTCCTGATGTGATCGCCGGAGATCTATCCACATTGTGTGAAGGGGCTCTTCTTCAACGCCAATCGTCTTCAGAGCGCCCCATCGCGCAGTCGCATCGCCGTCCAACAGGGTGCGTCCCGTTATATCTGGATTCTGCGCAGCCTCGTGTTTCGAAACAACAGCCATCGGCCCATAATGTTGAGCCTCATCGAGATCATTTTGAGCCAGCGCAGCCGTGTGGAAGCCGAACAAACCCAATAGGCTCAAGAAAACCAGCCATTGAAACTGAAGCTGTACGGATTTCATTCCGCCAAGCATACCCCAAATCGACCGGCTAGTACCGACAGTGATTTATCCTGATCATTCGCATGAGCACTTCTGAAGACTCAAATCTGGATCAGCAATTCGCCCAATTGGAGCAGGAAGCCCGCAAGGCGGCCGCATTGCTCGGCTCGCCTGAGGCCGTTGAAAACTTTCGCCTCGCCTGGCTGGGACGCAAGCAGGGACGGCTGAAGCAGCTCTCTGACCAGTGGCTGAAGACTGCGCCTGTTGAAGCCAAGCGAGAGATTGGGCAGCGCTTTAATGCTCTGAAGCTGCTGATCGAATCGCTG
>Ga0206922_1066_pt1 | contig 18866 bp, 14 predicted proteins | sample Alteio_BWOrgHeat_63_FD_152976 | JGI IMG/M metagenome (GOLD analysis project Ga0206922, IMG submission 152976) | Enriched cells from forest soil in Barre Woods Harvard Forest LTER site, Petersham, Massachusetts, United States -... | ecosystem: Environmental > Terrestrial > Soil > Temperate forest >... | reverse complement strand
AGGGTAAAACCGGCGACAAAGTTGAGTTCAGCGAGATATCTCTTGTTGATAATGACGGTAAGCTTTCTCTTGGAGCTGATATAAAAGCTGTTGTTAAAGCAGAGATATTGAACGAAACAGTACAGGGCGATAAAGTGATTGCCTTTAAGATGAAAAGAAGAAAGGGCTTTCGTAAGAAGCACGGCCACAGAACCCATTATACAAGAATTAAAATTGAAAGCATAGCTTAATATTTGGCGATTGCTGATTTTGATATTTTGGGATTATATAAAACAACAAGGTTATATATCCTCCGCAAAATCATCAAATCAAAAAAAATAAATTATTTTGAGGTTGCCGGTGATTTGTGAAGAATATAAAATACGATGTTTATAAAAACCACAAAATCTCACAATCTCAAAATTAGAAATTAAATAAAATAATATTTTATGGCTCATAAAAAGGTGAAGGCAGTGTAAAGAACGGCCGCGATTCACAAAGCAAACGTTTAGGCGTTAAAATTTACGGAGGCCAGCCCGCCATTGCAGGTAATATAATTATTCGCCAAAGAGGTACAGTATATCATCCTGGTAAAAATGTAGGGGTTGGAAAAGACTTTACTTTATTTGCTTTAGTTGATGGCACCGTAGTATTTAAGAAAACAAAAGAAGATAAAACTACAGTTTCAGTATTGCCGGTTGAAGTATCTGCGTAACATGTTATTAAATTTTTTTTTGATAGTTGTTATAAAGGTTTTACTTTTATATCATATTTACTAACCATTTAAATTTTAAAAACATGGCAACTGCAAAAAAAGCCGCAAAAAAAGCTGCTCCTAAAAAGGCCGCTGCAAAGAAAGCTGCTCCTAAAAAAGCCGCTCCTAAAAAAGCCGCTAAGAAAGCCGCTAAGAAGAAATAATCTTACAGCTTTAAGAGCTAAGATAAAATTTAAGTCCCGGTTTCATCCGGGACTTTTTTATTTTGCAGCATATTCCATTCCTCTTTTACATATAGGAATCCTGAAGACAAATAAAAAGCTACCGTTATGGATAATTATGCTATCGCTGATAATTTTTCTCTCTTATCCAAATTAATGGATCTGCATGGGGAGAATAGTTTTAAATCAAAATCATATTCAATCGCAGCCTTTACAATTGAAAAGCTGCCTATGCAACTGGCAGATACACCGGCAGAAAAATTTGCAGTAATAAAAGGTATAGGAGATTCCGTCGGTAAAAAAATTATGGAACAACTACAAACCGGTGAGCTTTCTTTATTGAACGATTATCTCGCAAAAACTCCTGCCGGTATTCTTGAAATGCTTAATATTAAAGGCATTGGGCCAAAGAAGCTGTCTGTTATATGGAAAGAACTTGAAGTAGAAACACCGGGCGAATTGTTGTATGCATGCGAAGAGAACAGACTGTTGCTGTATAAAGGGTTTGGAGAAAAAACCCAACAAAATATTAAAGAAGCTATTGAATTTTATTTGGGTAACCAGGACAGGCATTTGTACCGCGATATTGAAAAATATGCTTTAGCCGCCGATACTACAATAAAAGCATCGTTTCCTGAAGAGACATTTATTTTGGCAGGCGATTTTAAAAGACAAATGGAAATAATTGACAAACTTGAGTGGGTAACTTCAACCCCGCCGGATGAGCTTAAATTATTTTTTGAAACCAATGATTATCAAATTTTAACCTCGCACGAAACTGTTTCCACTTACAAGGGAAAAGAAAATGTTGAGTTTATATTTTATCACAGCACAAGCATTTACAAAGACCTTTTTTTGAAAAGTTGCAGCGAACAATTTTTAGAAGAATGGATAAACTTATTCCCGCTTAATGATAATTATAACTCAGAGGAAGAAATTTTTACCGTCGCCGAAATAGATTTTATCCCATCTTATTTACGGGAAAACAAAGCAATTATTGAAAATGCTAAAAATAAAAAACTTGCAACTGTAATACAGCCAGAGGATATAAATGCTATTATTCATAGCCACAGTAAATGGAGCGACGGTATAAACTCCATTGAAGAAATGGCAAAAGCATCTATACAAAAAGGGTTTCAATATTTAGTTATCAGCGATCATTCGAAATCGGCTTTCTATGCAAACGGGTTAAAAGAAGATCAAATAAAAGCACAGCACGAGCACATTGATGAATTGAATAAAGCTTTGCACCCATTCAAAATATTCAAAAGCATTGAAAGTGATATACTGAACGATGGAAGCCTCGATTACAGTAATGATGTGCTGGATAGTTTTGATGTTGTAATAGCGTCCGTCCACTCCAATTTAAAAATGAAAGAAGAAAAAGCAATGATGCGTTTAATGAACGCTATTGAAAATTCTTACACAAGTATTCTTGGCCACCCAACTGGAAGATTGCTCCTGGGCAGGAACGGTTACCCTGTTGACCATAAAAGAATAATTGATGCCTGTGCGGCCAATAATGTTGTTATTGAGCTGAACGCCCACCCTAAAAGGCTGGATATAGACTGGCGGTGGATTGATTATTGCCTTGAAAAAAATGTTCTGCTATCTATAGACCCGGATGCCCATACACTTGATGGCTTTGAAGACATACGTTATGGAGTTCTTGTTGCGCAAAAGGCCGGCTTGACCAAAGAGAGGAATTTAAGCAGCTTTTCTTTGCAGCAATTTGAAGGGTTTGTGGCAGAACAAAAGGCCAAAAGAAAATAATCACTTAACTAATGGTAATGAAACATAAAAAACAGTGCCTTTACCTACTTCAGTTTCAAACCATATACTTCCATTAGCTTTTTCTACAATGCCCCGGCAAATGGCAAGGCCCAGGCCTGTACCTGAAGATTTAGTTGTAAAATTGGGCGTAAATATTTTTTGCTGCATTTCCAGCGGAATGCCGGTACCATTATCTTTTATAGCTATTATTACTTTATTCCCTTTTATATATTGATCTACGGTTACATCGGCATGATCTCCTGATGCTTCTATAGCATTTTTTATAAGGTTTGTAAAAAGCCGGTTAATTTGCATTTTGTCGGCCTTAATAATATGAGGGCCACCGGGTTTATTCCAAACTATATTCAGGCTGCTGTCTGCGCTGAATAAATTAATAAGCGATGCCAGCACTTCACCTACATCAAAGTTTTCAATTGTAACATTTCCTATATTGGCAAACTGCGAAAAATCTCCCGCGATCTTTGACAACTGCTCTATTTGCTCAATTAATGTATCAGCAACCTGCTGCGATAATTCTTTTACGTTTGACGAATTATTGTTAATAGCACGTTGCAAATATTGAATACTTAGCTTCATAGGCGTTAGGGGGTTTTTTATTTCATGTGCAACCTGCCGTGCCATTTCGCGCCATGCCCCCTCTCTTTCGCTTCTTGCAAGTGCCTGTGCACTCTGCTCCAATTTTCTAACCATCTTATTGTATTCATTTACAAGCGTGCCAATCTCATCCTTTCTTTTCCAGGTAATTTCCTCATTTATCCTTCCAAGGCTTATCTCTTTCATTTTGTTCCCAATCAATGTAAAAGAAGACGTTATCCGGCTTGTAACCAGTATAGCGATGCCGCCGGCAATTATGAAAATAAGGGCGTTTAAATTAATGAGCGTTACAAGAAAATCATTTATTTCTAATTTCAATTCATTTTGGGAATTGAGAGACGGCACATTAAGATAGGCAATTACGCCACCATTTGCATCTCTTACTACAACATATATACTTAAAAAAGTAATGTTGCCTATGTGCTCGTCCTGTATCCACTGTGTGCTGTGATTATAGCGCAGGGCATAGTAGGCTTCGGGTTGCATTTCGCTGCTTAAAATATCCTTTGTATAAATATAGGGCTGGGAAGAAACTTCGAGCCTGCCATCCTTATTATAAAAATTTATATCGGTATTGTGAACACTGGCAATCTCTATTATTTTTCTTTTTATGTCCCCCGTAAATTCAAAGCTGTGCGTGTGCAAAAGGCTGTCATTTTTAGTTTGCACCTTAATAACTTCCTCCATCTCGTTTCTTATTACCAGGGTATTAACGGTAAGCCTGTCGCGGCTGTCTTTATTAAAGCTCACAATAAAAAATGAAATAGTAATAACCCCAATTACTATAAAAGAAAATATGCTTACTGCAATAATAGTTGCCTGTATTTGCGTGCGTACATTAAATGAAAAAACATTTTGAATATTTCTCCACCGAAATCTCGTTTTAAAAAGAAGGTTACTATAATGCAGCAATATAACTAAGGCTATAAAAAGACAGAACAAGTAAGAAAATATGGTAAATGCCGCAAGAAACCAATCGCCTTTTCTTACAACCACAATAATCTTGTTATTGCCTGCATTATACCATAACTGGCTGTAACCCGCTTTATTTATAAGGGTATCCTCAAACCTTGGCACCTGGTCTTTTGTAATTATATCAGGAAAATCAAAATCATTATTAGAAGTTTTAATAAGGTGCATCCTGTTATAAACCGCAACTGAATAATTGGAGTTAGGGTCGCTTGACAGATCTTTTACCTGGTTAAACAATTCGAAAAACAAGGCATCCTTTTTATACAATTTAGGGTCTGCAACAATAAATAAAGAGCCTTTTAAGGCAGAGTCACTTTCGTAAACTTCTTTTTCATAAATATAACTAAATCCGTCGAGCGCATTTTCGTAATAATAAAGATTTGGAATATCCGTCTTTTTGGCTTTCTCCTGGATGATAGTCTTGATCACATTGTAAGATGTTGAATCTTCATTATATAATGGATTATGAACAACATCATAAGTATAAATGTGTGTTTCATATTTATTAAGGCTGCCTGAGAAATTATTGCTGATCAAGCTGTCCTTAATAAATTTATTTTTGTTTTCTGAATGAAACCGGAGGAAACTATTTATAAAAAAAGAATTATCAAGGCTGCTTAACGACATATCCAACAACTGCAGTGTTTGCTCATCAGTTTGGAGAGCATAATTTGAAGCAATTGTTTTTCTTTTCTTCAACTCGATCGTTTTTACCTGGTAAGCCAGCAAAGCGGTTGCAGATACCATGAAAAATATAGCCCAAAACAAAAAGAAAGGCGATTCAATAAAAGCAGTTTGTGTATCTTTTTTCCTGTATTCAAGTATGGTAATGTAAATAATAAACCAAAGAAGTATAATAAGATTAATACCGGCCGGCTCATAAAACGATTTCACTGTTACAAATACAAGCCCAATGATGGCCATTATCATAAGCTTTCTGTAAATAGTAAGTTGTGAACGCAGGAGGGGCTTTATAAGCAAATGAGATAAATAATAAAAGGAAAGAAACAGCAGGCAAACAATAACAAAGCTTATAATAATAGAAACATCAAGGGTAAAAAAGTTAGTTACTTCAAATTGTACTTTTGAATTAATTACAAGGCTGCTGATAATACTTTCAAACAAATACAAAATAAACATAAGAACAGTAAGCGATATAACCGTTAAAACAGTCATTACCTCTTTATTAGGGGTATAGCCTTTTTGAAAAAATCGTGGTTTTTGAAATTTAATAAAAGACGTTATCCAGAACAGTAATACGCTGTTGATAAGAAGGTCGCCTAATGATTTATTAAGGCGGCTTGAGCCATAAACGAGCGGATCGAATAATTTCAACTTCCTGAAATCAAAAGGAACAGGAAAATGATATGTAAGGTAACGTAGTGTAACTACTACCGTTATCAGAAAAAGAAATGCTTTTAAAAACCCCAATGCAGGCACAATATCAGTTGCTATGCTGTTAATAAAAACTATAAGTAAAATAACAGCCAGTACCCGCAGAATTGTTGAAAAGGCGCCCGGCTGATCATTGTTTACATTTTGCTTACTCTTTATACCAAACAATGCAGCTCCTTTGGAATTGTGTATTATGTTTGCGTCAGCATCATTACTTATTACATATTTATCTTCCAGTTCAGTATAGTTTTCAAATCGCGGCTGCAGGTATTTATTAGTGAAAAAAAATTGCCACCGTACGGGTATAAGGCAGGCTATTATATATCGTTTGCCTTTATACGCTATTGTTTGTTTTATAAAATCAAACGACCCATCCTGGTATGTTACAAAATAATACCCGTCTAATTTTAAAATATCTTCCCTGTCAACTGACATGGTATTGTTATTCCAGTAAATTTCTTCAGGGTCGCCTGTATTAAATGCTTTGTAACAAAATACCCCAAAAACATCATCCTGCATTTTTTCCTTTAAGGGCGACATACCGTCGTTTACAAGTGCGCCGACAATAGCTGTATCCTTCAATATATCGGCAAATCTCTGCTCCTGCTTTTTAATGTAGCCTTCTAAAACCGCGCTTACTTTTTTTGGAGAGGAACTGTATGAGAAATAATTTGTAAAAAGAAAAGAAATGGTGTACAGCCAGGCAGCCGCAATAAATATGTATCCATGCTTGTAAACAGCTTTTTTAATTTCCTGGATCAAAGATTTGAATTTTCTTTTTTAACCCGGTTCCAAATGGCATCCATTTCCTGCAGAGACATTTCTGTAAGGTCTTTTCCCATTGTTTTGGCTTCCTGTTCTATTCTTGTGAACCGGTAAATAAATTTTTTATTGGTTCTTTCCAAAACACCTTCTGCATCAATATGCAAAAATCGTGCATAGTTTATAAGGCTAAACATAATGTCGCCAAATTCAGCCTCTATATTGTTCTTATCATCCCCGGCTATCGCTTCCTTCAATTCATCTATTTCTTCCTCCACTTTTTTCCAAACCTCTTCTTTTGTCTCCCATTCAAAACCAACCTGCTTTGCCTTCTCCTGTATCCGGGAAGCTTTAACCATTGCGGGCAGCGACGATGGCACGCCGCTTAATACAGACTTCTTCCCTTCTTTCATCTTTATTTGTTCCCAATTCTTTTTTACATCTTCTTCATCATTCACTTTAACATCGCCGTATATATGCGGGTGCCGTATAATTAATTTATTGCAAATACTTTCAATTACATCCTGTAATGTAAACTGGTTTTGTTCACTGCCTATTTTAGCATAAAATATTAAATGCAGCATCAGGTCACCCAATTCCTCCTTAATATTTTTCCAGTCGTTATTGGTTATCGCATCTGCCAGTTCATATGTTTCTTCAATCGTCAGGGGGCGCAATGTATCAATGGTCTGGTTCCTGTCCCAGGGGCATTTTTCGCGCAGGTCGTCCATTATTTTCACGAGTCTCAAAAAGCTTTCTTCAACATTATTGTTCATAAAATAAATTAAAATGTAAAAAGAGCGATGATGCCATAAACCGCAAAAAGTATCATCATAATAAAAAAGGCGGCAAAATTAAGCAAAAACCATTTAAGGATGGTTTTGCCGCTGCCTTGCTCATAAAAGTTACGCAACCCTTTATAGGTATAATAAATAAGATAAAGCCACACAACAATGGCCAGGTACATTACCCAGGATAAGTGAGGGATTTTTGATAATTGTGAGATGATAAGCAAGACAAAAAACAAAACAAAAATACCACAATACAAGTGTACCGAATAAATGATATGATCAACATAATAAAAATTCTTGCGCCTTATGTACAACAATTGGAGCACAAGTGCAAACAAAGGCAGGGATACGAACATTATTTGTGGAAAGCTGTGAAAGAATTTTTCCCCCATACGTGACATCATTTCGTTGCCGTTTGTACCATATTCCTCATTAACCTCAATATTCCTTCTTAAAAATGTCCGCTTTATCCAGCCATCCCTTTTTGATGCCGGTAGTGCATTTTGTACAGAATCATACGACGCAACAGTTTTATAGCCCGTAAAGCCCGTAAAATCGCCGTTAGCCATGTCAATTTTGCTCTTTTGTGTACTGTCCTTTTGAATACTGGCAATGGCCGCATCTATTTTTTTAACAACCATCCGTGAGCCAATTTTACCAACCTCCGGCACATCTTTATCGTTGATAATCTCTTCCTGTGCATTCTTGCTACCCTGCAGTTCCTTTATAACATCCTTTGCACTTTTATTCTTGTCTGCTGTCTCGTTTACCTGGATGGCGTTTTCGGGCTTTAATATGGCCAGAAAAAATAAAAAGAAAATAGCCGATACAAATACGTACATCCTTATCGGGTTTAAATAAGAAGCCCTTTTACCGCGTATATATTCATGCGATAAAAAACCGGGTTTAAATAACAAATATTTTGCCGAACTAAAGAATTTGCCGTCAAAATGCATTACATCATACACAAAATGGGTTACCAGGTGCCAGAAGGTTTCTTTTGGCTCAAGATTTTCCTGGCCGCAAATATGACAATACCTCCCATACAACTGCGTATTACAATTTAAGCATACTTTTTCAGCTCTTTCTTTTAAGTGTGACACCTGTTAAAATTTGACTAAAAATACATAACTCATTTAATGCAACAATATATATGTTTGTTCTTATTTGCCGTTATAGTATTACCCAAGTATTTTTGATGAATAAATAAGAACATGAAATTGCTTTTAGCCGCTTTTTTGATGAGTTTATTGGTACAAAATGCCCGCAGCCAATATTATTATAACGATATAATTATTCTAAAGGAAACGAACAGCCAGTATGCTGCTTTAAAAAACAGCCATATAACACAGGTAACCGCCCAAAGCCTTGAGGGTAATAACGAACCTGCAAAAGGCTTTTTACTAAGGCAGGATATATTAAATAACGCATCTGAAATAGTTACAACCTCTGATTTGCCTTCAACAGGTGAATCTGTTTCAAAGAACTATTATGACAATGGGCGCCTGGTAAAAACAGTTGACAGCAGCAGCGCCGACAGCGGCAAAATTATTTTAAGTATTGTTGACTACACTTACGATGAGGCTGGAAACATTAAAACAAATACGACCGTAACAGTTGATACTTTTATGAACAGCCGCTCTGAAGAAGTGCATGAATGGTTTTATAATAACAACACCCCGATATACATGCTTAGGATAAAAGATAAGCTGGATACTACTGTAGTTGAATTTGTAAAAGACGATCAGGGGAATATTGCTGAAGAACATTGGAAAAAGAAGGGAAAAAGGATAGAAGATTATTTTTATTATTATAACAAAGCACATTTGCTTACCGATATAGTACGCTTTAATAACAGGATAAAAAAAATGCTTCCTGATTTTTTGTTTGAATATGACGACTCGGGTAAATTAAAACAACTTACCCAAATTCAGCAAAACTCAAGCGATTACATCACCTGGTATTATGAGTACAATGAAAACGGTTTAAAAGAAAAAGAATTTTGCTACGACAAACTAAAGCACCTTTTGGGAAGCATTGATTATACCTTCCGGTAAAATGAGTTATTTTTTTACAAGCATTATCTGGCCTAAATGAAAGGAAATATGGTTGGTGCGGCTAATAAGCACACTTAGCCTGTTACGGTGCGGCTCTTTTACAAAATCTTCTTCTGAAATGCTTGTATGCCTTTGAAGCCAATCACCGGGGGTGAGTTGGTTAAAATGGCTTGTTAATACATCGTTTATATTAGCCCAATAAGTTCTTAGGTCAGTTATAGCAGGAAGCCCGGCAATTGCCCTATCAGGGTTAGTAATAAAAGCCTCATCCAATTGTTCATATTGCCTGTTGCCAAGGCTTAACAATGGAAGCATCCTGTCGTCAACCGCGGTAAGATGCCCTAAAAGATATACTAACCTGTTTCTGCCCGGCGCTATTTCAATAAACATTTGCTCATCTGTAAAACCGTTAAAAGCATCTGTAGTTCTTTTTACATTTAAGTTCCAGGCATCCAGTGCTATCCTCACTAATAATTGTTGATTGTCCATATTTTTTATTTTATAAAAGCTTTTAATATTTTAAAATAATACGCCGGCACATTAATAAATTTATTCATGGCTTTATCTTCTTATGAAACCAAACCAATGTTTTATTGTTGGGTTCAGCATTATAATTAATACTCAGCTCCACCCCTTTTTTTACGGATTTAACTGTTTTAATGGTCATAACCTTGTGTTCAAAATCCATTTCATAATCACAGTTGGAATTATAGTCATGATTATATAAAGATACATAACCAAGTGCCAGGCAGCCAAATCTGCGCCGTGTACCCCATTCAAAAATATAATCAAATAATTTAGTTTTTTCAATGGTTTTACGCTCTTTTGAGGTTAGCACAATCACCGGTGATATTTCTATCACAGTTCCGGCAGCAATATTCCTTGTTGTAAATACCCCTCTTCCACCCTTTTCCGATGGAGCAATAGTCAAATACGGCATCATCATACGGTGAATATAAAAAGTTAATTCCGAAATTTGCGTTTTACCAGTTATTTTGCAAATCGCCAACCAATAATTTACCGCAATGAGTACCGAAATTGAAGAAATATCACTGGAAGAACAGCTGAAGCCCCTGCTGGACGGTGATGACAAACATGCCCTGAATGAGTTTCTGGATGATCAGAATATCAGTGATGTTGCTGACCTGATTAATGAGCATCCCGACTACGAAGCAGAGATCATTGGCAATATGTCTGTACACCGTGCTGTTAGTGTATTTAAAATACTTGACTTAAGCGTTCAAAAACAAATAATAAAAGAACTGCCATCTTTTAAAACGGCTGAATTGCTGAATGAATTACCCGCTGACGACCGTACAGATTTTTTAGAAGAATTACCCAAGGAAGCAATACGCGATTTGATAAAATTGCTTAACCCCGAAGAAAGAAAAATAACCTTGTCATTATTAGGCTATCCTGAAGACAGTGTTGGAAGACTAATGACGCCTGATTATGTTTATGTTTACGCACATAATACAATAGACGAAGTATTTGGCATTATAAGGCGGGTTGCTAAAAGCAGCGAAACGATTGACGTAATTTATGTTATAAATGAAAAAGGTGAGTTGGTTGATGATATAAGGATACGCGATGTAATACTTGCTGCGCCCGGTAAACGCATTGACGAACTGCTTGACGGGCGTGTAGTAGCCTTAAATATAAATGACGACCAGGAACATGCCAGCCAGGTTTTTAAAATGAACAATCGCGTGGCGCTGCCGGTGACAGATGATAACAATATACTGCTGGGCATTGTAACTATTGATGATATGCTTTGGGTAGCTAACGAAGAGTTTACAGAAGATATGCAAAAGATGGGGGGTAGCGAAGTATTGGGCGAGCCCTACTTAGACATTTCTTTAATAAAGCTTATTAAAAAAAGGGCTGGCTGGCTAATAGCACTGTTTCTCAGTGAAATGCTTACTGCTTCTGCCATGCAGCATTACCAGGAAACAGGTATTTTTAAAAGTTTTATTGACCTGGTAATTTTCATACCGCTTATTACATCAAGCGGCGGTAATAGCGGTTCGCAGGCATCATCTCTTATTATACAGGCAATGGCCTTGGGTGAAGTGACTATTGCCGACTGGTGGCGGGTAATGCGCCGGGAGCTTTTTACTGGTTTTTCACTTGGGCTTATTCTTGGCATCATCGGTTTTATAAGGGTTTGCGCTTGGCAATATCTGCATGTGTACAATTACGGGCCGCATTGGCGGCTGATGGCTACCATTATTTTCTTTGCATTGATCGGGATTATCCTGTGGGGAAGTTTAATAGGGTCTATGCTGCCAATTGTATTAAAAAAATTAAAGCAGGACCCTGCAACATCATCTGCACCCTTCGTAGCTACTTTGGTTGACGTAACCGGTATTGTTATCTATTGTTCTGTAGCAAGCATAATATTACACAACGTTTTGGCTGGCCACTGACCGGAATTTTTCAAGGGCTCGTTGGCAATTCACGCTAATAACGTGTGCCTGTTTGTGTTTTAAAGCTTTTCTCTTAGTCTCTCTTTTATCCCTCCAAACCATTCATCTTTTAAAATACTCAATACAATACTATCCCGTCTGCCGCCCTCTCTTTTGGGCATATTCGCACGCAAAATACCTTCCACGGTGCAACCAATGCTCTTCATTGCAGCAACACTCCTGGCATTGGCTGCATCGGCCCTAAATTCCACGCGTTCCATATCAAGTTTTTCAAAAGCAAACCCAAGCAATAAAAATTTACAGTGTTTATTCAATCCTGTGCCTCTGAATCTTTCTCCATACCATGTATAGCCTAATTGCAAGGTTTTGAATGGAAAGTTAATATCGTAAAACCTTGTGCTTCCGGCATATTCACCGCTTTTTTTATCATGCACTATAAAAGGAAATTCCTTGCCTTCAGCCTTAGCACTAAATGCTAACTGCAAATAATTACGCAAACCGTCTTCGCCCGCCGCTGTTACAAACGAATAATGCCACGTATTAGGCTCATTTAAGGCAAAGGGTAAAAGGTTCGTATAGTCTTCCGGCGTTAATGCCCTTAAAAGTACGTTTTCATCTTCCAGTACCAGGTTATCATTCAAATATTCGTTCATACCATTTTTTGCTGCAACTTAACACAAAACTGGCTACCTTTCAGCCAGAAAATTTTTATTATAAAACACCATTGATGTATGTGCGGAATAGTTGGATATACAGGGCCCCGGGAGGCATACCCCATTATTATAAAAGGTTTACACAGGCTGGAATACAGAGGATATGATAGTGCCGGCGTAGCATTGGTAAATGAAAATGACGGCCTGCATGTATATAAAAAAAAAGGCAGGGTAGCTGACCTTGAAGAAACACTAATTGGCGCTAACCTGCATAGCCACATCGGCATTGGCCACACACGCTGGGCTACCCACGGCGAGCCAAGCGACCGCAATGCGCATCCCCACGTATCATTCAGCGGGGAGATCGCTATGATACATAATGGCATAATTGAGAATTATGCGCAGATAAAAAAAGAGCTGCTTAAAAAAGGCTATACTTTTAAAAGTGATACCGATACAGAAGTATTGGTGAATTTTATTGATGACATAAAACAAAATAATGATTGTACGCTTGAAGAAGCTGTGCGCATCGCCCTCAGGCGGGTGGTTGGGGCATATTGTATCCTGTTAGTTCATAAAGACGACCCTGAAACTATTATTGCCGCCCGCAAGGGAAGCCCGTTGGTTATCGGGATTGGGAAAGGAGAACATTTTCTTGCTTCTGATGCATCGCCAATTATAGAATATACCAAAGAAGTGGTGTATGTTAACGATTATGAAATAGCCATTGTAAAGCCTGATGAGCTGGTACTTAAAAACCTGGGTAACGACAAGCAAACACCATTTATTACAAAGCTTAATATGGATATGGCGGCCATTGAAAAAGGCGGCTACGACCATTTTATGCTGAAAGAGATTTTTGAGCAGCCCAATACTATTTACGATTGTTTGCGGGGCAGACTTGATGCAGAAAATGGTAACATTATTATGAGCGGCATACAAAAATATGCAGAGCAAATAATAAATGCGCCGCGCATCATCATTATTGCCTGTGGAACAAGCTGGCATGCAGGTTTGGTGGCCGAATACATCATTGAAGAAACCTGCCGCATTCCGGTAGAAGTTGAGTATGCTTCTGAATTCAGGTACCGCAACCCAATAGTACATAAAGGCGATGTGATAATTGCAATATCGCAAAGCGGTGAAACAGCCGATACACTCGTAGCTATTGAAAAAGCAAAAGAACAAGGTGCGATCATTGTAGGAATAGTTAATGTGGTGGGTTCTTCTATTGCAAGAACATCGCACACCGGGTCTTATACGCATGCCGGCCCTGAGATTGGGGTTGCCAGCACAAAAGCATTTACTGCCCAGCTTGCAGTGCTTACTATGATAGCCTTAAAGATAGGTTACGAAAAAGGCACTCTTGACAAAGAGAGATATTTGTACTTGTGTAAAGAGCTTGCTGCTATACCTGAAAAAGCAGAACTTGTATTAAAGCTGGACGATCATATAAAGGAAATAGCCCTGAAGTATAAAGATGTTCCCGATTTTTTATACCTCGGCAGAGGATACAATTTTCCTATTGCGCTGGAAGGCGCTTTAAAGCTTAAAGAAATATCGTACATACATGCCGAAGGTTATCCGGCTGCCGAAATGAAACATGGCCCGATTGCTTTGGTTACAAATACATTGCCCGTTGTATTTGTAGCTACTAAAGATGCTTACCATGGCAAAGTGGTAAGCAATATGCAGGAAATAAAAGCACGCAAGGGCATTGTGATCTCTATAATTACTGAAGGCGATACTGCATCACCACCATTAAGCGACGATGTAATAGTTTTGCCCGCTGCTGACGAAATTGTTGCACCTATGCTTAGTGTAATACCTTTACAATTATTGGCATATCACATTGGCGTGGCAAAAGGATACGATGTAGATAAGCCGCGTAATTTAGCCAAAAGTGTAACGGTAGAGTAGTAATATATTAAACTATGGCAGAAAATACCACCAGGAAATCATCCATACAATCATTAGGTTATAATTTTATTCCAACGGAATTTTTGCCGGATGGAAAAGATGAATATTACCTGCGCAAAATGCAGGATAAAAGCGGTATTGATTACAGGCAGCTTACTGCTTATGAAATTGAAGCCCTTGTTAAAAACCGTAATACCAGCGATGACTGGAACAAGATATTGGTTAGTGATGCATTTAACCCTGAGCTGGTTAAGAACTGCAAATTTTTCGGGCTTGTGCGTATTGGCAAACTGGAGCCTTATTGCCTTGAATACAGCGATCTTAAATTTCCTGTTGGCTTATACAATTCCACTATAATAAGTTGCGACTTTGGGGATAATGTTGTAATAGATAATGTAAACTATTTGTCGCATTATATTATTGGTAACGAAGTGATCATTGTAAATGTAAACGAGCTGGCAACTACCAATCATTGCAAGTTCGGCAATGGCATTATCAAGGATGGCGAGAAGGAAAACATACGCATTTGGATGGAGATATGTAATGAGAATGGCGGGCGCAGCGTGATACCTTTCAGCGGTATGCTTCCGGGCGATGCATGGTTATGGAGCAAGTACCGTAATGATGATGTGCTGCTTCAAAAGTTTAAAGAATTTACTGAGCAAAAATTTAATACCCAACGGGGTTATTACGGAAAAGTAGGCGACAGGACCGTAATAAAGAATTGCAGTATTATTAAAGATGTTTGGATAGGCCAGGATGCCTATATTAAAGGCGCAAATAAGCTAAAGAATCTTACCATACAATCAGGGCCTGAAGGCAAAACACAAATAGGCGAAGGCTGTGAGCTGGTAAATGGCATCATCAATCATGGGTGCAGAATTTTTTACGGTGTAAAGGCCGTACGGTTTATTATGGCCTCGCATTCGCAGTTAAAATATGGTGCAAGGCTTATCAATTCCTACCTGGGCAACAATGCAACCATCTCCTGCTGCGAAGTACTTAATTCACTTATATTTCCGGCACACGAACAACACCACAATAACTCATTTTTGTGTGCTGCGGTAATAATGGGCCAAAGTAATATACCTGCCGGGGCAACCATAGGCAGCAATCACAATTCAAGGGGTGCGGATGGCGAAATTATTGCGGGGCGGGGCTTTTGGCCTGGCCTGTGCGTTAGCCTTAAACATAATTCAAAATTTTCAAGCTTTACCATCCTCGCCAAGGGTTCTTATGCTTATGAGCTAAATATACCCATACCATTTTCTTTAGTAAGTATTGACGAAGCTAAAGACAGGCTTATTGTAATGCCCGGCTATTGGTTTATGTATAATATGTATGCGCTTGCACGCAATGCCTGGAAATATGTTGACCGTGATAAAAGGCATGAACGTACTCAAGTGCTTGAATATGATTTTCTTGCACCCGACAGTGTAAATGAATTGTTTGAAGCAATACAATTTATGCAATTATTTACAGGCAAGGCATTTCACCATAAACTAAATAATGAAGGAACATTAATAAAAGAGGAATATATAAAAATTGGCAGGAAGTTACTGGAAGAACAAAATGAGGTAATCACTGACCTGGAAATTATTGCAGATGGGTTTGAAAATTCAAAACGCAAAACAATACTTACCAAAGTACAGCGGTCATATAACCTGTTTAAAGAAATGATATATTATTACGGCTGTAACCATTTAATAAAGTTAATTGAAGATGCAAAAGTAAAGTCGGTGCAAAGCCTTGCAGAATTGGTACCGGCCAAACTTAGCAGAACGCTGTGGCTAAATGTTGGCGGCCAGTTAATACCACAAAATAATGTGGATGCTTTTAGAAAAAAGATACGGGATAATAAAATAAAAAGCTGGGATGATGTTCACTACTGGTATGAGCAACAAGGTGCAAAATATGCACAGCAAAAAAGCACGCACGCCCTTGCGTCGCTGGAAGAGATTTCCGGCATTCAATTGAAAAAAATGGATGCGGCACAATTGAAAAATTTATTAACTGCAACTATTGCCACAAAGGAATGGATAACAAATGCCATTTATGCATCAAGGGCCAAGGACTATACCAACCCCTATAGGAAAATGGTTTATGAAACCGAAGAGGAAATGGAAAAGGTATTGGGTAGTTTGGAAGACAATAGTTTTATAAAACAGCAGCAGGAAGACTTTGTTGCTTTTAAGCAAAAAACAAACCTGTTGATGCGGGCTTTGAAATTAAAGTAAATATCTGTATATACTTAAGTCAATGTTTTGTCAATTCGTTCGTAACACGGGTTTTTGCACTTTTCGTAATCGTACCGCTGCATTTTTTTCGTAATCGCTTGAAAGAGAAACTTCATAACGGTGTTCCCTATCTGTTACAACCATTAATGCTGAGTTAGGGGGTATAAGGCCAAGATTATCGGCGTACATCACCAGGTCGTTGTTTGCTTCCACACTGTCAACATGTACATAAAAACGTATTGGGTTTCTTGTATCAAGCAACCGTTTATATTGTACCATTTTATTGTTAAAAAAAACGGTTGCCGTATCGTAATCAAGTATCCCATTATCATACAGGTCAATGCGCACGGAATCATCGCTTACATCCAAAACACGAACCAGGTTATTTGTTCTCATCCGTACTTTTTGTTCTGCATCCTTAGCAATTTTTTGCTCAGGTGTTTCAATAACAGGTGGCTTAACGGGTGCTGCAGCAACGGGCGCAACTACTTCTTCCGTTGTATCTTCCTTAGCCATCTGGTCAACGCGTTCTTTTAACGTCGGCTCATCTTTTAATAATTTTCTGAAATTTACCTTTAACGGTGCACACGTATATTGGTGCAGGCCATCGCTTATAAAGTTGCCGCTCAATGTTGTTTCTGCTCTTGATACTTTAAGTACAAATTCACCATGCATAGGGCAATCAACGCCAATAAGGGTATTTACGGTCCTGTTATACATTACAGGCACTAACTGAATATGCATAAAACGGCTATCAAGCGTAAATGTTCCTTTTACTTTATTGCTGAAGTAGCCATTGCGAAAATAATAGTTAAACTCACCTGTAACTATATTGCCCTCCTGCGTTAGTAATAATTCGCACAAATAACTGTTGGTTGCCTGTGCAACCTCTATTTCACCTACTCCGTACCATTTACCTGATACTTTTTGCGCCATTGTATTTTTAGGAGTAATGATCCCAAGCAAAATAACAGGAAGAACAAAATACTTAGCAATATTCATTCGTAATAATAATTGTACGGATGTGAACGCAATAATTGTGCAAATAATTATTTCAAATATCGTTTTATTTCTCTTTCCGTGTCTCTTTCCCTTATACTTTCTCTTTTATCATGTAGTTTTTTACCCCTTCCCAACCCTATTTCTACCTTAACCAAATTCTTCTCATTAAAAAAAACCTTTAGGGGCACTATGGTATAGCCTTTATCTTTCAGCTTGTTTTCCAGTTTTTTTAACTCCCTTTTGGCAAGCAGAAGCTTTCTGTCATGCACCGCAATATGGTTATGGCTTGTACCAAGCGCATATTCAGCAATATACAACGCACGTACCCATAGCTCACCCTTATCAAATAAACAAAAGCTATCATTAAAACTAAGCTTCCCTCCGCGGATTGACTTTACTTCTGTACCCATTAGTACTATTCCTGCAACATATTTGTCCTCGATATTATAATTAAAATAAGCCTGCCTGTTGTTCATTTCATTTGCCATGTAACCTTTTAAATAAACGCAAAAGTAACAAATACTGTGTGTGAACCAAGATTTGTCCAAAGGACTCCCATGGAGGGTAGGTTTTGAAGATTTCAGGATGAAAAATGAAAACATAATTGGGTCTGCTTTTATAGCGTTCCCCCTTTACAAATCCTTATTTTATCCTGATCATTTTTTTGTACAAAGTACCTGTGAAAATTTTAATTATTCTAGTTCTTAAATAATATCAATAATGTGGTAAGCTTCTCTTTTAAAACTTTCCTGTCAACAATAAAATCTAAAAACCCATGTTCTAATAAAAATTCGCTGCGCTGAAAGCCTTCCGGCAGGTCTTTCTTAATAGTTTCTTTAATTACCCGTGGGCCCGCAAAGCCTATAAGAGCGCCGGGCTCCGCAATGTTAAGGTCGCCCAGCATACCGAAACTTGCCGAAATACCTCCAAAAGTAGGGTCGGTTAAAAGTGAAATAAAAGGCAGTTTTGCATCGCTTAACTGTGAGAGTTTGCCACTTGTTTTGGCAAGTTGCATAAGGCTGAAAGCACTTTCCATCATACGCGCCCCGCCGCTTTTTGAAATTACGAGGAACGGCAGTTTATGTGCAATGCAGTAATCTACTGCCCGGCTGAATTTTTCCCCCATTACACTTCCGAGTGAACCGCCAATAAATTCAAAATCCATACACGCTACCACAATGCTCATACCGTTCACAGTACCTGTTGCCACGCGCATACTGTCTTTCAGGTCAGTTTTCGCATGTATCTCATCCAGCCGTTTCTGATAAGGTTTCAAATCTGTAAAACCCAAAAAATCTTTACTGATAATGTTATCAAAAAGTTCTGTGTAGGTGTTGTTATCAAA
>Ga0206922_1113_pt2 | contig 18903 bp, 21 predicted proteins | sample Alteio_BWOrgHeat_63_FD_152976 | JGI IMG/M metagenome (GOLD analysis project Ga0206922, IMG submission 152976) | Enriched cells from forest soil in Barre Woods Harvard Forest LTER site, Petersham, Massachusetts, United States -... | ecosystem: Environmental > Terrestrial > Soil > Temperate forest >... | reverse complement strand
GCTCGACGCCCAGGCTGTCGCGGTGTGTCACCATGCCGCCGAACAGATAACTCACCGTAGATAGTCCGATGTGTGGATGCGGCAAGACATCCAGGGACGAGGTGGAATTTTGTTTCTTCCCGCAAGGAACGGATAGAGCAGGCTAAAGAGGACTGGAAGCAGGGTCGTATCAAACTGCCGCCGGCTGACGATAAAGAGTTCATCCCTTTGCCGGAGGACAGGTCCGGGCCTGCGAGCAGTGCGCCGAGGCCGGAGCCGTTGTCTTAGATTCAGACAACATCATCGCCTGATCGGCAATCTAACTTTCAAATCCTGCTGCTTTTTCCTACTTTTAACCCAAATAGGAATGCATCGTTGAATTCTTCACTACATAATGATAGTCAGCAGGTTTTGCTGGAAAAGGTTGCTGCAGGTGATGAACAGGCGTTTCGGAAGCTGTTCGACCGGAGTTGGGAGAATATTTACAACGTAGCACTGGCGTTCACCAAATCGCACGAGCTGAGTGAAGAGATCGTGCAGGACGTCTTTCTAAAGATTTGGCTCGGGCGGGACCAGTTAGGAGAGGTCGACCGCTTCGACGATTACCTTTTCATTATAGCTCGCAATCATATCTTTAATATACTGCGGAAAAAGATCCGGGAACAGCCTTTTACGGAAGAATTGACAAATTACTTCCTGGCCACGGGAGATTCCCCTGAAGGACGCCTCCTATATAAGGAATCCGAGCAACTGGTTCAGCGGGCCCTGGAACAACTGCCGCCACAGCAGCAGAAAGTATGGATACTGAGCCGGCAGCAAGGCCTGAGCCAGGAAGAGATCGCCATTGCCCTGCAAATTTCCCGGCATACGGTAAAAAGCCATATGAGCAAGGCGCTGCAGTCGATCCGGGACTATCTTCGCACCCATACAGATGATGTTTTCTTCCTGGTCTGCCTTATCCGGGCCTTCTTGTAGCTACCGCTTTTCAGATTTTTTTCTGCCAGACTCATACCGCATCCTTTTTTTCGTGTCTTTAGATACGAAACCTTCTATTTAATAACCATCCAATGAGCAAACAGACTATACAGGGCCTGATCCAAAATTATCTTGGCAACTCGCTGACGGCTGATGAGCTATCGCTTTTGCTGGAACAATTACGGCAGCAGGAGGGGGAGACTTTTTTGTTGGAAGCCATCCACGACTCGCTGATAGCTGGTTCCACGCAAGGGCAGGCTGATAAAGTCCACGCAGATCGCTTATTCGAAGGGATTTTACGTGCGGCAGGGGAGTCGGAAGCCGGTAAAAAGATCGGCGCCGGGCAGGAGAAGCAAGTTTCGAAGGTCATCAGGCCCGATGGATGGCAGGGACGCCGCTTATTCAGGGCTCTTTCCGTTGCAGCCGTCCTTTTGCTCATAGCCGCCGGCATATTTTTCTTTTACACAGCACAACGGCATACAGACAAGGTAGCCATCGGTAATAAAAAGATCCAGGACCCCGCCGACATCGCTCCGGGCCATTCAACCGCCATCCTTACTCTGTCAGATGGTTCACAGGTAACATTGGACAGCGCCGGAAATGGCATGCTGGCACTGCAGGGAAATCATCAGGTCGTCAAGACCAACGGACAATTATCCTATGAAGGAAAGGGAGATAACCGATCCGCATCGGGGCCTTCTCTTGTATACAATACCCTGAGCACCCCCCGCGGCGGTCAGTATCAGCTGCTGCTGCCCGATGGTACAAAGGTCTGGCTGAATGCAGCCTCCTCCATCACCTACCCTGTAGGAGCAATGACAAAAAAAATGGCGGTTAAAATTGAAGGCGAAGTCTATTTTGAAGTGGCAAAAAATAAAGAAATGCCCTTTATCGTCGACATCGGCGGCAGGTCCACGGTGGAGGTCCTGGGAACACATTTTAATGTCAACGGATATACGAATGAAGGGACTATCCGGACAACTTTACTGGAAGGTTCTGTAAAAGTCACCAGCGGACAGAACGATAAAGTCCTGAGGCCCGGCCAGCAATCGGAACAGGCCGCACAAGACCAGAAGATCACCGTTCATAATGACGTTGATACCGGCCAGGTGCTTGCCTGGAAGAACGGTTTATTTGATTTCGAAGGGGCCAGCCTGCCTGCCGTAATGCACCAGCTGGAACGATGGTATGATATCACCGTACAATATGAAGGGTCCGTGCCGGCGATCGAATTCAGAGGAGGCATGGACAGAAATGTAAACTTATCGGCCATCCTTCAGTTCCTGACGGAAATGAAGATAAAATACACCATGCAGGGACGAACGCTGATCATCTCGAAATAAGGTCTGTCTCGCCTGTAATCAAAAGGGACCTTCCTATTTACTAAACGTATACGTTAAACCGCTTCCTGAACAATGTTGTTATTTCATTAAGATCTCACCGGGACAACCGGTGTCTATATAGTTATACCTACAAAAAAGCCGAAAGTGTTTAGACCACTTCCGGCAAACGTAAGGGTAACAACAAATAAAACAAGTCCGACAGACTATTTACTCATTTCACCCAAACTCTGCAAAAGTATGAAATTATCGACTCTTTGTAGACGGTCGGCCTATGGGGGCAACCGCTACATCCACCAAACACTATTGGTAATGAGATTAACCGCGCTACTGCTCACCGCCTCGTTCCTAAATGTTGCCGCCAGCGGCCTTTCACAGGAAGTCAGCCTTTCAGGAAAGAACATCCCCCTGGAAAAGGTCTTCAAGGAAGTAAAAAAACAGACCGGGTACCAGTTCATGTTCAGCAAGAATACCCTGGATGGCACCCATCCTGTAACGGTCGAGGCGAACAGGCTGGCGTTGCCGGATTTTCTGCGCCTCGTGCTGAAAGACCAGCCTATCAGTTTCTCCATCAACAGCAAGAGCATCTTTTTCTTCCACAAGACCGTGGATCCGGGACAAACTACCCCCGTCGATACACTCCCCAAAAAACTGGTGATGTCCGGCCGGATCGTAGACGTAGATGGCAAACCGCTTGCCGGCGCCACGATCACCAATACGGCTACAAAAAATTCAACCAGCACCGCCGCCGACGGAAGTTTTTCCGTCCCGGTTCAGCCGCAGGATAGAGTATTGGTATCCTACATAGGTTTCGTATCGAAAGATGTTCGGATATCGACCGCTTATGATGGGAGAACCATGGTCATCACCTTATCCCTCGCCGACAATGCCCTCAAGGATGTAGAGATCAACAAAGGCTATTACACCACGTCCCGAAGGCTCAATACGGGTGACGTCAGCACCGTCTCGGCTAAAGACATTGCCACCCAGCCCGTGACCAATGTACTCGCGGCCCTCGACGGCCGGGTGCCCGGCCTGCTCATCACCCAGACCACCGGCCTGCCCGGCGGCTCTTTCAAAGTAGACATCCGGGGACGTACGGCCATCGACCGCACCATCACCGATGATCAGCCCCTCTTCATCATCGACGGCATCCCGGCAGCTGCCAACAACGGAGCCCTGAACACACAATATTCTGCTCTCGGTGATCCTTCCAACTTCGGCGGACTGAGTCCCTTTAACTCCATCAATCCTTCCGACATCGAGAGCATCGAAGTCCTGAAAGACGCCGACGCCACCGCCATCTATGGCTCCCGCGGCGCCAATGGCGTCATTCTCATCACCACCAAAAAAGGCAAGGTCGGCAAGACAAAAGTGGACGCCAACGTTTACTCCGGCTTCAGCAATGCGACCGCCAAAATATCGACGCTCAATACCACGGATTACATCGCCATGCGCCGTCAGGCCTTTGCCAACGACGGGGATGTTCCCGATGCGTCTTCGGCCTACGACTTCCTGGTCTGGGACACTACCCGTTATCATGACTTCAACAAATTGCTGGGCCGTAACACCTCCCATACCCAGGATGCCAACCTCTCCGTCTCGGGCGGTAATGCCAATACCCAATTCCTGGTCGGCGCAGCTTATCATAACGAGACTACCGTCTTGCCGGGAGACCTCTACGACCGTCGGATCTCAGCACACTTCAACCTCTCGCATAATTCGGATGACCGGCGATTTAAAATGTCGTTATCGGGCAATTACAGCGTGGACAACAACCACCTCCTCAACTACGACCTCGCCAATTATTACAACCTGCCGCCCAATCTCCGGCTCTATGACTCCGCCGGCAACCTGGCCTGGAACGAAGGTGGTGTGGTCCTGTCGGGCCCGTTGAATAATCCGCTTGCCTATACGAAGCTGTCCTACTCACTAGTCACCAACAACCTGAATGCGGACATGTTGCTGAGTTATGCTATTACCAAAGGCCTGACGATAAAGACCAACCTCGGATACAACAATATCCAGACCAGCGAGGTCAGCCTGACCCCCAAGAGTGCCTACGCGCCAACGCTCGGTATTCAAAATACCTCCGACTTCAGCGTCAACCATTTCGACAGCTACATCGTGGAGCCACAGCTGGAGTATAGTAAGAAGATAGGGGAGGGCAAGCTCAACGCCCTGGCCGGCGGCTCCCTGCAATCCACTAACGCCACTTCGCTCGGCATCCTGGCATCCGGTTATCCTTCAGAAGCCCTGATGCAGTCTTTAGTAGGAGCCACTTCCCAACTGGGTACCCGGACATCGTCTCCCTATGTCTACGAAGCAGCTTTTGGTCGCCTCAACTATGACTTCAAAGAGAGATACCTGCTCAACCTCACCGTTCGTCGCGATGGCTCCAGCCGTTTTGGCTCGGACAAACGTTTCGCCAACTTCGGCTCCGTAGGCGCCGCCTGGATCTTCTCCGACGAACGCTGGATGAAGAATTTATCCTTCCTCAGCTTTGGTAAGCTAAGAAGTAGTTATGGCATCACCGGTAATGACAAGATCACTAATTACCAATACCTCGATACCTGGACGACCACCCAATACCTCTACGACGGCTCGGCCGGCCTCCATCCCACCAAGCTCTTCAATCCGGATTACCACTGGGAGCGGACCGCCAAGTTCGAAGGCGCGCTGGAGCTGGGTTTCATCAATGACAGGATCCTGCTCTCCACCATCTACTTTTCCAACAGCAGCTCGAATGCACTCGTGCAATACAAGCTGCCCGAAATCACCGGCTTCACCAGTGTTGTGGCCAATCTTCCGGCCAAAGTCGTCAACTCCGGCTGGGAATTTACCCTGACGACCTTCAACATCAAGACGAAAGACTTCACCTGGTCCACCAATTTCAACATCACCATCCCGAAGAACAAGCTGGTCTCTTTCCCGGGACTGGATAATTCACCCTATAAATATACCTACGCGCTTGGCCACTCGCTCAACGTGATCTATAAATACAAATACACCGGTGTCGATCCCCAGACCGGCCTCTATACCTTCGAGGATAAGAATAAAGACGGGCTGCAGGATCAGAATGACTACGAAGTACAAGGTGACCTGGACCCCCGTTTCTATGGCGGCTTGCAGAACTCCATCCGGTATAAGAATTTTACGCTGGACTTTCTGTTCACATTCCGCAAACAGCTGGGCACCACCTACGAAGCCAGCTTCTGGAGAATGCCCGGAGACATTTCCAACCTGCCCACGGCCATGAAGGATTTCTGGACACATCCCGGTCAACACGCCACTCACCAGCGGCTTAGCCAGGATTATGCGGGCGCTGCCTACCAGCCCTGGTATGATTACACGTATAATTCCAATGCCGTTTATGGCGACGCTTCCTTTGTCCGGCTGAAGAATATCTCGCTTTCCTATTCGCTGCCTTCCCAACTGACACAGAAAGCGCATATCAACCTGCTGCGGATTTATGTGCAGGCGCAGAACCTGCTCACCTTCACCAGCTATAAAGTGGGAGATCCCGAGATCCAGAGTCCTACGGTGACACCGCCTTTACGCACCATCGTCCTGGGAGCACAATTAACCTTTTAATTTTAGTTACGTATGAGAAAGATTATAACGATATCAAAATATATCCTGGCCGCGGGCCTGCTTATTTTCCTTTACCCGCTCAGTTCCTGTAATAAGACGCTGGACATCGCTCCGCCCGTCGATCAGCTCACGACCACCGAAGTATTTATGGATTCCAGTTCGGTGGAGAATGCCATCCTTGGCGCCTACGCCCTGCAGGCCACCTTCAACTTTGCCAGTACGAGTTTCCTTTGCGGGAATGTCACCCTATACCCGGGTCTCAGCGCCGACGAGCTGCACAAGACCGCCGTATCGTCCCTGTATACGCAGTTCGAGCAAAACGCCATCCTGTCCAATAACTCGCTGAATGAAAGCAACTGGTCGAGTGCCTATAATCTCATTTACCAGTGCAACCTGATCCTGGAGAAGCTGCCTGGCGCTGCTACGATCAGTGCCAGCCAAAAACTCCGGGTCGGCAGCGAAGCGAAATTCCTGCGCGCTCTCAATTATTTTTACCTCACCAACGAATATGGCCGGGTGGCATTGACCACCTCCTCCGATTATAGTTCGAATACCCTGCTGTCCCGTTCGGATACGGCCGATGTTTACAAACAGGTCATCGCCGATCTAAAAGATGCAGAGGCCGGGTTGGGTACTACCTATCCCACCGTGAATAAGGTACGCGCCAATAAATATGCCGCCGCCGCCCTGCTAGCACGCGTCTATCTCTATCAGAAAGACTATGCCGATGCCGTAACGGAAGCGACCACCGTACTTTCATCGGGAATGTACAGCCTGGCAACTCCTGCCGGCGCCTTTCTGCCCAATAACAGCGAGGCCATCCTGCAATTGATGCCTCCTTCGACGACCCAATCCATCTTCTCGACACCCGAAGGCAGTCTCTTCGTTCCCGCTCCGGCTATCTATCAGATCATCCCCAACTATGCCCTGACGCCCGGCCTGGTAAATTCCTTTGAGAATGGTGACCTGAGAAGGACCAACTGGACCGTCGATCAACTGATCCAAGGCGTCAACTATACGGTTCCGCTGAAATACAAACAGCAGTTCGCGTTTAGCGCAGCCACCCAGGAATGGGAGATCGCCTTGCGATTGGCCGACTGTTACCTGATCCGCGCAGAAGCGCAGGCTTTTCAGAATCACCTGTCCGACGCCATCGCCGACCTCGACCAGGTAAGAGGACGCGCCGGTTTGCCGCAGATCGCCGGTACCGACCCCGGCATCTCACAGCCTGACCTGGTCGATACGATTTTCCACGAATGCCGCATCGAATTCTTTACCGAATGGGGCCACCGCTGGTTCGACCTCAAAAGGACCGGGCGCATCAACAGCGTGATGACGGCTGCCAAGGGTAGCCAGTGGAAACCCACCGCGGCGCTGTTCCCGATCCCGCACAGCGAGGTGCTGGCAGCGCCTAACCTGGGCCAGAATGACGGTTACAACTAAACGAAAAATACTTAAAGCGAACGAACAAAAATCAGCAAAAGATGAATAAGATATATCGTATCGGTTTTCTGGTGCGTACCAGCAGCAAAAAATTAACAACCGGTCTGGCTTGCCTCTTCCTCACCATGAGGGCCCTGGCCCATGTTCCCGTAAAGGACAGCCTGGTCATCCTGAAAGGACATCTGCCCTCGTCTTATGACCAAAGTAAAATTCAGCTCTTCTATTTCTCGGACAAAGGCAGGGTAAAGGACTCGGCTGTCATCCACGATGGCTCCTTTGAAATAAGGAACTATATCCACGGTATTTATAAGGCCTTTCTTAGCGTAGACCGACTGGGAGAAAAAGGTATAAAAACCAACGGCGACTATAAGACCGTATACCTGGAACCCGGACAGACCTTCATCATAACCGGAGCCGATTGGAAGGATATTACGATAACAGGCGGTCCCGCGCAAACGGACTGGACAGCGCTGGATAAAATGACCGTCTCCGTCACCAGAGAGCTGGAGGCGGTTTCAACAGAGAAATGGAATAAATCCGGGGCAGGTGATGCCACGGCCGCCAAAGCCCTCGAAGAGAAGGAGCGGACTTTGCGTATCCGGCAGCACCAGCTGCAGGATCAGTTTATAAAGGAGCATCCCGCTTCCTGGGTAAGCTGGGACATCGTGCAGGAACGCAGCCAGTGGATGATTGATGACGACGGACTCCTGGCTGTATTCAACCGGCTCGATGCGAAATACCGGAATACCCCCGCAGGGGCTTCTGCAGAAATACGCATAGTCGGCGGCGTGAATGCCGGTGTCGGTAAAACGGCCCCTGATTTCACTGCGATGGACACCTTGGGCCGCAACATAACCCTTTCCTCTCTGCGGGGGCAATATGTGCTGGTAGACTTCTGGGCTAGCTGGTGCGGTTTCTGTCGCGCCGAGACCCCCAATATAAAAAAGGCCTGGGACAAATTTAAGGACAAGGGTTTGTCCATTGTTTCCGTCTCCTATGACGACTCGAAAGATAAGTGGATGCAGGCCATTCATGAAGACAAGATGCCGTGGCTGCAGATCAGCGAGCTGAAAGATATGCTACACGCCCCTTCGGCAAAGAAATACGGACTAATCGGTATTCCCATGATCATCCTGCTCGATCCCACAGGTAAGATCGTGGCCAGGAATTTGCGGGGTGAAGAATTACAGCGGAAAGTAGCCGAAGCTCTTGATGGGGGCGGCACTCACGGAACCGCTCGCAGAAATCTTTAATTGATCCCCCGTTAACAGCCCCTGATCACCGAGAGGTCACCATAGGGTGGCCTCTTTCTATTTTACCCGTTTTGATAAGAATATAACCTATGAAACCGCGTGAACAGCTCCAAACAACAATGATAAATATTTATTGTATGGAAGGAGGATGAGAAAGCAAGTACTGTACAAAACTAAAAAAAATAATAATGCGAAAGATTTGAAATTAAAATACTCGCCCTAATAGGATTCAAACCTTGAATTGACTGACAACTAGCTTCTTGTATAGAATACGAATGGATAAGCAACAATATTAAACCCAAAGAACCCGCTACCAGAGCGGGTTCCAAAAATTGAATAGTAAGAGGTGACCCCGTCAGGATTAGCTCCGGCGTCTGCCGGACGCCGTCATGATCCTTTACGCATTGGCCTTATCCGAAACCCTTCGCCCGACATTCGTCGGGCCTTGGTTTTTGCATCGGTCCACTTAGAAGAACGGAAGTTCTTCCAAGCGCCCCTAAATGCAAAAACCCCTCGCTTTAGCGAGGGGTTTTGTGACCCCGTCAGGATTTAAATTATATATTGATTTTCAGTATTTTACGATTTTTGTCGATCAAATTGTCGATCTGGAACAAAGAACTTGGGCGATTTTTACCTGATTTTATCCGGGTAAACTTGTCTTTATAAAAGTAAGAAATTAACACGATTTCTGGACAAATTACCGTCCTTCGAAAATCCGGATTTTAAAGCTAAATTTGTTTAAATTTTGGTTATGGGATCGATTTCTTTAGACCAGGCCTTCTTGCAGTATTGGATGCGTTTATCAGCAGTGGAAAAGCAATCTCTTTTCCAGGTAGCTAAGCATTATGTAGAATTGAAGGATGATGTTGCTCCTATCAGTGTTGAGCAATATAATGCTGAAATTGATGCTGCCATGAAGCGCATGGATGCTGGTGAATCATATACACATGAACAGGTCTTGGAGATGTCTAAAGGGTGGTTAAATGGCAAATAGAAGGATTTCCTGGGACGTTCAAGCTCTCAAACAATTTAACAAGGCCATACTTTATATTGCTGAGGAGTCAATTCAAAATGCGGAAAAAGTCCGCATCGAGATAATTGAACAGATTGAGATTTTGGTAGCTCACCCAGAAAAGTACCCTTTGGATAAATATAAGTCCAATAATACTGGTAATTATCGGGCATTCGAATTACACCGGTTAAGGGTGGCTTATTATATAGGCCCTGATACTATTAGAATATTACGAGTTAGGCATACAAGTAGAGAACCTCAGAATTATTGATAATGCCGCTTCACCCTTCCATTTTAGAAGCACCCTACAAATATACACCCCAAGAGAAAGCTCGACAGATGATGTCAATCTCTCTTCTTGATGGACTGATAAATAAGGAAATGAACAAAGCTTATTGGGAGGTCCCTATTACAATATCAAAACGAGACATACAGATATCTGTCGTCAAGATCATCATCCGCTCAAAAGATGTTCCTAAAGACGACAAGAAATGGTGGAAGGAGGTGCTTGCCGAGCTTAAGAAATTCCCTAGATAGTTCCAAATTATTTGCATCATGACAAAGGAAAAATATCGAGTAGACCACCGAACACATGCGCAGATTATTGATGACGTTGTTAACTCCATTGTGATACCATGCCAAGCCCACCTTGTCCTAAAGTCCTTATTCGATCCATACGATTTTTTAAGTTTCAATGCTATGAACGTAAATTATTTTCAATCATGCATTTATATAAATACCGTTCAAATTTTTAATTGAAACGACAGTCAGAAGTTTTCCAGGATTTTTTCATTTATAGCTTTCATTAATGAAATCTCTAAAAGGCTTAGGATATGAATCGGAGTTTTTCTGTTCAGGCATGTTCCACCATTCTTTGTGTTGACCTATCAAGTCATGTACGTCTACAAAGTCCTGAATTTTATTTTTATCATACCCGAAATATTCACAAGTATTTTGCAGAAAATTGAATACGTATTCACAGTAGGTTTGATATCTTAAAGAACTGTCGCTATTCGAATTCTTATTTTTAACCCAGGAGGTTATAAAGGAACTATCCTCAACAAATGGAAATTGCAAATTAACATCTAGCAATTTGTTAAGATTATCATTTAACCTACTTTTTTCGTTCGCATCGAATTGCTTTGAGAAGGTAATGTATGCAAGCAAAAATCCAACGAATGCAGGGATTATTAGTTTAGTAATTTCCCATCCCACGGATTTGACTATCTGTTTCTTCATACGATAAGAGCTTACTTAGATATTTGAAAAGAAGGTAATAGCTTGTGTTGACCTCTAAATAAAGAAAGATTACTTAGAGGTTAAGTCTTCTACTTTTTTATGAAATTCTGATAGCGATATTTTAAAATATTTGCACAGGGCGGATAATGTGCTTACACTAAGATTGGCCTTAGCCGTTTCAATCCTTCCAATATGGATCTTAGTATCATCATAGACGTCTTCCTGAGTGAGATTTTTTGAATCCCTTAACTCTTTTATGACGATGGCGATATTCTGCAATAATTTGGTATTCCTTAGCTGTCCCATTTTCACATGAAAGTGAGAATAAAGATTTTTTCAGAAAATGACGAATATGTCATTTTCTTTTCTTAGCTTTGGTGTTACCGTGAAAAACTGTTGGAACGCTTAATTGTGGTTCCAACACCGTATTGTATTGATTTTGCTATACTTCACTATAAAAATAGTGGGTAGTCGCTTATAAATCTCGCCACACGAACCTGACAAGTTAACCAGATGCGAGAGACTAAGTGAGGCGCCCAATCCCTATATTGCGATAGGGTTGGGCTCACTTATGCCTTTCGGATCTAGCCATCTTCGGATGGTGGGCCTTGTCAGGGCCTGTGTGACGAAAGGCGGTGGGTTCAACCCTATTTTAATTTGCCCCTTTCATTTGAACTCCCCCTCCTACATCCATATTTTATTTTTTTAACCCAGATGGGAATAGATCCCTTTTGCCTATTCCTAAACAGGATTATTTAACCACATCCTTTACAATATGAGATACTATCTAGAACATCCTGAAATTTTTAATAGTCCGATCCTGTTATCGGAGGAGGAGCATAAAACGCCTGAAGCAGTCCTGCGTCGATTTTTCACCGATTATAACCTGAGTGAACTGCGGGAATTCTTAAGTGAAATGCAGGAGACCTGCCTTACCACAGATAACCCGCCCTTTGATCAGCCTAGCAAAAGGGCTGACCTGATACTTTTCTGCAGAAATATTGAACTTCAATTTGAAGCCGCTTTTTTGTTGATGAAGGAAGTGAAGTAGAAGAAAAAGTAAGCAAATATGCCCAGGCATAAATTCCGTATTAAGAACACAGACAATACAAAACAACTTGCTAGAGAGAAAAGGCGTCTTAACAGATTAAATTCTATTAAGCATGAATTGGAATCGGGAAGGATGAACAGTTTCGAACAGATATTTGCCATCATGACCGAAACGCGGTTGGCTACAGAATTGGGGATTTCATACTATGCATTCAGGAAGAAGATAACAGACCCAGGTGAGTTTACTATTGCCGAAATGATGCGAATGGCCTCATTGTTCGGGGTAAACTATGAAGTCATAGCAGTTTTTATGCTGGATAGGATAAAGTCAAAAGCAAAAAGCAAGATGTTCAGGTAATCGGAAAGATCTACCAAAATCGAAAATATACGCAGAGGACAACTCGGCATATCAATGCCGGATTGCTAATAATAAAGGGAATGTTAATCATGCTCCTTTTCTACCTGTTCTAGGATCACCCGGAGCTTCTGCCGGTCGCTCTTGGTGAGTACGCTGTCCAGCCGGTTTAAGGTTTCTCCATAGACCTCATAATTGTATCTTTTCTCTCTTATCCTGCTCCAATCGTCCACCCACCGGCTCCCCAGGGAAATGAGAAAGGCAGCAACAACAAATAAACCGCCCCAGGGGATCAGCCTGCCGAAAATGATCTTATAATAATACCCGGTATTGGTTTCAGGGAAAAGCAGTAACCTGAAATTGCGGACCACCTTTTTGGGTTGGGCCTCGATGATCCGGCAAAACTCCATAAAATACCGGCTGGCAATTTTCTCGATGGGTCTTGTATCTATGGGCGGCGCTATGATAGGTAGTTTTTCCTGCTTTTCAGAAAATCCATTCACTTTTTGTTCCAGTGCGTTTGACCTGGCTGTCACTTCTTCCAGGACTTTATGAAGGGATTTTAATTCTTCCAATATCTCTGTCAGCACCGTTTCCACTACTTGAATATCCATAATAATTGATTATTTAGGTTAAAAAAATTAGAGATGTGGAGGTTTTCTTTTACGTCGTTTCCGCCATTCCTCTTCATCGGCAAAGGGATTATGTCCGGAGCCGCCAGCATATTCCGGCTTGAATAGGATGTGCAGCAAATGGGAGATACCCTCACCCGACGCCCTTCCCAGGATATGGCCAGTCGTTTGTTCTTCGATAGGGAATTGCCGGGAGGCCAGCGCCTGGGCGACTATCTTACGGGCTACTGATATTTTCCCTTTTTTTGAATCAATAGGGGAGCGCTGCTGCTGTTGATTTTGGGTCAGTATGCGTTCTATAACCTGCAGCGCGTAGCCGACCTCACTGCCTTTCACCCGGACCTTTTTTGCGTCTTCAAAGGCGATCCCCCGCCCTTTATCTACCCGGTAACCTTTCTCCTGCATCCGCTTTTCAAAATCTGCAAAGGTCCGGGCCGCTTTAAGGACCTCCCGGATAGTCTCTCTTAATTGTTCTTTCCGCTGGTCCTGCCGGGGAATCTTTTGCTGTTGCCGGGGCAGAAAACGACGGGGGCTGAGCACTTCCCGGAGCCCGTATTGCTTTTCCATGCGGCGACAAAAGGCCGCCATCCGGGCGTAGCTTTGACTGTCGTTGACGACCTTACCATCAAACCCTACCCGGTTGCCGACAATATGAATATGGGGCGGCTGTGTGTCATGGTGCAGCACACAGATATATTGATTTTGATCGATGCCGAATGTCCGGGCGGCTTCCCGGCCAATTTCCCGGAATTGCTCCCTGGTCAGCTGATCGCCCGGAGCGGGACGAATGGTAAGATGCAGGACCGGATTTTCCACCGTCCTGCTGAGCCTTTCCACGTCCCGGAATTGGTCCTTTAGCTCCCATTTGTCCCCATAGCAAAGATTATATTCCAGGACCTCCGCCCTGTTCAGGTGCTGCACTCCTTCGGCGGTGGAGAGCCTCACTTTTTCTTCTTCGGTCAGCTTCCTTTTATCTTCCAGACAATAGCTGATACAATGATAACTGGACTTGCCGGTGATCACTTTTCCGATCATTGTAAATAGTTTTTTATCTCCCTGACCAGCTGCTTAATGGCAGCTACATCCTGTTGTAAAGTGGCCCGTTCAATGGCGTTCAACTCATCGTTTTGATTCCTTTTTTTGGCGACCTGGTTCATGTTGGCGGCCAGGTGATTGAGGGTGCCGGAGAGCTTCAAAACTTCTCCGGGAAGCGCCTTTTTTCGAATGTCAATTTTTCCGGAGAGGCCCGTTTCCCGGAGATATTCAGAGACGGAAAGATCCACCGACCGGGCCTTTGCTTCTATGGCCCGCCGTTCGATCAGCGTACATTTGACCCCTAAGAGCTGATCTTTTTTAACAGCTTTGCGGGGCCTGCCGCCCTTTTTTTTACTATGGTTTTTTGTACTTTCCAATCTCTTTGTATTTCCGGTTTTCCGAATGCAGGAGCATGAGGAAAACCACCCCGAATGCGCCGGCATGATGGGGGACAGCGTTTCGGTTATACCGAAACATAGCTGGCTCCCTGAAAGACCAAAGCGCTACCGGGTGGCCATCTCTCCGGTTTTCACAAATGGCGGCCCTGTCTGGGCGTTATTCGCGGGCTAAGGCTATTCGCCTGCAACCATTCGTTCAGGTCCTTATGGCGGCTATAAAAGTCACTGCGGTCGATGTAGCGTTTATCCCATTGCAAGGCTTTCCCGGTGGCTTTTAGGCCTGCCAGGTCCCGGTCTAAGAACAGGTGAATGGTGTCGTGCTTTTCCATTAAGGCCCTGGCTCTGTCCAGAAAGGAAAGGGAATTCAGGACCAGAAAATTTGTCAGTGGCGGGTTTTGTTCACCATTGATCTGAAGGAAGGATAAGAAGGAAAAGAAACCTTCGAAGACCGCGACTAATGGCTTTGCGTTGTCGATAAAACGAACGTCTTTCGGGGAGCTGCTGCCTTTGAATCGCTCACTCCGTAATTCGTAGCCGCCCGTATCATTTTTAAACCCCAGCGCATAATAAATCTTATCACCTGTCTGGTACCTGACCTCCCTGCAATACTGACCCGCCAGTTCCGGATTAATGCCTCTCGATCCCAGGTATTTCACCAGGGGGTGGGAGCTGATCTCATGGGTAGATAAGATGGTGATCCGGGATGTTTTTTCATTCGCGTTTTCTGATTCGGGAGCCGGGCTTTCACCGGGCAATTTCTTTTCCTGATTCCCTGCTAAAGGCAAAATCTTAGGCTGTTGAAAAGAAGAAAGGCCGGACAATTTTTGCAGGAACTCCGATACGCTGCACCGGTGATACAGGATGCCAAAATCAACCAGGTTGCCGCCTTTTCCGATACCGTGATCATACCAGACGTTAAACTTGCTATTGACCTTAAAAGAAGATGTTTTCTCTTCCCGGAAGGGAGAGAGGTACCAATGATCGTATCCGCTTATTTTTTGAGGCCGGTGTCCCAGGCTGGCCAGGTAGTCTACCAGGTCTTTCTGTTTAGCCTCCCGGCAGGAGATAATATGTAACGACATGGTGAGGATTTTAATGAAATGAAGAAGATTGCGCTTAATTACATCGTCGGGGCTGAATTGCATTTGAATAGCGATTCAATGTCTGTCATGAGAAAGTATACCCTGGCCCTGACTTTATAAGGCTTCAGCTTTCCGTGGCGTATCCACTCATATATGGTGGGCTTGGTGATTTGAAAGAAAGTACATACCTCCTTTATGGAAAGGAGGGGTCGGGATGTTAAGCCAGGGGGCGGCGAAGGATGATTGCCCTGCCTTAATTTTTCATTCAGCAATCCGTCTACAATTTCAGAAAGCTTTTGCCAGAATTGTTCCGGCTGCATGGGGAATAAAATAGGTGTTTCCATTCTTGCTTTTTTGTATGCAAGATGATGCAGGAAACAGGGATAAAAGGGAGAGATGCATCTTTCCGCCCATAAAGATGCATCTTATTTTATCCTTTTTTACGGATAGCCGCTCCTTCGATATAAGTTTGTAAATCTTCGGCCTGTTTATATAATACATCGTCACCGATCTCATGAAAATGTTCCAGGAGACGTTCGAGATATTTACGGTGGGTGGCGCGGGAATTAGGAGTGCCCAAATCCAAAGTTTCCCGGCTTTTGTAGTGCTTGGTTTTGTCCAGGAAATTCTTCTCTTTACAGCCTGTGATGTGACAGTAAAAGGCAATAGTTTGGTGAATATCCCCATTATATATATTGGGGTATTTACATTCCCTTTTAATTAGTTCACATAACAAGATGGTGTTGATTGTTCCTTTCCCTGGCTGATCGATGGTTTCTGCGGCTTCATTAGTCTGTAAGGGAGCAAAAGGAATAGTCTTAGTTACAGCATTTGTATGATCTGGATCTTCATTCTTGGTAATGCATATTTTCGTTGCATCCTGTTTTTGCGGGATTAATTCCTTTAACAGTTCATCACCGGCAAAAGCAATGAATTTAGATGCTTTGAGATATTGGTCGTAAAATGTTATCCTAAACGATATCAAAATGAGGATCGCCAGGACTATCCCTTTATAAAGGGTAGGGGCTCCCTGGTTAAGCTGTACGCTGAAATAGAGCACAAGACCCGATGTGACCAGGAAAGCGGACAAGGGGAGAAGGAACGAAATCCACAGGATGCCCCTTTTCTTGTGGGCGATGGTATAATGCAAAAGGTAGGGGCCGATTAGCGAATTTTCTTTTTCAACAGCAAGAGAAAGTTGCAATTTGCTGCTTTTTTGGGTCACGTATTCCCAAAGGGCGAGTTTGCGAAATAGCGTACGAAAAGTCCCATCTCCCTCGATCCAAGCGCACAGATTCTTATTCATAACTAGATCTTTTACTAAATATACCTCTTTTTAGAAAGATAGTGTATACGTCGTCCTGCGTAGTTATTCAAAATGCACTGAATTGCATCAATTTGGTGCATTTATTTTTACCTAATCTTACTGGATTTAACTTTTCTTTCGGTTTGCTGGAGAAATTTCTGGTTAGAGATCAAGGCGTGTCGGAAAGTTATGCCATAAATCAATTTGGCTGTCCAAACAGAGATTCGAGTATCCCTAATTCTTTTTGAAATTCTTTATTCATCGTCGGGGAGTGATCTTGAATTTCAGCCAGTCCGGCATGGTTAATTATATCGATAGCAAACAAAAAATCCGACTTGTAATTCGCGTCTTTAATCTCAGCAGAGACTTTAGAGGCCTTGGACAAATGATAGTATGACTCGACAACTTCTTTGTTCCGAATCTCTTCCTGGTATAAAGAAACCATATTTTCGGTGTTTTCCAATGCGGGTAGTATTTTTAAAAATCGTTTCTTTCCCAGTGCACAATAGATTTTGGTAATTACCCTTTGATTCTTATCGGAATCATCAAACCGGTGGCCGTATTTACTTTTTATAAAGAACAAATTGGTTTTTACTTTTAAGAATTCAAATAAATAACCCAATAGCATTAGTGCCAGGATGATCCACCCTCCCGTCAATATAAGTTGTAATAAACCTTTCCAATTAATATTCTTTGTTTCGTCCTCTTGAGATAACCGCATCTGTGTGTCTGCAATTTTCCCCATGAGAGACAGGAAAGGATCAATATCGTTTTTATGAAGTATCCAAATGTCAATAAAGCCGTAATCATCTTTCCCTATAAATGATTTATTTAGGATGATCGACCCCGAATCGACACTTAGTTTTGAAATAAGATTGGGAGAAAGCTGGCTGTTTTTAACGTCATCCATATTGGCGCGGACGATTTTTCCGCCATGGACGTTTATTCCGAAAGATACATCCGCTGCATAATCTCCATCCCTGATATCTCTTTTACCCTCATTGATTATTTTCAATTTGTATACCTTAAGATTATATCCGTCTTTCCTGATGTCCTTCCCATTAAGCAATACTTGTAATTCATCTATAGGTTTGTCGATGGTTAATACATCGAATTTCTGTTTCTGATAGAATGTCAATTTTGGATTTTGTTCAATTGGCCAAATGGTAAGATACAGGGAAAGAAGAGTCGTAACAATTCCCCAAATAGCGCCAATGATTACTTTATGGGCTTTTACAAAGGATAGGAATGGTTTCATGGATTTAGGAATAATGGGTTAGCAAATATTCTTGCGAATCATCACTGGCAATATTTATTATCTAATGCCAATGGTTACAATATAATAATTATTTTGTATTCGTGCAACCCATTTCACCCCGTCTCTCCCATATCTCCTGAATCTTTTTCCCGGCCTCCTCCGGCGTGATCCTGATGTACTTGTAAAAATCTTTCAGGCTTTTATGCCCGCTGATCTTCATGATCAGTTCCGGGGGAGTACCTGCCAGGAACTCATTCGTACAAAAGGACCGTCGGCAGGTGTGCGTGGTGATCCAGGCGTATTTGGGTTTCATTGCTACGACATCCTGATTTCCTTTTTTGTATGACACCTTAATCGGGGTGTTGATGCCTGCCAGCATCCCCACTATTTTAATACTGCGGTTTAGCTCTGTATTGGTCGTCCTGGGTACCTGCTTCTGAAACCGGTTGATCAGGATATCATGCGCCTCTGGACGAAGGGGGATTACTACCCAATGGTCTGACTTACCTTGCTTTTTATACAGCATTCCATCCCGGATATCTTCCGGCCTGATACCGCTGTAATCCGAAAACCGCAGACCCGTGAAGCACCCTAATACAAAGAGGTCCCGGAATCTGACCAGCTCCGGATGCATAGACAAGTCGAGGTTATATATTGTTCGGATCTCAGCCACGGAAAGATAGATGGCGTCCGTTTCTTCATCCAGTATTTTAAAGTCTGAAAGATCAATAGGAGCAATGATCTTTCTCCGGATGCGGTCACGCAGGAATATACGTAGCTGTTTAATACTTGATCCAATGGAATTCCGTTTCAATCCCCGGATGACAGTCAATTTGTGCCGGTGAATGTGGTCATAGGTCAGGTAATTTACCCATGACTCATAAAAATTGTAATCCAGACCGTTAAAGGAGATTTTTTGCTTAGAAAACTCCTGATAAGCAAGAAGCCGTTC
>Ga0206922_1131_pt1 | contig 19109 bp, 16 predicted proteins | sample Alteio_BWOrgHeat_63_FD_152976 | JGI IMG/M metagenome (GOLD analysis project Ga0206922, IMG submission 152976) | Enriched cells from forest soil in Barre Woods Harvard Forest LTER site, Petersham, Massachusetts, United States -... | ecosystem: Environmental > Terrestrial > Soil > Temperate forest >... | reverse complement strand
TGAAATAATTGTTATCTTCTATCCTTCCCGCTTTATACTTGTAGCAATAAAAGAAAATGTATTACAGATCATCCAGAGCATATCTTATACCAGTTCAGAAGATGTTTTGTATAACATTGTGCATATTTGCAATGTGCATGAGATGCCTGTTAGCGTTACGCGTGTTATTGCTTCAGGGTTGATAAACACAGGCTCTAACCTGTACAATACCCTGTACAGTTACCTTGATCATTTTGAGCTGGATAAAAACGATACCATAGAGTTTGCGGCTGAAGGCTTTGCTGAACATCCCGCCCATTATTTTTTACCTTTCATTCAATGATGCCTGCATGAGGATAATTTCAGGAAAATGGGGAGGCAGAAGAATTAACCCGCCGGCAAAAATGCCCAATACAAGGCCCACCACCGATATTGCCAAAGAAGGGCTTTTTAATATTTTACAAAACCGGATAAATTTTGAAGGCATTAAAACGCTGGACCTGTTTGGGGGTACCGGAAGCATAAGTTATGAGCTTGCTTCAAGGGGCGCAGTTGATATAACCATCGTGGAGAAAGACCCGCAGATGCATGCCTTTATTAAAAAGAATATAGAAATGCTTGGCGTTGAAAACTACAGGCTGCTAAAGATGGAAGTGTTCAGTTTCCTCTCCACCTGTAATGAGCAGTTTAATTTTATTTTTGCGGGGCCACCCTACGCTTTAGGCGCTATTGACGAAATACCGAGGATGATAACAGAAAAAAATATGATAAAGCCCGGCGGTTTTTTTGTACTTGAGCATACACCAAGAAATGATTATAAAAATTTTGCGGGCTATAGTTTTCAAAGAAATTATGGAACAACGGTGTTTACATTTTTTTACCCCCTCCGCCCCCTAAAGGGGGAACTTTTTAAACAGCGTACATTCTATTCAAACAGATATTGATTATAGTTATCGAAAAAACATGGCTCTATCTCTCAATACTGAACAAGGTTTAAATGCACTGAACCTGCACAAAGTTCCCCCTTTAGGGGGCGGAGGGGGTACCCCCATTTTCATAACCGGCACGGGCACAGGAATAGGCAAAACGCTTGTAAGTGCGATTATTACCGAGGCACTGCATGCAGACTATTGGAAGCCTATACAGGCTGGCATTGCTGAAGGCACTGATAATGATAAAGTAAAAAGCCTTGTTACCAATAGCTCAACTACTTATTACGATGAGGTGTACAAGCTTAAATTATCTGCATCGCCGCATATTGCTGCAAGGGAAGAAGGTGATAATATTGACCTTAATAAAATTATAGAGCATTATAAAACGATCACTTCAAAAACACTTGTTATTGAAGGAGCAGGAGGTTTAATGGTGCCGCTGAATGAAAATGATTTTGTGATAGACCTTATTGAACGACTACAGGCTAAAGTAATACTGGTGAGCCGCAACTACCTCGGCAGTATTAACCACTCACTGTTAACGGCGGCGCTGTGCAGGCAAAGAAAACTGGATGTTGCAGGATGGATATTTAACGGCGGGTACCAGCATTATGAAGAGGAGATTGCCGGATGGAGCGGTTACCCTAAAATTGCCTCTATCCCTTTTACCAATAATATCAATAGTACTTTTGTAAGCGAACAGGCACGGGTTATTAAAACATCGTTGTTGCAATATTTATGACAAAAGCTGAACTCAGGAATATTTATAAGCAAAAAAGGCTGGCTATTTCAACAAAAGAAAAGTTGCGGCTGGATGACCTGTTGCTTATAAAATTTCAGCAATTATATTTCCCTCAGGTAGGTACGCTGCTTACCTACTGGCCCGGTAATAATCACGGCGAGCCCAATACGCACCTGTTCTCTGGTTTTTTAAGGCATACTATCCCAGGCCTTGAGATAGCTTACCCGGTTATTGATAAAGCAACAAATACATTTATCGCTAAACTTATTGATGAAGAAACTGTTTATATTACAAACAGCTTTGGCATTGCAGAACCAAAAGAAGGCATAATACTTGACGCTGAAAGTATAGACCTGGTATTTGTACCTTTGCTTATTTGCGATGCAAAAGGCTACAGGGTTGGGTATGGCAAAGGGTTTTACGACAGGTTTTTGGCCCAATGCCGTGAAGATGTTGTTAAGATAGGCTTCAATTATTTTGAACCGGTTGATAAAATTGATGATACCCATTCATTTGATGTACCTTTAAATTATTGCGTTACCACTGAAAAGATCTATGAATTTTAATACTTTCTTTTATAAATCATTCCGCATTTTATTATTGCCTTTTGCATTGTTATATGGGTTTATAATTATTATACGTAACTGGCTGTTTGATAAAAATTATCTTCATTCGGCAGAATTTAATTTTCCGCTTATATGCGTGGGCAATCTTGCAGTTGGCGGCACAGGCAAATCGCCTATGGTGGAATACTTAGTCGGGCTGCTTGAACCATTTTATGCAGTTGCAACATTAAGCAGGGGTTATAAGCGAAAAACACAGGGTTACGCGCTGGCAGATGAAAATACCACAGCACTTGAAATTGGCGACGAGCCTATGCAGTTTCACAAAAAATTCCCGGATATAGCCGTTGCCGTAGGTGAATCGCGTATTGAGGCCATACCGCAATTGCTGCACGACAAACCCGAAACAGAGGTTATCATTTTAGATGATGCTTTTCAGCACCGTGCTATAAAAGCGGGGCTGAATATTCTGCTTACCGAATACAATGACATTTTTACAAATGATTTTTTTCTGCCGACAGGAGACCTTCGTGACGCGCAGTCATCTTATAAAAGGGCACAGATCATTATCGTAACCAAATGCCCTCCGTATCTTGGTGAAGTAGAAAAAAAATCTATTATTAAAGACATCAATTCGCTACCTCATCAAAAAATATTCTTTACAGCTATTGAATACGGCAGGCCATATCATATTTTTAGTGAGAAACAAAGATTTGTAACAACAGAGGACGAAATATTGCTGGTTTGCGGTATTGCCAACCCTAAACCATTGAAGCAATACCTTTCAGAGCACGCCTATACTTATTACCAGCAGGATTACAGCGACCATCATATTTTTAGCATTGATGACCTTAAGGATATACGGGAGAAATTTGAAGGCATTCAAAGCGAACAAAAGTTTATACTTACAACAGAAAAAGATGCGGTGCGCCTTATAAAATTTAATGAGCAGTTGCGCGACCTGCCTTTGTATGTATTACCGATACGGCACAATTTTTTATTTGAAGAAGGATATGCGTTTGATGAAACCGTTATCCATTTTATTAAGCATTTTCAACTCAATTTAGTTTCATGAGAAAGAAAAAAGACAAGAACAAGCATAAAGCATCCGGCCAGCCTTTACTTAAAGGAACACTTGATATTGCGCGTTCGGGTATTGGGTATGTGGTAATTGCCAATGGCACCGGGGATGTGCTTGTAAGGCCCGGTGATTTTAATACGGCGCTGCACGGGGATACTGTGCGTGTAAAGGTTACAAGGGAAAATATAGCAACCGGAAAAAAGGAGGGAAAGATAACCGAGGTAGTGTCGCGCAGGCAAACGGAATTTATTGGCAGCATTCAACTGGCTACCAACTTTGCTTTTTTTGTTCCTGACTCTGAAAAGCCGATGCCTGATCTTTTTATTCCACTGGATAGCTTAAATGGGGCTAAAAATAAAGATAAGGTAATAGTACGCCTGGTTAAATGGGATAAGGACGACAGGAAGCCCGTTGGCGCAGTTGTTACCGTACTGAATGCCGAAGATGAGAATGATATGGCGATGAAAGAACTGCTTGCAGAAAATGGATTTCCGCTTACGTTCAGCGATGAGGTGATGGAAGAGAGCGAACGTTTGCCCGATGTTATAAGCCAGTCTGAAATTAAAAACAGGAAAGACTTTAGAGAGGTGCTCACGTTTACTATTGACCCCGTTGATGCAAAAGATTTTGATGATGCATTATCCCTCCGCAGCCTTAAAGGAGGGTTGTATGAAATAGGCGTGCATATTGCCGATGTAAGCCATTATGTGGAACCTGAAACAAAACTGGATGATGAGGCATACCTGAGGGCCACTTCTGTCTATCTTCCTGACAGGGTTAACCCAATGCTGCCGGAGCGCATTTCAAATGAGCTATGCTCGTTGCGCCCCAATGAAGAAAAACTTACCTTTTCTGCTGTGTTCCAGATAAACCAAAAAGCAGAAATTAAAAGTTTCTATATAGCAAAATCTGCTATCCATTCTAACCACAGGTTTAGCTACGAGGATGTGCAGGACATTATCGAAAAAAAAGAAGGCCTTTATTGCGAGGAGATATTGTTGCTGAATGAAATTGCGCAAAAGCTGCGTAAACAAAGGTTTGCAAAAGGCGCCATTAATTTTTCGTCGCAGGAAGTAAGGTTTAAGCTGGATGAAAAAGGCAAGCCAATTGGCATTGTGGTTAAAGAAAGCAAAGAAGCGCACCAGTTGATTGAAGAGTTTATGCTGCTTGCCAATAAAACAGTGGCGGAGTATGTGTTTAAAATAAAAGTAAAGGATAAAGAAGTGCCTTTTCCATACCGCGTGCATGATACGCCTGATGAACAAAAGCTGTTGCCTTTTATTGAATTCGCGAAAAAATACGGGCATAAGTTTGAGATAAGCTCACCCGAAAAAATAGCCGCCAGCTTTAACCTGATGCTAAAAGATGTGCAGGGCAAACCGGAACAGCATGTGCTGGAGCAATTAGGCATTCGCACCATGGCTAAAGCGGTTTATACCACTGATGATATTGGGCATTATGGTTTATCGTTTGAACATTATTGCCATTTTACATCCCCTATCCGCAGGTATCCTGATGTGCTGGTGCACCGGGTGCTTGAATCGTGCCTGCAAAACAAACCCATCCTTGATAAAAAGATGGAAGAAAAATGTAAGCACAGCAGCGAGCGCGAACGCGCCGCCATGGAGTGCGAGCGTGCAGGCAATAAATACAAGCAGGTGGAATATATGAAAGGCTATGTAGGCGATGTGTTTGAAGCGGTGATAAGCGGCGTGGCAAGTTTTGGTTTTTGGGCAGAGACCGTTGAGCACAAATGCGAAGGGCTTGTTACCGTTGCAAGCCTAAGCGATCATGACGACTTCAGGCATGTTGAAAGCGATTACAGCCTTGTTGGCAGGAGAAGCGGGAGAAGCTTTAAAATGGGTGATAAAGTTTTAATAAAAGTTATTGCCGCCAACCTTGATAAACGCCAGTTAGACTATGAGTGGGTATTAAAGGCTGATGAAGACAGGAAAGAAGCCAAACATCATGAAAAGCCCCATCCGCATGCTAAAAAAAAGAGTGTAAAAGCACATAAGAAAGAGAAAGAGTAGGGGGAGATGGTTGTTAGAAATATCTCACGCAAAGTTTGGGGTGTTAGGTATTACATGAGAAGATGCAGTTTCAGAATACTAAGTAACGTGAATTTGGAACAATAAATGTTGTGCCCAATCCTGAAGGGATTGAATGTTTATAGCGATTGTGTAACAGCATGTTCGGCCCGATGGGGTCGTATAGCTCATTCCGCTTTGGTTTCTATAAACATTTGAACCCTTTGGGTTCAAAGAAATTATCATTCCTTCCCCCTACTTCTTCACCTCCACACTCCAGTCAGGCCCGCTGTAAATTTTGTATTTGGCAGAAAAACTACCCTGGTTAAGTGCAAAAGAAAGGTTTAGCAGGCTGTTGAGATAGGCCAAAGGCTTACCAATTGCAACCGCAGAAAAAGTGGTTTCAAATGGCAGCCGGGCTGAATAAACTTTTTGTTTGCTGTGGTAAATGGTAACCGTAACAGAGTCGCCATGGTTAACATTTAACTGTTTAAAAGTGTTGCCGTCAATATTGGTCCACACATTGCCATATTGAATATCCAGGATAGGAATATCCCCTTTTATAACACCATTTTCAAATACAGGTTTTTGATAATCTATGGTTACTACCCGGGCGGGTAATTTAGGGCCAACCTCTTCAAAACTTATGGTACCGGAAGCAAGCCTTGCTCCGGTATAAGCATACACATCCCTTCCGTGAAAGGTATATGATTCAGAAGAGCCCTGCCGCCTGTTCTTTGTTTCGTCAATCTCCCTAATTTCAGCGATTCCCATACTTTCGGCTATCAAGGTAAGCGTGCCATTGTCGGGGGTAACAAAAAAATAACCGCTTTTTGTTTTCAATACCACTGACTTTCTTTGGGAGCCCACACCCGGGTCAACCACTGAAACAAACACCGTACCTACGGGCCAGTATTGCGCGGTTTGCTGCAGGCGGTAAGCAGCTTCCCAAATATTAAAAGCAGGTATTTCGTGGGTAAGGTCAAATATTTTCAGGTCAGCCGAAACGCCCATTGCAACACCTTTCATTGCTGAAACAGCGCCATCTTTCAAGCCAAAATCACTCTGAAAAACAAGTATTTTATTTTGTGCCTGACCAGTTAAAAGGCTTAAGCAAATAATGATCACCAGGAAAGAACGGCTTACCATCTTCATAACAGTTATTGTTTCGGGCAAAAATAAGCGCGATTGGTTATATAACCATCCACTGCCCTTTTCAGCCCTAAAATTAGGCAGGGAATTAAACGGGTGGTATTTTAGCGGCGGAATTATTAAAACCCTGTCATGCACACATTTGAGGAATTAGTAACGGAATTTAAAAAAAGGTTTGAAGTAAGGCATTTTCCGCAGCAACCTGTTTCGTTATACGAACCGGGTGAATACTTTTTAGGCATGGGCGGCAAAAGAATACGCCCGGTAATGTGCCTGATGGGTAACGAGTTGTTTGATGCGATAAGCGACGACGCCTACCATGTGGCGGCTGCCATTGAGCTTTTCCACAATTTTACGCTGATACACGATGATATAATGGATGCTGCGCCCTTACGAAGGGGCATGCAAACAGTGCACACCAAATACAGCGAAAGTACAGCGCTGCTTACGGGGGATGTAATGATGATAGTGGCATACGAATATCTTAACAGGATAAGCACACTATATATACACCGCATTTTACACCTGTTTAACCGCACGGCAAAAGAGGTATGCGAGGGCCAGCAAATGGATATGGATTTTGAAAAACAGGACAATGTTTCGCCGGGCGATTATATACGGATGATAGAATTAAAAACTTCGGTGTTGCTGGCTGCCAGCCTGCAATTAGGCGCCATTTTAGGCGGTGCGGGCGAAGGCAATTGCCGCCACCTGTACGAATTTGGTAAAAACCTGGGTATAGCCTTCCAGGTGCAGGATGATTATCTTGATGCCTTTGGCGACCCTGCAAAATTTGGCAAAGATGTAGGCGGCGATATACGCCAAAATAAAAAAACCTTTCTGCTGATACACGCACAGGAAGTAGCTACTCCTCAGCAAAAAGAAGAACTGAAACAACTGATGCTGAGCAACCCCGCCGACAAAGTGGAAAAAGTGCTGGGCATATTCAGGGCGTGCAATGCAGATGATTGGGCTAAAGAATTAAAACAACAATACCTTGATAAAGCGCTTTTTCACTTAGACGAAGTGGCCGTGCTGTCTGCCCGCAAAAAGCCGATGAAAGGGCTTGCGGAGTTTTTAATACAGCGGGATTATTGAGGATTGAAGAACTTACAATTTCCGTTTATATATTGTCATTAAGAGTGATAACGTATTTTTTATTCTTACACATCCTCTGCTTTATCAATCCTTTTGCAAATATCTCCTGCTTTTTATTTAATTTGCAACTACTATGTTACAAACAACAACACCTATAGGGAAGGTAATTTTCCTTAGCTATCAAGCATCTGGGGGATTAAAGGACGATGGTGTATTACAAAATAACCTGGAACAACTTATTGTTGTCCTAAAGCATCATGTAAGTAAGAAAGGATTAGAAGAAGCTCAGGTGGTTATTGAAGATCAACTATTTAGTTTAAGGTTTGATATCCTTGAATATCTTTTGAAACATCCTGATTTTTTGGAGAAAATGGAGAATAGCATTGTTGATGAGATAGGCGCGAAATATTTTTCAAAAGGGAAGTATAAAGAGTTGAATAGAACCGTTTCGGACACTCTGGAAGTGTATCTTCTCATGTTTGGCAAGATGACGGAAGGAATAGCCGGTAATATTAGCGCTCTCAGCCCAGTGCCTGAAAATATTAAAAAAGAGCTGACACTAAGTATGTTAAGGCATGCTTACTTTCTGCAACCCAATCCTGAATTAAAAAATGTGATTGAGTGGTTTTCTGCTTCGGTTAAATACGATTTTTATCTTATTGTTGCTGAATTGCTTCTATCAGGTGAGCTTTTGCTTGAAGAGGAGGAAGTTTATTCCTTAATCCGGCTTTTAAAGAAATCCATTGTTGATTTTGGAACCTATACAGTCTTAAGTGGAATTTGGGTTCCTATGCCTGAGGATGAAACGCAATTAATCCGAAATATTAAAATAAAAGCAGCCGCATTAAGTTTAAATATGGGGCAAGGGAATATTGTATCGGTAGATACTTTGAGTAATATGATGCATCTGCAATGATTTCTTCTATGACCCAATGTGAAATTTCTAATCAATTTTTCGAGGATATTGCAAAATTAAAGCAGGAGGATAAAAAGCTGTTGGCCAAAGTATGGGATTTAATTAATGATATAAGAAATAATATTCACTCCCCCTCTACAGGCATCGGAAAGCCTGAAGCATTAAGGAATGATCTATCTGGGTTTTATTCTAGGCGAATTACAGACAAGCATAGGCTAATTTATCGTGTTAAAAACGACATTATTCAACTTGTTTCCTGTTACGGTCATTATGAAGATAATTAAAATTACTAAGGAATAGATATTGCCCATTATAACAGTACCCAATTTTTCTACCTCTATAAATTGTATCAATCATGCCAAATAGCTTCTTCTCCGCAAAAACCTCCCCATTTTAAATTATTGTAAACAGTGTGTTTTTTGTTCAAAATTCCATCATAAACAGGCAAACAAAATGAGAGATTTTTTGATTATTGATTGATTGCTTTAATATTGCATGGCATGAACCGTTGTATTAAAGCTACCTTTAGCCTTTAAAAACTGGGTTTAAGTGAATGATTTATTGGCGTTTAAAGTGTTAAAAGTTGAAGTGTGCGACGCCACAGGTGCTTAACAAGGTTACCAAAGCCGGGTAAAAAATTATATAAAAAGAGAATGGCGAAAAATTTATTAATAGTTGAGTCTCCTGCCAAAGCAAAGACCATCGAAAAGATACTTGGCAGCGACTTTGAAGTTAAAAGTTGTTACGGGCATATACGCGACCTTGAAAAGGATGATATGGGCATTGATGTGAAAAAAAATTATGCCCCCCGCTATATTGTTCCCGAGGATAAACAAAAGGTTGTCGCGGAATTAAAGAAGCTGGCAAAAAAATCGGACGAAGTTTGGCTGGCAACGGATGAGGACCGTGAAGGGGAAGCCATTAGCTGGCATTTGTGCGAGGTACTGGGATTAGACCCAAAAGTAACCAAGCGTATTGTTTTTCACGAAATAACCAAACCCGCTATACAAGCTGCGGTGCTGAACCCCCGCACCGTTGACCTTAATTTAGTGAATGCCCAGCAGGCCAGACGAATAGTTGACAGGATAGTCGGATTTGAATTAAGCCCCGTTCTATGGCGTAAAATGAGTATGCGCAATTCCCTTAGCGCAGGCCGGGTGCAAAGCGTAGCTGTTAGGCTTATTGCCGAGCGCGAACGTGAGATAAATGCTTTTAATACTACCAGCAATTTTAAAATTGAAGCGTTTTTTGCCGCTAAAGATATTAATGGTAAAAATGTAACGTTTAAAGCAGACGGCAGCAGGCAAAACACCACAGAAGACGCGGAAAGGTTTTTACAAAGCTGTGCGGGCGCTGCTTATAAGGTAAAAGATATTCAGGTTAAACCGGCACGTAAATCGCCGGCGGCTCCGTTTACCACTTCCACCCTGCAGCAGGAAGCCAGCCGCAAGATGGGTTACGGGGTTAGTAAAACCATGTTGCTGGCACAAAGGCTGTACGAAAGCGGGTATATTACCTATATGCGTACAGACAGTGTAAACCTTAGCGACACTGCCATTACTGATACAAAGGCGCAAATAGGCAAACAGTTTGGCGATAAATATGTACAGGTAAGAAAGTATAAAAACAAGAACGAAAGCGCACAGGAAGCACATGAAGCTATACGCCCCACATACATGGAGAATAGCTCTGTGCCCGACTCTGATGCAAGGCGCTTGTACGAATTGATTTGGAAACGCACCATGGCATCGCAAATGGCGGATGCCGAACTGGAAAAAACAACCGCGAAAATTGATATCTCAACCAATAAAGCAGAACTGAATGCACAGGGCGAGGTGATGAAATTTGATGGCTTTTTGAAGGTGTACATGGAAGACCATGACGATGATGAAGAAATAGAAGAGGAAGATACAGAAGGCATGCTGCCGCCATTAAGAGTTGGGCAAACCCTGGAGTTTAAAGAAATGAAAGCAACAGAGCGCTTTAGCCGGCCCTTGCCAAGATATACCGAAGCATCATTGGTTAAAAAACTGGAAGAATTAGGTATAGGGCGCCCCTCAACATACGCGCCTACCATTTCTACTATCCTGAAAAGAGGATACGTGGAGAAACGTGATAAGGAAGGTGTAAAAAGAAATATCCGCATACTATTGTTAAGCCACAATAAAATATCAAAACTAACTGAGCAGGAAACAACAGGCGCTGAAAAGTCGAAGCTTTTTCCTACCGACCTCGGCCTGGTGGTCACTGATTTTTTGAAAGAATATTTTGGCGATGTGATGGATTACGGCTTTACCGCAAGCATAGAACAGGAGTTTGACGAAATTGCTGCCGGTAAAACACTCTGGACAAAAATGGTGGATGGTTTTTACAAACCATTTAAAAAGGATATCGAAAACACGCTTGAAACAGCGGAACGTATAAAAGGCGAGCGCGAATTAGGCATTGACCCTGTAAGCGGCAAACGGGTAATTGCCCGTATGGGGCGCTATGGGCCTATGGTACAGATAGGCGAAATAAACACGGATAATGAGGAAGAAGAAAAACCACGCTTTGCCAAACTGAAAGCTGTACAAAGCATTGAAACCATTTCGCTGGAAGAAGCGATGGAGCTATTTAAGCTTCCCCGCAACCTCGGCAAATTTGAGGGGGAGGATGTGTTAATTAATATCGGCAGGTTTGGGCCTTATGCCTCTCACAATAAAAAATTCTACTCGCTTAATAAGGATATGGACCCTTATACTGTGGAACTGGAAGAAATTGCGCCAATGATAGCTGAAAAGCGCATAGCAAAAGATGAGCGCACCATCAAGGTTTTTGAGAAAGAAAAAATTCAATTGCTTAAAGGCCCCTATGGCGCGTACATGAAACAGGGCCTGCGCAATTTTAAGTTAACCAAAGAGCAGCAGGAACGTGCCGCTGACTTGACTATTGAAGAAGCCAAGCAGATAATAGAGGAGATAAAAGCCAACCCGCCAAAGAAAAAGGCTGGGAGGAAGAAGTAATCTGAACGGAGATTTGGAAAGATTAAATGGATTGCACGGATAATACATAGTTTATAGTCGCTAAACGGAGAGAAAGATTTTAGATATACATTTCTAAATAAATCCTCATCATCCCTTTAATCCTGCAAAATCAAGGTTCCGGACTTTTTCTATCCACATCTATTGATAACTTCCTGGCGTTTATTTTAAAAAAAATAGCTTAGTTTGTAGTAAGATTTAATTATGCAGGAAAATCGTGAAATAAACGCTTTGTTTACGCTCCTGGATGATCCCGATGAGGAGGTATTTAGCACTGTAAGTCAAAAAATTGTTGAGTACGGGAAGAATATCATACCCAACCTGGAAAATCTTTGGGAGAATACAGTAGGTGAAGATGTGCAAACCCGGATAGAGATGCTTATCCACCGCCTGCATTATTCTGACCTCCTGCGGGATGTTAGGGCATGGAAAGACAACCCTTACCACGATCTTTTATTTGGCGCGTTGCTTATTTCAAGGTTTCAGTACCCCGATCTTCAAACAGCGCCTGTATTACAGGAAATAGAAAAAATTCGCCGTAATGTTTGGCTGGAGCTTAATAGTTTTCTCACTCCGCTTGAACAGGCTAATGTTATTTCAAGCATAGTGTATAACTATTATAATTTAAAAGGAAGCGAGGTTGCTTATATAAACCCGGATGATTTTTTTATACACAGGGTTTTGCAAAGCAAAAAAGGCAACACCATAACAAATGGCATTTTGTACCTTATTCTTGCCGAATTATTAGAAATGCCGGTAAGGGCCATTAATATTCCGAAACAGTTTGTACTCGCATTTTTTCATCCTGACTACGATCCGGCCACCTTCGACGGGCACCCACAAAGTAAAATAAGTTTTTATGTAGATGCCACCACCGGCCATCCCTTTACGCACAGGGATATAGAAAGCTATTTCAAGCGTATTTCCGTGCCGCCCACCATATCGTATTTTAAGCCGTTAAGCCACCTGCGCATTATACAGGTACTGATAGAGGAACTTGCCAAATGCTTTGAAACACCTGAGTTGCTTTATAAAAAGAATGAATTGCTGAGGCTTTCTGACCTGTTGGATGTTTAGGCAAATAGCAAATCTCAAAGTCCAAATAAGAACAAGTACCAAATAAAAACAAGTACCAAAGTCCAAAAGAGGACAGCACTAAATAAGAATAAGAACCAAATTCCAAAAGGAAAGCACCAAATAAAAGCAAACACCAAAGTCCAAAAGAGGAAAGCAACTAATAAGAATAAGCACCAAATTCCAAATAAGAACAAGTATCAAATCCTAAAATCAAAATACTAAAGCCCAAAATGCTTTTGAGGTAAAATTTTGTTATAATAAGCATGCCAATCTATTCCCGGCACCTGCCATTGCTCACAAACTATAAACTGCAAACAGTTTTACCGTATTTTTGCACCTCAAATAACTGTTATGAAAATAGGATTGCTTCTTATAGCGCTTGTGGTAGTTGGCGTGGCTGCGTACTATATTTTTTTTAAAGGCGATAAGCCTGTTGATGATGGCCCTAAGCAACAGCCCCTTGCGCAAAGCAAGAACAGCGACGTATTTAACAAGCCCTTTAATGATATGCTGAAAACATATTTTAGCCTGCATGATGCACTGGTGAACTGGGATAGTGTGACCGCGCCAAAAATCGCCGATTCTTTATCAGCACAATTAAGCAAAATCCCATATAACGACCTGAAAGCCGATACTAATATTGTTGCTACAGCAAAATCAGTTTCAGTTAATACTGAAGCTGAAGCAAAAGGGCTTGCAGGTGAAAAAAACATAAAGGAACAAAGACTTGAGTTTAATATGATCACCGATGACCTTTACAACATTATCCGCACTGTTAGGTACGATCAGCAGGTAATGTACCACATGCGGTGCCCTATGGCATTTGGGGCAGATAACGAAGGCTTTTGGTTAAGCAATACCAGCGCGATCATTAATCCTTACATGGGCAATAAGCATCCCAAATACCACAGCGCCATGATCAGTTGCGGCAACATCCAGGATTCACTGGATTTTCGTTCAAAGTAATATAAACCGATCCATAGAGCCTTTTTGAAGACATACTGAAACTGTGCTGATGAAATATTTTACAACAACTTTTTTTTGCTTTTTAGTCGGATTATTATTGCATGCACAGGCAAAATTTACACTTAACGGGTATGTAAAAGATTCCATGTCGGGCGAAACGCTTATTGGGGCAAATATTTCTGTGCAGGAGCAAGCTAAAGGCGTAGCTGCTAATCAATATGGCTTTTATTCCATCACTTTGCCAAAAGGCAGTTACCAGCTTATCTTTTCTTATATAGGTTACCAGCCGCAGGTAATTGAGATACCGTTTGACGGCAATAAAACCCTGAATGTTTTGCTCACCCCCCTTTCCTCATTGCTTAACAATGTGGTTGTATTATCTAAAAAAAGGGAGAACAATGTAAAAACGGCGCAGATGGGCAAGGTGGAGCTTAACATCAATACTATAAAAGCGCTGCCTACTTTTTTAGGTGAGGTAGATATTTTGAAATCGCTGCAGCTATTGCCGGGCGTGCGTAACGCCGGGGAAGGCAATGCAGGATTTTACGTGAGGGGCGGCGGCCCGGACCAAAACCTGATATTGCTGGATGATGCAGTTGTTTATAATACCGGGCATTTGTTTGGATTTTTTTCAGTGTTTAATTCCGATGCTATTAAAAGCCTTTCACTTATTAAAGGAGGTATGCCTGCACAATATGGTGGCCGGCTTTCGTCTGTTATTGATGTTGCCATGAAAGATGGCAATATGAATAAAACGGAGATAGACGCGGGCATTGGGTTAATTGCGTCAAGGTTTGCCATACAGGGGCCTATCAAAAAAAACAAAGCATCTTATATGGTGTCTGCCCGCAGAACTTATATTGATGCTTTAATGCAACCTTTTCTAAAAGGCGGAGCATATCAAGGTTCAGGCTATTATTTTTACGATCTTAATGCCAAGGTTAATTACCAGTTCTCTTCAAATGACCGTTTATATTTAAGCAGCTATATAGGGCGCGATAAATTTACATTCAACAATGCGGAACGCTCGTTTCAAACAAGCATACCCTGGGGCAATGCCACCGCCACTTTGCGATGGAATCACATATTCAATAAAAAATTATTCGCTAACACTACCCTAGTGTATAACGACTACAAGTTTAATTTTACAGGCATACAGAATGATTTTGCTTTTAAGCTTTCTTCAGGTATAAGAGACCTGAATGGCAAAATTGATTTTGACTATTATGCTACGCCTGAACATAATATAAAGTTTGGCGCGCTATACACGTACCATACATTTATACCAAGCGTGTTCAGCGGAAGCCAGGATTCGGTAAAATTTTCCCCCAACAGCGCGCAGGAAAAATATGCCAATGAATATGCCTTATACCTGCAGGATGATTGGGATATAAGCAAAGGCATTAAGCTTAATTATGGCGTACGTTACAGCATGTTTCAGCAAATTGGCAGCTATAAAACCTATACTACTGACGCTAATGGCAACCGGCTAGACAGCACCCTATACAGCAAAGGCCAAACAGTTAAAACGTATGGCGGGCTTGAACCACGGGCTACTATACGCATATCGTTAAATGAAAACAGCTCGATTAAAGCGGCGGTTACGCGCAACCTCCAATATATTCATTTGGTAAGCAATGCAGGCACTACTCTGCCTACTGATATTTGGGTGCCCAGCACTCTACGGGTGAAGCCACAAATAGGCTGGCAGTATGCCACCGGGTATTTCCGCAATTTTAATGATAATATGTTTGAAACTTCTCTTGAGCTGTATTATAAAACCATGCAGAATCAAATTGAATACAAAGAAGGCTATACCCCCAATACACTTACCGACCCCGAAGAATCGTTTGTATTTGGCAAGGGATGGAGCTATGGCGCGGAGCTATTTATAAATAAGGTGAAGGGCAGGTTTACCGGGTGGGTAGGTTATACTTTATCGTGGTCATGGAGAAAGTTTCCTGACCTCAATAACGGGCTTAAATACCCAAGCCGTTACGACCGCAGGCACGACCTTTCTGTTGTTGGTATGTACACAATAAATAAAAAATGGAAAGTTTCCTCCATATTTATTTTTGGCAGCGGAAATGCTATATCGCTGCCTGAGCGTTTTTATTTTATAGGCGGCGTGCTAACCCAACAATACAGCAGTATAGATGCCTATCGTATGAAGCCCTATAGCCGCCTTGACCTTGCCGCTACCTATACCCCCATACCCAGGAAGCCAAGAAAATATACACACAGCTGGGTATTCAGTATTTATAATGCTTATAGCCGCCTGAACCCCTACTTCTATTATTTTAGCCAGCAGGGCAATGCACAGGATGGCACTTTGCAGGTAACCGCCAAACAGGTGTCGATCTTTCCGCTTATTCCATCGGTAACACTTAATGTACACATTTAGTTTTTTCACCACATAGGCACATAGAAAACATAGAAGCACATAGGCATATATAAAATTTAGAGAAAATATATCTTTAAATTAATTTCGTTTTGCTGAATGAATGCTTACATTTAGCCAATGTGGCCAGCCTTTGTACCTGCTGATGATATTACCCGGCAAAAAAGCTATTCCTATCAAATTGTAAAAGATGCTTTTGACAGCATTGTGCAATCCTCGCAAATTGACTTTGATTTCGTACAGGGTGGTTGCCAGCAAAGGGCACAGTTAATTTCAATGCTGCTGTACCGGAAATTTAATATTGAACACAGCAAGATATGGATGTTTTCTCCCGCCGCTTTATATTTTAATGACCCACGCACTTTTTTTACTGAGGACAAAAACAAATTGTCGCCTTTAAATACCATCAACTGGAATTATCATGTTGCACCCGCCATACTGGTTGACGATAATGAACAGGTAAACTTTTATGTTATTGATCCATGTATAAATAACAATGTTCCAATACTAATGGATACGTGGTTTAACAGTATAGGCAACAGCGAAACCGGCCAATACAGTTTTTACAAACCAGAGAAATATTTTTTTAATTGCCTGGTCACAAGCGATAACAAAATAACAAATGTTTTTGACGGCAGTTTTGTAGAATACATAAATCCTGACAAAGACAATCTTGTTATGGAAAAAGGGCTTGCCATAAATGATACTGCTATGGCCATTTATCGCAAATATATAAAGCCATTGATGGACAAAGGCGCTGAGGAAAATAACACTGAACTTGAAGACCTGAAAGCAATTTTTGGCAATGCCACGGCAATGGATATGCTGCTATCGCAAAATATCAGCGGCTATACAAATAATACTACGCACAGGTACGCAATAACCCGCTACGGCGATATTTTATTAGAGGCGAAAAAGATATTTAATGAAAGGCTGGTATTTTGGACGAAATGTGTGAATGAATTGTTGTAAGTGGATTGAACGCCCGCCCGGATGAACGTTCGGACGGGTGGGCGTTCAATATTTCTGCCTCAAATTTCATTTTAAAAGTTGGCTGCTTATCCTTTATCTTAGAGTAATATCCTGACGATTGAATTTGTAACAATGAATAAATTATTAACTCCTGTTGCCTTTATGCTCACTGTATTATCAGTTAACGCACAAAAAGAAATGCCGTTATACGACGGCGCTATACCAAATGCCATTGCCTGTACTGTAAAAGAAACTTCTGTAACAGATAATGGCATTTTAATTATTTCAAATGTTACACAGCCAACACTTACTGCCTGGATACCACCAAAAGATAAGCAGAATGGCACGGCAGTGCTGATAATACCCGGCGGCGGCTACGGCATTGTTGCGGCAGGCCATGAGGGTGCAGATGTGGCAAAAGCGTTTAATGCTGCAGGCATCACTGCGTTTGTATTAAAATACCGCATACCCAACGATGCCTGCATGACGGATAAAATGTTTGTGCCATTAATGGATGCGCAACAGGCTTTATACGTTATACGTAAAAACGCCGCGGCGTATGGTATTGATACGGCCAAAGTTGGGGTAATGGGTTTTTCCGCAGGCGGCCATCTTGCGGCAACCGTTAGTACACATTTTGACCGCCCTGTACGCAAGGAACTCGCAGGCACTAACCTGCGGCCTGATTTTTCTATGCTTATCTATCCTGTTATAAGCTTTGAGCCAAACATTGCGCACATGGGTTCAAGAGAAAACCTTATTGGCAAGAATGCTGATGAAAAATGGGTGCATTATTTCTCCAATGAAGAACAGGTAACCGCCCAAACCCCTCCCGCTTTTTTTGTGCATGCCTCAGATGACAATGCTGTTAATCCGGAAAACAGCATCGCGTATTACACCGCTTTATTAAAATTTAAAACTCCTGCGGAACTGCATATATACGAGCATGGCGGGCATGGCTTTGGGCTTAATAATCCCACTACAAACGACAAATGGTTTGAAAGTTGTTTGAACTGGCTGAAGACAAATAAATGGTGACCTCATAAGCCCTCATCCCCTACCCCTTCTCCCTAAAGGGAAGAAGGGACGCACGAGAGCATATTTATTACGGGGAGATGAGCGGGAAACAAAATAATTATTTTACTTACCCGGTTATTTTAATTACAAAGGCATATTTGCCTGCAGAACCCTGTAATTGTTTTGGAATAATAATTTCAGCTTTGCCATTATTGTTTAAAATTTTACACTCTCCTTTTATTCCAAGTATGGCGACTTTTGTTTTTTGTGTTATTAATGATGCGTCAACCGGAATTGATGCAGGTAATAGTATATTTTCATTTTTATCGTCTGCTAAAACAAAAACATATTTCGCGTTTCCGTCTTTCGATTGGGTATAAACAATATTATCTTTTTCATAAGGGGCTATGGGCCTGCTGTTATAAATAGCTTCGCCATTCACTTTCATCCACACCCCTATTTCTTTTAAGCGGCTATAGGCAGTATCGCTCCAGTCGCCTTCAGGTGAGGGGCCTACATTCAATAAAAAATTACCGCCCCTTGAAACGATCTTCACCAGCAGGTGAATAAGCTGGTTAGTTGATTTATAGGTATCGTTTGGCACATAGCTCCACGAATTGCCCATGGTTAAACAGGTTTCCCAGGGATAATCCAATGGCTTGCCCGGCACTGTTTGTTCGGGTGTTTGATAATTTTCAAACTCGCCGCCAACTGACCTGTCAACAACTAATAATCCGGGTTGATGTTGTCTTGCCATTGCGGCTATCTTTTTCATATCCACATCCTGCCCGTTGGGAATGCCCTGCTCCCAATCAACAGATTTGCTAATGCTGGAAGCAGGCCTTACCCAACCGCCGTCGAGCCAAAGAATATCAACTTTGCCATAGCCGGCCATCAGTTCTTCAATCTGATCATAGGTGTATTGTTTAAATGCATTCCACCGTTCCGGGTATTTTTTCAAATCATAATTCACATTCCTGTCCTTTGGGGGAAAGTATGGCCACCAAAAATTTTCGCTGTGCCAGTCCGGCTTAGAGAAATAAGCGCCTATCATAAAACCTTTCTTCCTGAATGCATCAAATACTTCCTTTGTAACATTGCTCCTGGGGTCGGTTGAAAATGGTGTTTTGGCAGATGTGATCTTATAATCAGTTTGTTTA